>Ga0209630_10005866_pt1 | contig 10275 bp, 8 predicted proteins | sample COG_01_FD_184745 | JGI IMG/M metagenome (GOLD analysis project Ga0209630, IMG submission 184745) | Pelagic Microbial community sample from North Sea - COGITO 998_met_01 (SPAdes) (version 2) | ecosystem: Environmental > Aquatic > Marine > Neritic zone/Coastal water | place: Helgoland, sampling... | reverse complement strand
TAGGCATCGTTGTCAATTTCCATCCAAAGTGCGTCTAAATCTGGGAAGGTCAAGTAGGCGTCTGGTGACTCAAAACCATCCTTCACCGCACGATACTGCTCGGACGATACTGTTACGCCCAAAAGCATTTTTACTTGTCCATCGTGGCGAGCCATACCTTCGAGCTCTCGCCCGAGGTTGCAAAGCATCTTCGAATCAAGATAACCAACCGATCTCAAGTAGCTGCTAGAGCAAGAAAGCGCCGGCCGGATAAGCTCCTCCAAGATCTCATCGGTATCCGAATCGTAACTATCTTTTAGTGGCAGGTGCTGAAGTTCGGACACTGTAACCTCAATTCTTAGGGATTTTGATGAGAGACCTCGTCCCTCCAAAGGTTTTCATCTATTGTTTTGTGCTGTTGATCTTTCAACCTATAAGATACCCGAAGAAGGCTAGATAAAAAATATCATGACGACACATGAACAAGCTAAAAATAAAAAATGTAGTCAACACTTTTACTTTGCAGATTTAATTGACTGTGGTCGAACGGTTCGAAATTTGAACGTAGACAACCGCCCGCTTCAATCCTCATCGTATCTAGCGCTTGAGGATTTAGCGATAAATATCCTAGATCCAATCAAAGAACAATTTAAGCTTGTCAAGCTTACCTACGGTTTTGCGTCCCACAACCTGGTGAAGCTAATCCCTAGAGCTATTGCCCCAAAAATCGACCAGCATTCCTCGTTCGAATTAAACTCAAAAGGCAATTTGATTTGCGATAGAGGTGGTGCTGCAGTTGATTTATTCGTTCCTGGACTAGACTCTCTCAAACTAGCCGATTGGATAAGTGCCAACATTCCATTTGACCGTCTGTACTACTACGGTAGCGATAAATCTATCCATGTGAGCTATACAAACGCTGGAAAACGACTCAAGTACCTCATGGCCAGTAACGATCGAACAGGGCGATTAATGCCAAGAAAGGTCAGAAATTTCTCTGAGGAAGCCCCCAAATAGTTAACGCTTTTTCTGCTAACTTATTGTTCCTATGTTCAATTGTTTCCATACTCCATGCCGTCATATTCAAAATATCGTTTTCATAGTCAGGCAACCACGCCTCTCGATAGTCATCTTTTTTTCTATCGAAATTAAAGTTCTGAATTCTTCTATTTACAGCACGACTGAGCAGTATCATATTACCCAGGTTCTTGTAGTACTTTTCACGATCCTCTGAAGGATCAGACGTGAAAGAAACCCAATGTTCGCTACTATTTTTCGGTAAGATATGCTCCAGATCGATGGAGCTGTTGTTAGGCACCCAATCGATTCCCAGTTCATGAAACGCTATTTTAGTGTGGAAATACTTACCTACCTTCGGTTCAGCTTGGTATAAACCCAAATTGCGCTTAAACCTTTCATCGCTTAACTCATCTTTATCATTGAGCAAGGCATCCAGCGCAGACTCTACACTCTCAGATACTTCTGAATCTCTCCAAACGACGATCAACTCATAAAACCATTCCTCGATGGTTGCTCCACTGACATCGCCAACGGTTTTTCCTCGGAACAACAGCACTAACGCTTTTTTCGCGATACTATTTAGATTATTCCAGCCACTTAAAGACCCTAGAAGCAGCAATGGCAAACACGCCTCGTATCCGAGAAGTGCGATTTCTGCCATCACCACATCAAGATCTGTTATGCCCCGTCTAACGATGATGCCTGGATACTCCAAACCAACATTAGTAAGCGATATATACTGATCCGCCCCGAGATCAAGCTTGTCAATGAAATCAAGCGCGCTCGACTCTCCCATTTTAGTTTCAAAAGACCTGTAAAGTTTTGCTGCACTTACCCGCTCAAACCATTCCTGAATATAGTAATGCCGGAAAAACTTTGCTGGTAACACCCGTGAACCGTCAGTCTCAGATGAAAACTTTTCGAAAACACCATTCCAACGCTGGACAACTTGAGGTCTAGCTGAAGGTTTAGTCCTCTGAACGAGTTTATTCTTTATTAGATCAATCGCACCGAGAGACTGACCCTTAGAGTTCAGTGACTCGAACAACTCAAATGCATCCGCGTCGTTCGCTGCTTTAATCTGAACGATCTTGGAATTTTGAATTACTTGTATGAAATTCGTTAGTTCTTTATAAGGCTCACCGCCATCACCATCACCATCACCATCAAAGTGGGTATGCATTTTACTTAAGTAGTTATAGAAGGCCTTGCGTAATTTTGGTGTGTTTCGCGCTACGCTGGTTGGTATTTGTGCTAATTCAGGAGAATCCCTCCGATCCCACAAATTCCGGAGATCTTCGCTATTTCGCTGTCCCAACTCTAATCTTAAGACAGACGACTGCTCCCTAAAATCCGTTAAAGTTATACCAAAAAAGTTTTGAGCTGTGCTTAATAAAACAGGAAGAATATTGCGTTCATTGCTTTGATCAGCTGTTGCATTCTTATCTTTTACAAATACGTAAACAGCCAAGTAAAGGGCGTGCAAGGCCGCTAATCGCTGTTGACCATCTACAATCTCTAGATGATTATCTCTTCGTATGACTACGATAACGCCAAAAAAATGCCCATTACTTCCAGAACTCTCTCTACTACTTTCTAGCAGATCGCTCCACAGCTGCTCATAGTCATCCGGGGTCCAAGCTATAGGTCGCTGGTATGACGGGACCTTATAGACATTATCCTTAAATATCGCTTCTAACCTAACTAGCTCAGTGGTTAAGTCCATCCACAACACCCCAAGAAGTTATATTTGACTTCCATTAACATTTATTTTAACTTCCTCATATGGACTACGAAACTGCTTTCAATCATTCATTCCCAGCCGTCCGGGGCATTCAAGCTGGCAGAATCTGCTATACAGCAATGTGCCCACTCCGTTTGGTTTCTAAACTCTTTATTTTTGACGAGGATGAAGTCCCAGTGGAGCTTAGGGCGCAAAGATCGCTCAACAAACAAAGAATTCCAGAGATTGCGCAATACCTCTCTAGAAACCCTCTAAACTACACGTTGAGCGGCCTAACCGCTTCCATCAGCTCTAAGGTAGAGTTTAGACCGAGCAGTGACTCTGGTCCAAACCAAAATGTAGGAACCTTGTCGATCCCTATGGACGCAAAAATCCTTATTAATGATGGCCAGCACCGCAGAGCTGCTATTGAATTGGCTGTAAAACAAGAGCCAAACCTCGGTCAGGATCATATTTCAGTTTTGTTTTTCGTGGATGAAGGTCTTGAACGAAGCCAGCAAATGTTTGCGGATCTCAACAAACACGCGATACGCCCCAGTGATGCAATTAGCACGTTGTACGATCATCGAGAAATAATTTCACAAGTTGCCCGGCATCTTGTTCAAACCGTACCGCTATTTCAGCAGATGACAGACCTTGAACACACGAGTATCTCGAATCGCAGCACAAAACTTTTCACAATAAGCAGCATCAAGAACGCCACTAAGGCTTTTCTTCAAAAGGGCAAAAAAGACAGTATATCTGAGGCTGAAATACTCACAGTGACCACCTACTGGGAGTTTGTCTGTTCCTCAATGAACGATTGGCAAAATGCAAGATTACGAAAAATAGCACCGGCTGATTTACGTGAAAAATTTATCCATGCCCACGGAGTTGCGCTCCAAGCGATAGGTCAAATAGGACCGGCGTTGATGGCATCTTATCCAGACGCATGGAAAGAAAAATTGGCGCTGCTGAACAGCATCGATTGGAGCAGAGATGCCGAGCAATGGCATAGACGGGTGTTGATATCAGGCCGAATCAGCAAGTCAAACAGCTCAGTCATACTCACAGGTAACCTGATCAAAAATCATCTGGGAATACCATTAAGTGCTAGAGAACAAGCAGAGGAAGAGAAAATATGACAAGTCAGAAAGAAGTTTTTCTTTATGATGACCACCAGTCTTTGATTCAGGAACTGGCCTTTGCTGGTCGCCCTCTCGCAGATCTAATTTATGAAATCCAAGAACTCTACACTAGCGATTCTCGTCCTTGGATTATAGGTTTTAGTGGAGGTAAAGATTCCACTACCGTTGTCTCATTGGTGGTTAGTGCGCTACAGCAATTGCCAATAGAGAGCCTAAAAAAACCCGTCTTTATTGTCTCCTCAGATACTTTAGTCGAAACGCCTCTCGTAATCGACGTGATAAAAGAAGCCTTGGAATCCATCAACAAATGGGCAAAAGACAACGACACACCAATGTCAGCCCATTCCGTATTCCCAAATACAGAACAGACATTTTGGGTAAACCTGCTTGGTCGAGGCTATCCCGCTCCTAGTAGCAAGTTCCGCTGGTGCACCGAGCGTATGAAGATCGATCCGGTGAGTGAATTCATCGTCAACACAGTATCTGAGTATGGTGAAGTCATCGTCCTGCTTGGCTCAAGGAGTCAGGAAAGCTCAAGCCGAGCACAAGTAATCGCAAAACATCGCATAGAAGGAACAAGTTTAGGAAGGCACTCTTCGCTTCCCAACGCCTACACTTATATGCCGATTGTTGATTGGAATGCTGATGAGGTATGGGAATATCTCATGAGTGCACCTCGGCCTTGGAGTGGGACGAACAGAGCTCTATTTGACCTATACAAAGGCTCCAACCAAGGTGAGTGCCCCCTGGTTATTGATAAAAGCACACCAAGCTGTGGCAATTCACGCTTTGGCTGCTGGACCTGTACGGTAGTAACGGAAGACAAAGCACTTCATGGCCTCATCGAAGCCGGAGATGACTGGATGCTTCCTTTATTAGAGTTTCGCAACCAACTCTATCAATCGGCACAGCCGGAGAATTCGACCGAATTCAGAAACAGCAAGCGACGTACCGGAATAGTCAGCTTTGACAAAAAAAGCGACGGAATGGAGGAACGAAAGCACATAAGAGGCCCCTACTGGATGGCGAAGCGGCACTTATTTGTGAGAGACCTATTAGAAGTCGAGAAAGAAATCAGACTCACCAAACCCGATATGGAGCTGATAAAAAGAGAAGAATTACAGCTTATTCGTCAACATTGGTTGACCGATCCAAATGAGCCAGACTGGAAAGACTCCCTCCCGCAGATATATGCAGAGGTTTATCCAGACGACGAAATCAACTGGATAGAAAGTGATGCCGGAGCTTTTTCGGCTGTTGACGAGGAGATTTTGCGAGAGATTGGACTCAGCTATGGAATCCCCCCCGAACTTCCGATGAAACTGCTTGAGGCCGAGCTTGACCAGATTGGAGAGACCCGTAGGAGAGGTTTACTCAAGAAACTTGACTCAATTCTCAGCAAAGACTGGGAAGATTTCGAGACGATAAGAACACGACATGAATACGAGCGGTCTTCTTCCTATGATTCGAAGATTGAATCACTAAGAGCAGCCTATGACGAAGTTGCGGAGCTTGACGTTTGATTATAAAAACAATTCGTCTGCAAGACTTTAGAGTCTTTAGTGGACTTCATGAAATAAACTTAACGCCGAAAATCAAATACGGCTCTAAAGCTCCCATCACGCTTTTCGGAGGGTTAAACGGTGCGGGCAAGACGAGTATCTTGACGGCAATTCTTCTTACCCTTTACGGGCGCCACGCGCTGGAGGACAGCACCTCATTAAAAAAATACCATGCGAATTTATCTAAACTGATTCATCACTCGCCAACGCAACTAATTAATTCTAATAGCGCATTCACGGAAATTACGTTTAGCTTTGCTAACAAAGGCATTGTGAAGGACTTTGTTATCAAAAGAGCTTGGGCGCAGAAAAATAGCAGTGTGGACGAGAAGCTAACTATTACCGTAGACGGTAAAACGCTTACTGATCTGGACGACCGGCAAGCGCAAGCTTTTATCAACGAACTTATCCCCATTGGGATTGCAGACTTGTTTTTCTTTGATGGAGAAAAAATCAAATCTATTGCCGAAGATCAAGGTGGCACTGCCCTAGCTGAAAGTATCGAAAAATTGCTTGGTCTGGACGTTATACGAAGACTTGGCGCTGATCTAGATTTACTCAACAAAGAAAAGGAAAAAGAACAAGGACAGGCCGAAGATCAAGAGAAAATCAGATTGCTTGAACTAGAACTCCTCGAACAGGAACAAATTGCAGAAACCGCACTAGAAGACTATCAAAATTTAAAAATCCAAAAGATAGAGAAAAGCCAAGAGCATGACCGATTTAGCCTAGAGCTTCAGACCGACGGGGGCGCCTGGAGCGAAACTAGGGAAGAAGTTCTACGGAGACAAGAAGACCTACTGACCCACCAACGGTTAATAAAAGAAGACATGAGAACAATCATCTCAGGTGGTTTCCCCTTATTGCTGATGGGGAAATTTACTAAGAAAGTAGCTCGGGCTCTCAAGTCGGAATCGATCACGAGGCAAGAACTTTCGTTCCACAAAAAAGCCAAAATACTGCAAGGAGACCTAGTCGAAAAACTTGGAGTCAATAGACAAGATGTCCTCGAATTGATCGAGGAGACATTCGCAGCGCATCTAACTTCTCCCAGTCAAAAAGCAGTTATCCACGATTTAACTGAAACTCAGACGGCTAGTATTTTGGAGAAGCTAACGAATTCACAGAATCTTAAAACACCGCTTAAACAAGCGCTTGAGGAATTGAACAAAACTAATTCAGAACTAGACGATCTCGGGATTTCTCTAGCTCGCGCTCCAGACAAGGCGGCTTTGAAGAGTCAGTTCGATAGACTGAAAACGATTGCCGAAGAGATTGGAGCACTGGCAGAGTCGCAAAAATCAGCTTTAGGGGAACGGAAAGCAGCACTATACAAAGGCTTAACATTCGCTCGTGAGTTAAAAGCACTTCACCTAAAGCTCTCAGATAAAGCTCGAGGCCAACGAGCCTACGAACTTGCAAAGACCACAAAAAAGGTTCTCACTGATTTTAGCCAGAAGCTTGCTAACTCAAAAATTGAAAGGCTCGAGCAGGCGTTCAACAATTCATTTGAAAATTTATCACGAAAGACGGGCAGGAAACTGGCTGCCAAAATCGAACGAGACAGCTATAAAGTGACACTCAAAGACACCAATGACAATCACATAGACAGAAATGATCTTTCTGCAGGGGAAAAACAAATATACGCAATTGCTATGTTGGACGCGCTTGGAAAGACAACCCGAAGAAATCTGCCGATCGTAATAGATACCCCCTTGGGGCGCCTAGATAGTGTACACAGAATGCGACTTGCAGAAGATTACTTTCCGCATGCAAGCCAGCAAGTTGTCATCCTTTCAACTGACACAGAAATTGATAACAGTTTTTATAACAAGTTAGCACCACATATTTCACGGGCCTACCGACTGGACTTTGATAACTCGAAAAACAGCTCTACCGTGGTAGAGGGCTACTTCTGGAAAGATAAGCAGGAGGGACAAGGATAATGTCACTACCGCAGAGCATTACACTGTCAAAATCGACTACCGATAGCTTTAGAACCATAAAATCTAGAACAGGAATCAATAACAATGCACTTGCTAGGATAGCTTTGGCCTTAGCAATCGAAAGTGATGACAATGTCCTTGACATGCCTAGACCTGATGCGGATGGCCAGGTCCTAAGCAGGGAACTAATGTTTGGTGAAAACGTCTCAATCTACTCTGTTATTATAGATCAATACATTGAAGGACTCAGTGGTGACGTAGAAAAAGCTACGGTGATTGCCGCATTGCTTGAGTCTGGGGCGCACAGAATGAAACACATTCGCTCGTTAGAACAAATTTGTGCGCTCAGCAACGAACCGTCCTAACTCCTTCTATATTTTTGCGGAGAAATAACGATAGCCTTTAATCGTCAACCCATCTTTTAACAACATCCTGTCCAACTCGTCTCGGCTAGGGCCGAAATGCGGCGTCTCGGGTGCATATCCAAACAACTTTAGCTTTTCATCAAAAGCCTTCTGTTTGACAAAATCACTAAACTGATCATCCAGGAACATTGATTTCAAATACAGAGGCTTAGGGCTGAACTCATCGATATAATCAAAAAAGTCCACCTTCTGCGTCCACAAGTTGACCTTTATACGTTCTCTCAACATTGGTATCGGTGTATCCCCAAAACCATCGTAACCCATGAAGCTAACCTTTCCGCTCTGGAAATGAATTTTTAACAAATCCACAGAATTGATTTCACCGAATAATTTCTCAGCACAACTGACATACAACTTAAGTGTAAGCGGAAGACTGTCGAAAAAATGCTTATGAACCGTCAGCGAGCGGTCTGAGTCAAGGTAACCGGCTCCGCCCTTGGATACCCATCCTTCAGCTAAGGTTTTTAGCAAACCGACATCACTAAGTTTGCTTAATTCTTGATCGACCTCTGCTAACAATTCCGAAATAGCGTGAAAATGCTCACGAACTTCTTGCTGCGTCTCCGAGTCGAGGTGCTTAAAGACAACTCGTCCATTAAACTTCGCCATTGCAAAACTTAGTAACAATCTTTCTCTTGCCAATCTTATCGCATCGGATAGCTCGTCTTCGCCAAAAAGCTCTATTACAACGAGATTCAACTTAGCGACCGTTCCGAACACTCGAAGCAACTCTTTCTGTTCGATTTGAATTTTTCGTGTTGGAAGTTTTCCCGACTCTAAGACTTGTTGCCAATAGTCCCTTAGAGCATCCTCGTTGTTTTTGATATCTGCTTCACGACGCGCTTTTGCCGATTGACGAATCCTTAAGCTTGTTTTCCTAGTACGCTGTCGGTACCGGTTATTCCAAAACTTAAGCTCTAGATCCGGATTCTTAAAAACACCATAAATACCTTGTCCTAGCGCAACAACGGGATGGTTCAACTCTTCTGAGATATATTCGCCAAGCTCTTGTTGAGTGAAATACTTTTGGAACGTATTTCTACTAGTTAGTACTCCGTCTCCAAAGGGTCTGAACTTCAAAACATGCTTTTCAGAAGCAATCATTGCACTAACAACAAGAAGTTGGGTGGCCAAGCTGAAAGCTTGATTTAAGGCCTCTCTTCGCTCGTCGCGATTTTCAATTACGTTAATAACAAAGCCTAGATTAACTATATCGCTGGAACGTAGCTCACCGTCGGGTAAGTGGTTGGGGTCCCACCCTGCAGCAACAAAACCCTGATGACGCAATATACTAAGATCGTCTCCTAAACCGCAGCCGTAATCCATGTAAGAGTATTCGTCACTTAGGAGCCCTATCTTTTCAACCGCTTGAAATGGCGCTGATAAATTGTACCGACTGATAGCAGTACGCTCACGATTCACGACATCACCACTAAAGCTAGCAACTCTGAAGAGCCTTCCATCGACAAGTTCGTAACCTTTCTGTTTTAGAAAAAATTGCCAAGACTGGCTGAATCCGATTTCAGATGAATTGTCGTACAGACCTGCTTCCTCTCCTTCCTTGGTAATTTCTGAAAAAAGCGCGAAGCAGCTGTGAGAAGGTGCTACGAACAATTCTTTACGATGTAAAATTGGTTTGTTTACCACATCCTTATAGCTACGAAACTTCTGGCCTAAGCTTTCTAGATCTATTACCAACGAAGCATCAAGGACTGGGTAGGCCTCATCTTCAAAATCCGGGTAGTAAAGGAAAGATAGCTTCGGTTCTTGTTTATAGATCTTTAAAATGTTCCAGTTGATTTGCCGTGCGATCACAGAATCGAGAGAAAAAATTATTTTTTCCATTGTCTCAGGCAAGGCAGTCAGGTAGCTGCGATGAAGATAGCAGGCAGTAGGCGTTTGTTTGCCTAGCTTGAGCGAAAGGGTTTCGCGTACAGCTTCTGCAATCTTCAGTTTCATATTCTCAAACTTTACCCATACTTTGACATCAAATAAATAAACACTTCCGAAAGGCTTCTTTAGTGGGTTACTCACCACAATTTTTGGAGCAACTAATTTTAAACGATCTATGAACGGCCACGTTTCCGCTGGAAAATAAAGGTTTCAAGAGACGTTAGCCTCATCTCGCCTTAAAAAATTTCTACAAGCTTGCCCAACCGCTGCATCACCTTAAGCTCTGCAAGTGTCTGTTGTCGTTCATTGCGTATTTTTCTAGTTTCGCGGCCGTGGATTAGCTTCGCTGCACGGCAACGCTCTCGACCTTCTTTTGTTGTTGGCCCGCGCGAGAGACCACCGTGTACTCTGCAAACACGCTTTCCAGTGATAGCTGGTAGCAAACACTGTTGTTGAGTGCGTTTCGCTTTAGCTTGGCATCGTTTACAACGAACTCGTCCACCAATTGTCGAGATTAGTTCTTGTTTAACAAATTCTGTCATTTTTTCGCAGGTCCTCATGAGCGGGTAGGTGTGTCAG
>Ga0209630_10005862_pt1 | contig 10280 bp, 2 predicted proteins | sample COG_01_FD_184745 | JGI IMG/M metagenome (GOLD analysis project Ga0209630, IMG submission 184745) | Pelagic Microbial community sample from North Sea - COGITO 998_met_01 (SPAdes) (version 2) | ecosystem: Environmental > Aquatic > Marine > Neritic zone/Coastal water | place: Helgoland, sampling... | reverse complement strand
AACTACCTATGGCCGCACCAGTGTATAACTGGTTAAACTTCATCATATTTGAAGTTGTATAACGCTGTTCTCTGTTTTTAATTGTGTCTACTTGTAAGTTACCGTTAGTGATTGTTAAATCACCGCTTGTAGTACCTACCGCTGTTGTTGTGCCCAATACAAATTGGTCTGCGCTTTCGTCCCAGACTAGTACTGCATTATCTCCGGTCGAGCCACGTTCAAATATAAACCCAATGTCTGTGTCGTTAGCATCAGTTTTGTCTGAATTTAGTCGTATTACAGGGTCGCTAATATTTGTTAAATCAAAATTAATTTGCGCCGCTTTAGGTCTAGTTAATGCCATGTTAATATTCTCTCAGTTCATGTATTTATTAGTCAAAATAAAAGGGGGAACGTTTGTCCCCCCTCTTACCTACTACATTTAGAAGTCTTACATCATTAATGCTAGAACTTCTATTACGCCTTCCCCTTCGCCTGAGAAATCTTCGATTGCTTTGCCTATTACTGTGCCTAATGCAGGATTTGCTTCTGCTCTTGCCATGCCGCCTCCTGCTGATACCATTAAATCACCTGCGTTAACTGTACCTGTTACTTTACATGGTACTCGTCCTGCTAGTGCTAATGGAACACCTTCTTGTGAACTGTTCATCAAGTGAGCTGGATCAGTTGAAACAATACCTGCAACTTTTGAACACATATCAGTATCACATGGTGCAACTTTACCGTTACCAGCAAAGTGTACAACTGTACCTGCTTCAATCTCTGCATCACTGGCGTACATCTCTGCCAAGTCAGCGTATTGTGCTGTTGTAGCAGTACCAGAGAATACAGAAGTTGTTAATGTGTTGCTACTTGGATTATAAGTTAATCCGCTGTCTGTTTCCATTTCTTGTGAACCAGTCTGACCGTCAACAAATGTAATAAATGTTGTCTCATCTGTTGAGTTATTTGCGATAGTTTCAATTTCAGAAACAGTTGTTGTGGTTGTTATCTTTCTAACCTCAATTTTATCACCTGTTGCTGGTGCTTCAGTAAATGTAAGTGTTGTACTGCTGACACCGTATGCTGTAGTTGGTAACTGTAACACACCGTTAATGCTAACAATACAACTTGCAGTTGTTTGTGCTTCACTAAGTGTAAATGCTACTGTTGAGTCGTCACCATCAAATGTCTCACTAGCAATAACTGTAAATTCAGCATCAGCTGTTTTCCACTCGCCGTCAGCGTAGTATTCCATTTTGTTTGTTGAGTTATTAAGACGCAACATACCAGCAACACCTGTGCCTGGACGTTGAGCAGTTGATCCAACTGGTAACAGCATTGAGTCTGTTGAGTTGATTTTAAACTTAGCACCTGTTGTCGTTGTTGTTGTACCAATATTAACTGTGTCAGTACCAGCATCAACGTGGAACAATCCTGTGTCAGTGTCGCCTTCAACAGTGAAGTCAACGTCTGCGCCTGCATCGTTAACAGTAACCTTAGCACCTGATGTTGCTGTAATATCGTTACCGTCTATTGTGATGTTGTCAACAGCAATGTTACCTGTAACAGTTAATGTTGTACCATCAAATGTTAAGTTACCACTGTCTTCAATAGCACCAGAAGTACCTGCTAATACAACTCGACCTGCTGTCAAGTCACTAACAATAGCACTACCAGCAGTTAAGTCTGTACCGTCCCAGAGTAGTGTAGCACTGTCTTCTAGTGCGCCACTTGTACCTGCTGTTACTATTCTACCACTTGTTAAATCACTAACTGCGGCTGTTGCTAATACAACTTCACCAGTACCATTTGGTGTTACTGTAATTGCACCATTGGCGCCATCAGTAATAACAATTGTACCAGAGTTAGTACCACTGTTTGTGTCAAGTGTTAAGTCATGTGCGCCACTTGAAGTAATTGTAGCACCACCAGCACCTGTACCAACTACAACTTCACCAGTTCCGTTAGGAGCAATGTTCACGTTGCCATTTGTGTCAGTTGCACTAAGTGTATTACCGTTTAAATCTAAGTTATCAACAGTAATATCACCAGTAACATTTAAGCCACCTGTCATATCCAAGTCACTGCCGTCCCACGTTAGGTTAGCATCATCTTCCAATGCACCACTTGTGCCTGCAACAACGATTCTGTTGTCTGTTAAATCACCAACAATTGCACTGTTAACAGTTAAGTCAGTTCCGTCATAAGTGAAATTAGAATCATCTTCTAACGCACCACTTGTACCTGCAATAACAACTCTGTTATCTGTTAGATCGCTAACTGTAGCAGTTGCGACAATAACTTCACCTGTACCATTTGGTGTTAGGCTAATGTTGCCATTTGTGTCTGTTGATATAATAGTGTTACCATTAATGTTGATGTTATCAACATCTAAATCGCCTGTGATATCAACTGCGGCAGTAATTGCCATTGTTGTGCCGTCAAACGTAAAGTTTGCGTCATCTTCCAATGCACCACTTGTACCTGCTAATACAACACGATTATCAGTTAAGTCGCTTACAACTGCACTAGCAACTGTTAAGTCAGTACCATCAAACGTCATGTTAGCACTGTCAACTAATGCGCCAGCTGAACCTGCATAAGTTACACGAGTTGCTGTTAAGTCACTAACTTCAATTGTGCTAACAACAACGTCACCTGTACCATTTGGTGTTAGATTAATGTCGCCATTTGTATCAGTTGAGATAATTGTATTACCGTTAATGTTAATGTTATCTACATCTAAATCACCAGTAATATCCATACCTGCTGTTAATGCTAAAGTTGTACCATTAAAAGTGAAGTTTGAATCATCTTCTAATGCACCACTTGTTCCAGCGATAACAACACGATTGTCTGTTAAGTCACTAACTATTGCACTATTAACTGTTAAGTCAGTACCATCATAAGTGAAATTAGAATCATCTTCTAATGCACCAGCAGTACCTGCAATAACAACACGATTGTCAGTTAAATCACTAACAACTGCTGTTGCTAATACTACTTCACCTGTACCATTTGGCTCAATTTCAATGTCTTCATTTGATCTAGCACTTGTGATCTTAAATCCGTTAGTGTCTAAATCGCCACCTAACTGAGGTGTTGTGTCTGCAACGATATCAGTCAATACAGTAGCAAAACTTAGTTGACCACTACCATCTGTTTGTATTACTTGGTTAGCAGTTCCATCTGCTTGCGGGAAGTTTAATCCGTCAAGTACAAGATCACCAGTTCCGTTAGGAGTAATGTTAATATTGCCGTTTGTATCAGTACTAATGATTGTGTTACCATTAATGTTGATGTTGTCTACGTCTAAGTCACCTGTGATATCAACAGCGGCAGTAGTTGCCAATATTGAACCATTAAATGTTAAGTTCGCATCATCTTCAATAACTCCACTTGCGCCAGCAATCAGTATTCTGTTGTCTGTAACGTTTGAGCTATAAATCTCACCAACGTCTATTGCACCAACTGAACCACTTACAACCTCACTAGTGATTGTAGCATCTGGTACAAAAGTCCATTTTCCTGTTGAATCATCGAAACCCCAGAAAGCAGTCTGTTCTGCAGAACCTGTGTGATACTTGGCAGACATACCTCTGTCTTTATCGTCGTCTGCTGTAAGTTCCGCACCACCTGCACCACCACCAATCTGGAAGATTGGATCAACCACTTGTGTTGTAACTGAATCAACTGTAGTTGTAGTACCTTCAACTGTCAAGTTACCAGCAACAACAATGTTACCGCCAACGTTTAAGTTTTGAGCAATTCCTACACCACCGTCAACAACTAAAGCACCAAGTCCTGTACCTGACGAACCTGTTGTACCATTAACGTTAACAACTGTGGCTGCGGCACCAAGATCAATTGTACCTGTGCCATTTGGTGTAACTGTTACTGCACCGTTTGTGTCTGTTGATGTAATAGCATTGCCGTTAATGTTGATGTTATCAACATCTAGGTCACCTGTAATGTCCATAGCGGCTGTTAATGCTAATATTGAGCCATTAAATGTAAAGTTAGCGTCATCTTCTAACGCACCACTTGTACCTGCAATAACAACTCTATTGTCTGTTAGGTCAGAAATAATAGCAGAGCCTGCTGTTAAGTCAGTTCCGTCCCAGAGTAATGTACTACTATCTTCTAACGCACCTGATGTACCAGCAGTTACAATTCTGCCACTTGTTAAGTCACTAACTTCAATTGTGCTAACAACAACATCACCAGTTCCGTTAGGTGTAATATTAACGTCGCCATTTGTATCAGTACTAACGATTGTGTTACCATTAATGTTGATATTATCGACGTCTAAATCGCCTGTAATATCCATAGCACCTGTTAATGCTAATATTGAGCCATTAAATGTAAAGTTAGCGTCATCTTCTAACGCACCACTTGAACCAGCAATAACAACACGATTGTCGGTTAAGTCACTAACAATTGCACTGTTAACTGTTAAGTCTGTGCCATCGTATGTGAAGTTTGAATCATCTTCTAGTGCACCTGAAGTGCCAGCAATAACAACACGATTGTCTGTTAAGTCACCAACAATTGCTGAGTTTACTGTTAAGTCAGTACCATCATATGTAAAGTTTGAATCATCTTCCAACTCACCGTTTGTGCCAGCAATAACAACTCTATTATTTGTAAGATCACTTACAACTGCTGTTGCTAATACAACTTCACCAGTACCATTTGGTTCGATTTCAATGTCTTCGTTTGATCTTGCACTTGTGATCTTAAACCCGTTAGTGTCTAAATCGCCACCTAACTGAGGTGTTGTATCCTGAACAAGTTCAGTTGCTGAGTCAGTAAAACTTAGTTGTCCTGACCCGTCTGTTGTAAGAACGTGTCCGTTAGTTCCATCAGCAATTGGCCAGTTAAGTCCATCAAGAACAAGTACTCCATCACCGTTTGGTGTAATAGCAATGTTGCCATCTGTTCCGTCAGTAATTGTAATTGTGCCTGAGTTAGTACCACTGTTTGTGTCTAATACTAAATCGTGCGCACCGCTAGTTGTTAATGTTGCGGCAGCTGATCCAGTTCCAATAACAACTTCACCTGTACCATTTGGAGTAATTGAAATGTTGCCGTTTGTGTCAGTTGCACTAATTACGTTGCCGTTAATGTTAACATTATCAACATCTAGGTCACCTGTAATATCAACTGCGGCAGTAATAGCCATTGTTGTGCCATCAAATGTAAAGTTAGCATCATCTTCTAATGCACCACTTGTGCCTGCTAATACAACACGGTTATCTGTCAGGTCACCAACAATAGCACTATTAACTGTTAAGTCAGTACCATCATATGTAAAGTTAGCATCACCTTCTATTGCTCCACTCGAACCAGCAATAACGACTCTGTTATCTGTTAAGTCACTAACCGTTAAAGATGCGGCAACAACTTCACCAGTTCCGTTAGGTGTTAAGTTAATTGCGCCGTTTGTATCTGTTGATGAAACAGTATTGCCATTGATTGCAATGTTATCAACTGCTAAATCACCAGTAACATTTAAGCCACCAGTAACGCCCATGTCACTGCCGTCCCAAGTAAGATTTGCGTCATCTTCTAACGCACCTGAAGTTCCAGCAATAACAATTCTGTTATCTGTTAGATCGCTAATGATCGCACTACCTGCTGTTAGGTCTGTACCGTCCCAGAGTAATGAAGCATGATCTTGTAAGGCACCACTTGTTCCTGCTGTTACAACTCTACCACTTGTTAGGTCACTAACTGTGGCAGTTGCGGCAACAACTTCACCTGTGCCATTTGGTGTTAGGTTAATGTCGCCATTTGTGTCTGTTGATGAAACTGTGTTTCCATCAATTCTAATATTGTCGATATCAAATGTGCCAGTTAAGTCTATTGCTGATGCTGTAACTGTACCTGCTTGAAAGTTTGCGTAACTTGATATTGTTACGTTTCCTGCTGTTGTGCCATCTTCACTTGATGTGACTGCTACTACGAACTCGTCTGCGGATTCATCCCACATAACTGCTACGTTGTCATCATCCCCACGTTCAATAACTAAACCACCGTCAACTGCTCCAGATCCTGTTGCTCCTCGTGAAAGCAACAATAATGGGTCTGCAACCTGTGTTGTAGTTGAATCTACTGTGGTCGTTGTACCGTTAACTGTTAAGTTACCACTAATAGTAAGGTTAGAACCGTAGGTGAGATTGTCTTCCAGCTTGCCAGCAGTGACACTGTTGGCTGCTATTTTGGCTGATGAAACGGCGTCATCACTAAGCTGATTCGCCTTAATTCTTGTTACTGCCATTCTTTTTCTCCCTGTATCTTTTTTAGCTAAAAAAACTGCTACTGTTTGTAACAGTAATACTATTTACCAAAATCTGCCCAAACTGGTTCGACTTCCGCCAATTAGCAAATAGTATAGTATTATGGGAAAATAACTCTTTAAGACTAGATTAGAGCATTGCACTCTAACATTATTATTTAGTTAGTTAGTGAAAATCTACCCAAGAACCGTTAGCATATCCTTGGAATTTATTATCTGTTGTGTTGTATATTACCCAACCATTTGCAGGACTTAATGCGTTCCTCGCTGTAGTATTCATATTAGCAACTTTTACTGCTGTAGCAAATGTAGTGACAGTATCTGTCATTGTTGCTACTTCAGTACCTGCGGCATCAAAACGTATTACGTCACCATCTGATGATTCTTCTGTTTGTATTTTTGTGTCGTTATCAGCATCTCTAATAACACTGCCTGGACTGTAAGCAGTACTGATGTAACGTACTTCAATTACATCGCCTGTCTTAGGTGCTTCAGTATATGTTAATGTTGTACCAGAAATACTGTATGCTGTTGTTGCTATCTGCACGACACCGTTGTGTGTGATAATAACATCATTAGTTGATGTTGAGGTACTTAATGTAAACACTGTTGTGCTATCGTCACCTGCAAACGTATCTAGTGTAGAGCTAACTGCTGAAGGTGCCAAGTCTTGCCAGCCACTTCCGTTGTAATATTCTAAATATCCAGTAGAAGTATTAACACGTATATCGCCTGTGCTACCGCTAGGTCTCTGGGCAGTAGTTCCAGAAGGCACAGTTAGTGCATTAGTGCCTGTGATTATCACTTGACCAGTTCCGTTAGGATCTAAACCTATATCAGCATTTGTAACAGCACTAGTTAACGTTGTTTGAGGATCACCACTTGTGGTAAAGTCACCAAAATCTGTTGCTGATAAACCTGTACCTATGTTGCCTGTATACCTGCCACCACTTATGTATACACTCTTACCAGTAAAACTTATGCCGTTAGGTAGATTGTCACCAATAAAGTGCAATACCCCAGACTGATAGTCAAAGAACCATTCGTCGTCATTGCCTGATCCAGTTGCAAATACTTGATCGCCACCACTTGCACCAGAGGCATCACTTGCAGTATGGATATAAACTTTTACTTGATAAGTTGATCCAAACTCTGGACTAATCCAGTTTAGTTGTCCTGTTTTCCATGTTCTATTTGCTGTGGCAGTGCCGTCTAATGTAGTTTCAAGTGGACTGCTAGTTGGGTAAACAGTAACTACTCCTTCACTACTAGATGGCAACGTACTAGGAATGCTTGCACTCTGAGACCACATGGTATCAAAACGCATTAGTAGAGGACTTGCTATTGCTTCGTTAGGTGCTTTCTTGTTAGCATTAGTATCTGTTTTTGTAGCAGAGTAACCTAGTTTTTTCCAGAGGTAATCAACTTTTTGTGAGTCTTGAATTGCCATTAGCTCGCTACTCCTACGCTAAGAGCAGTAACACTTTGTCCACTTGTTAATGCTATTCTTACCAACACAACATTGCCTGTTGCATTTGTGCCGTTTTCACTACCCAGTGTCATTGTATAGCCACTACTAAGTGATGTGCTAGTAGCAATCCTGTCACCTGAAGTAAATGCACATCCGTTACTACCGTTACCACCGTTACCAGTGTCTGATCCAGGAACACCTGAACCACCGTATGTTGTACTTGCATCTAGCCAACCGTTTAATCCTGAAGCGTTATCAATGCCAGTGCCTGGCGCCGCAATCCACAAACCTGCAATACCACTTGATGTAATGTTAATATCAAAGTTAGACATTGTTGTTCTACGGAATGCAAACGTAAAGTATTGTGTGCCTGTGTCACTGCTTCTATCTGGGCCTACTGGAAGATATCCTGAACTATAATCTGTAACATCATACTTCAAAACACCCAATCTAATAGTTGCTTCTTTTGTGCCTTCTACACCAGGATCACTTGCTTCTGTGTAAGGGCTGTTTGTGTAGAAGTTTGTGCTACCAGTGTAACTTGGATTGTCTGTAGTTGCGGCATTAAAATCAAATATTCTTACGCCATCGTCGTCAAATCCTGCACCCAAACTATCTGATACTGCAATAGCAATTTCACTAATACCGCTTTGTGATGACTTGTGTACTTGTATTGCTGTTGTATTTTCTGTGTAAGAACTTACGCCGTTTGTATTTCTAGCTCTAATTTTAACTCTATCAATAGTTCTTACTGTGCTTGATGTAATAGGAACACTTAAATCTCCTATTGCATACGCACTACTAACACCAGTGTCTACATTTGGTACACCTAGTGTAAGCATCGAGCTTGCACCATCTATGTCACTATAACTATAATCTGTATTTGTTGTACCTGCAGAACTTGTGCCTTCTTGGTTAGTGCCGTTGTCTACTTCAACAATATTACTTTGATCGGTGTATGCTTGACCAGTTAAGTTACTAATTTCAACGCCTGACCAAGTTAGTGTAGGTGATCCTGAATTGTAATATGGGATACCTGATATGTAACGTTTAGTTCCGCCAGTACCTTCTGATAATGTTCCCGCACTTGAAATGCTAGGACTTGATGTTATGTCATCATATACAACTGCAACATAGTTTGTATTGCCTGTTGCATCGTGTTCTAGTCTTTCATCGTTTACGCCTACTGTGTAACTTGCAAGTGCCTGCGTAATTTTAGCATCAAAGGTTTGGTAAAAGTCAGTAGGGTATGTGCTTGAGCTAATGCTGTCGTGTGCATCAAGTTGTCCGCTAACAACTAAACTTGTAAATGTTCCGTTTTCTCCTGTTGCAGTTGTAAATGTTTTACTGCCTGAGGTAGAACCATTGATAACTGCACTGAGCGTTCCTGATGCACCATTGTATGCATTGTTAACAGTACTTGTATCGATAGTGCCACTTGTATATCTTCTTGCCGTTGTTGTTTGCAGACTTGTGCCAGCAGTTAACGGGTTACTGTCCGAGTTGTCTGCAAAACCTGCACACAGTCTAGGGCTTGTGCCTTGGAAGGCATCTGCTAGTGTAATACTAAATGCACTTAAGTTATTAGGAGCACTAGGAGTTGCGTTAATTGTGAATGTTATGCTAGTGTCGTTGTCTGTTTGTGCAGTTATGTCTGGAGTGCCGTTTGCGGTAAAGTCTAAGTTATAGTTACCTGTTGATTCTCCAGCATAGTCATGGTCTAGTGTTGCACCAATAGATCCTGCTGATGAACCATCTTCTGTTACTGTGTCGTTTGTGCTTCCGTCTGACCAGTCATATACGTAGTCATCTGCATTTTGTGACGTGTTGGTTGCACGTACTAATGCACGATTGTTGCCACTTAAATCTGTAAAGTCGTATAAGTCATATTGGTTATCACCTGACCTATCACTTGTGGTTACGGCTGTTGCCGCTATGTTCGCTCTAACGTCTGGCTCAACGTGTACTGAAAAGTCACTGCTGATAAACGGTGAGCTTGTGTGGTTGCTAATAACTCTAATGTTGCCTGTAAAGTCTTGTGCAACGCCGTTTGCTTGGTCACTAGTACTAAGAGCAAACGTATGACTAATTGTGCCTCCTGTATCACCACTTGCACCAGATCCAACATTTACTGTGTTATTGCTTGTACCGTCGCCCCACTGGTATTGATATTGTATTCCATAAGTAGCGTAACTACCAATAGTGTTTTCAGTTGAGTTAGTAAAGGTAACAACGTGTCCCGATGTCCCTTCTTCGTTAACACCACTGTTGTCATCTAATGTAACAGTCGGTGTATGTGTATCATAAATCTTATGGTCAGTATTGTCACTTGTAGGCACAGCACTAGGTAATGCTGTACTATGACTGTCTAGTGTAAGTGTAACTGTTCTTGTTTGTTCTTGTTCGGTACTTGCGGTAAATGTATGTGCAAGTCTACCACCACCTACCCCACCTGCTGATGCATCACTAGATACTACATCATCACTACTACCATCGCCCCAGTCCCACGTGTACTGAACTGTTGCA
>Ga0209630_10005861_pt1 | contig 10285 bp, 10 predicted proteins | sample COG_01_FD_184745 | JGI IMG/M metagenome (GOLD analysis project Ga0209630, IMG submission 184745) | Pelagic Microbial community sample from North Sea - COGITO 998_met_01 (SPAdes) (version 2) | ecosystem: Environmental > Aquatic > Marine > Neritic zone/Coastal water | place: Helgoland, sampling... | reverse complement strand
ATCCGATCGGGCCCATTTTTTATTTTTTATTTCTTAAAACATTCAATGCAGATCCATGTTTGAACCATTGAATTTGAGATTCATTATACGAGTGATTTAATAGAATTTCTTCTTTATTGCCATCATTGTGAGTGATTGCACAAGTTACTTGTTTTTGTGGTTCCAAGTTATTCAAATTAATCAAGCTGATTTTATCATCTTCAAGTATTTTGTCATAATCATCTGGATTACTGAAAGTTAATGCCAAAACACCTTGTTTTTTCAAATTAGTCTCATGGATTCTTGCTAAACTTTTTGTAATAACTGCAACACAACCCAAATAACGAGGAGTCATTGCAGCATGTTCTCTACTACTACCCTCACCATAATTATTATCTCCAATAATTACCCAATTCAGACCTTGTTGTTTGTATTGTCTAGCAATTTTTGAAAAAGGTTCAATTTCATTATTTAAGATATTTTTACCATTTCCAACTTGATCATTAAAAGCATTAACAGCTCCCAATAACATATTATCACTTAGATTATCTAAATGACCTCTAAGAGATAACCATGCACCTGCAGGAGAAATATGATCAGTAGTACATTTTCCTTTTGCTTTAACCATTATTGGAAGTTCAACAAAATCATCACCATTCCATTTTTCAAAAGGTGCTAAACGTTGAAGACGTTTACTGTTTGGATCAATAATCACATCGATATTAGATGAATCTGAAGGAGGAGCGACAAAAATCCCATCAGGAATCTTAAATCCTTCTTTAGGTACTTCAGGTGCAATTGTTGGTGGTTCTAATTTGAATTTAGTTCCATCTGCTGCAACAAGATCATCTTTTAACGGATTGAAAGATAATTTTCCACCCAATGCTAATGCAATAATCATTTCAGGACTTCCAATAAAATTTAGAGTAGATCTTTGTCCATCATTTCGTCCAGGGAAATTTCTGTTGAATGTAGTAACAATAGAATTTTTTTCATTTTTTTCTAATTCAGGTCTGTTCCATTGTCCGATACATGGCCCACATGCATTTGCTAAAACAGTTGCACCAATTTCTTTTAGAGAATCCATTTGCCCATCTCTCTCAATAGTTCCTCTAATTTGTTCAGAACCAGGAGTTACAAGTAGTGGTATTTTTGATTTAATTCCTTTTGATTTTGCTTGTTCTGCTAAACTAGCTGCTCTAGACATATCTTCGTAAGAAGAATTTGTACAACTTCCAATTAATGCAACAGAAATTGGATCCACGTAATCATTTGATGTTACATCATCAGCAAGTTCAGAAATTGATCTTGCTAAATCAGGAGTATGGGGTCCAACAATATGAGGTTCTAAAGTGGACAAATTAATTTCAATTATTTTATCAAAATATTTTTCAGGTTCGGATTCTATTTCAGGATCAGCAACTAACAATTCTTTATTTTTATTAGCTAGTTCTGCAATTTCTTTTCTATTAGTATAGTTTAGATAAGTTTCCATTCTTTCATCATAAGGAAATATAGAACAAGTTGCACCAATTTCTGCACCCATGTTTGTTATTGTAGCTTTTCCAGTACAACTAATTGATGAAGTACCAGAGCCAAAATACTCTACAATTGCATTTGTTCCTCCTGAAACAGTTAATTCTTCTGCAACTTTTAAAATAATATCTTTAGGTGCTGTCCAACCAGTTAATTTACCAGTTAATTTTACACCAACTCTTTTTGGATAAAGTAATTCCCAAGGCATTCCAGCCATAGTTTCTGCGGCATCTAAACCTCCAACACCAATAGCAATCATTCCAAGACCACCTGCATTTGGTGTATGTGAATCAGTTCCAATCATTAATCCACCAGGGAATGCATAATTTTCTAAAACTACTTGATGTATAATTCCAGCACCTGGTTTCCAAAATCCACATCCATATTTTGCACATGCAGATTGTAAAAATTTGAAAACTTCACTATTTTCATCTAATGAAACTTTCATATCAACATCACCCTGAACTTCAGCACGAATTAGATGATCACAGTGAACAGTAGTTGGTAAAGCTGTTTCATTTAATTCTGCTTGCATAAATTGAAGCATTACCATTTGCCCAGTAACATCTTGTAGTGCCACTCGATCTGGTTTTAGAAAAACATAATCTTTTCCTCCAGAAGGATTTTTTTCAGAAATTTCATTAAAATGTCCAGCTAGAATTTTTTCTGTAAGTGTTAATGGTCTATCTACAACATCTCGAAATTTTACAATATTTTCTTTTAATTTTTCATATACATTAGAAACAAGTTCTGGAGTGGTATCAATTTCCATAATATACAGAAAATTCTTCCCGAATTTAATATTTACAATTTAAAAATTAAAAAAAATATCAAAATAGGCATATTAATTCTCAACAATTATAAGCCAAACCCAGCTTTACAATACGTTGTCAATAAATTCAAAATTTTCCAAGGAGATGGCATAATTGGTCAATAAAGGATTTCCAAAGTTTGGTATGTCACAGGCAGGTTCATTTGTTGCAGCATTAAAAAATTATAATTTACCAGATTTTATTTTAGTATTAATTGCAAAAGAATGCAAATCAGAATTACTTGAGAGAGGTAGAATTGATGACCGATTACAAAGTATGAATGATGATGCATTACATCTGTTACACAAAATTTTTGTAGATTGTGAAGAAGATGATGCAGGAAAATATGCACAATACAGATTTTTTGCATATGTATCAAGTATGTATCATAAATGCGAAGTACTTGTTAATGAAACAATTCCAGGTAAATCAGGAAAAAATCATAAAATTCTTGTTGCTGTAAAGAATAATGGAATGTATATTTCAGTAGCTCAAAATAAAGCCACAGGAAACCCTGTAAATAAAAAAGAGACAAATAGATTTTATGAAATGGTAGACGATATTAAAAAAGGAGACCATGGAACGATGCTAACTGATGCAGTTTATGGATCATCAGTAGGTTTTAGATCAGATGCATTGTTAGAACTAAAAGAATTAAGTAAATCAAGAGATAACGATCCAGAAAATAAATTAGATTTTAAAACTGCAAATTTTGAAAATAATATTTACTCAGTTACAAAATGTTAGAATTTAAAAAAATTAATTTTTAAATTTACTAATATCCATTGTCAAAAACATAGGTTTTTCTTCTGTAATTTCAAAATCTTCCCCATACTGTTGGAATTCCAATTGTTCATAGAAATGCTTTGTCCAAACATCATGAACTTCATGAATGTATTTTTTATTTCCTTTAATTCTTAACATTTCATGAATTATTTCATGTGAAACTGTAGTGCAATTTTTTTCAGCTAAAAATAAAATATCATCAGATTGATTTGGTTTTTGCCAAAAAATCATTCCAAAATTTTCAGCATGATAACCTTCACAAGTACAGTCAGTCCACAGAGGTTTAAAATGAGTCAAGTAAAAATGGTATATGTCTTTTCCACGTTGTTCATGATCACGAACAAGTGTATGTGTATCTAGTTTTTGAAAAATACTTCTAGGTTTTGTAATTAATTCATCACATTGAATTTCATAGTTGATTCCAAAATTATCACTAATCCATTTTTTATAAAATTGTGCCATTTTTTTGATATATTCAAATTCAGATTTACGTTTCTGAATATCCTCTTCTTTTATTACAAAAATAAAATGTAGAAGCATGATTAGAAAAAAGGGTGTTTATGTTTGGCCTTCAATACCCATTAGGGTAAGTGTAGAACGAATCTTTTCAATTTTTCTGATTTTCCAGGTAATTGTTTCTCTCAGTTTTTCAACAGTGTCTGATTCAATCTTGGCCAAAATATCGTATGCACCAAAAGTTCCATGAACTTCTTTTACACCTTCTAAGCCCTTTAGTTGCCCAATAATAGCTTCTTCAGAACCTAGTTCACAGTTTATTAAAACATAAGCTGTTGCCATATTTCAATTAGATAATTCTACTATATCAATAAATCTATTACACTAGCCTTGCGAAATTTTAATAATCTCATCCCAAATAAGTTTTGGAACAGGCATTACAGATAACCTAGAGATTCTAACTAATTCCCAGTCTTTGAATTTTTTATTATTTTTTATTTCAGTTAATGTTACTGGTCGTTTCAATGTTTTTTTATATTTTACATCAACCACAATAAAACGTTCAACATCCTCTTTTGGATTAGAATAGGGTTTTGAAGTAACTTGCATTATTCCAACTGCTTGTCTTTCAACACCAGTATGATAAAATAAAACTAAATCACCAGATTTCATTTCTCTCATATGCTTTAATGCTAAATTATTATGAACCCCATCCCAAACAGTAGTTTTATCTTTTTTCAATTGTTCAAAATTATATCCCCTAGGTCCACTTGGTTCCTGTTTTGCTAACCAATAATTTACCATTATTGTATTTTGCAAATTACTAACGTTTAATGGTTTTTGAGAAATTTAATGTTCCCCGGTTCTGACTCGCAAAATTTCATTGGACATAGCCATACGCCTCATCACGTTCTGAAACCGGGGTTGCCCATAATGTAGCACACCTGGGTGAATTAGAAATCATTGGTATCGTTACGATCAGCGTCATCCCAATCCGTCTGTGTGCCTGCTCTTGGGCGATTAGTCATTGGATAAACCTACTAAAAACTATTAGAAATTTATTAAAAAGAAATAGAATTTTTGTGAAGGACTTTTGGAAATTAGAAATCAAAGAAATTTTTTAATCGGATTAATAATTTTGATTTTAGGTTCATTTGTCATAGTTTTTGATTATCCCCAAATTGAATATTTCAACAATTTAGAAAATGATAATTACATAACAATAGAAAATGACCAAAAAGAAATTTTTCAAAAAATCCTTATTGAATTTACAATTGGCATTATTCTATTTGGTATTGGAATGACATTGATTATAATATCTATGTTAAAGAGATGCGAGAATGGATTTAGATAATGAAATTTCAAATCCAACAACAGGTACACGAATTTTATAATTTTCAACAATAGTTGAATCAATTTCTCCGATTATTCCAATGATATTTCCATTGAAAATAATACTTGCACAATGTCCATCTTTGAAACTAGGATTTGTAACTGTCTTTGTTTGAGTAGAAATTCCAAAACCAATTTTTAATAATGTTTGTAGAACAGATTTAATTTCAGTAAAATTTGCGTCTCTATGAGCACTAATTACTGCAAGATTAATTTTTTCAGAAATTGGATTATCAAGATTGAAAACATTACCAGTTTCAAACATTTTTTGAGGATAAGATTCATGAATATTTCTTGAAAGATTTTCAATTAATCCAGGAAGTATTGAATCACGCAAAATAGTATGTTCTTGACTTTTAGAATCAAGGACAGAGATAATATTTTTAGAATCTCTGTTAGTCATATCATACAAGACACGTTTACTACTTAAACTAGAATTTAATGCCTCAAGAAATCCCAAACCAATCATTGTTTGATTTAGAGATTTTAATTTTAAAGATACAGGATTAGTTTGGCCAATTGTTTGTGAGGGGGATACAGTAGGTTCAAAATTCTGAATACCATAACCTAAAGCAACTTCCTCAACTAAATCCATTGGGCCAAATATATCAAATCTATATGCAGGAATGGTACAAATAATTTTTTTTCCTTTTAAAATTGCATTTAGTCTAGATTTTTTTAATGAAGAAATAATTTTTGAAGTATTGAGTTCTAAACCAAGAGTTTGATTAATCAAAGACGAATCAACCGATATTTTTCTTTCTTGTAATTTAGCTGAGGAATTTTTTGCTCCAGAAATTTGTACACTTTCTAAATTAAATCCTGCACTTTGTAAAATGGTTGCAACAACTGATAACATATCTTCAGCATCAGCCTTATTAATTCCAGTTACTTCAACAAAAAGATTTTTTGTTTTAGTTGTTACAGTAGTAATTCCTGCATTAATAATTGGAGGAAAAGAAACAGTTTTTTTATTTGAATCAATTATTATTGGAACCTGAGAAGATTGGCCAAGGAGATGACCATAATCTCTTCCTGTTTCAGTATCAGCAATTATTTCAGATATACTAAGTTCCTTTTCAGAATTTAATGGGATGAATTTATGATTTTTACTTGCAGTGGCATATGTCAAGGGGAAAGAAATTTTATCCAAATCATGTATTCCAATAGAAGATTTTTTTCTTTTTCTTCCAATACCAAAATGAAGATCTTCTTGCATTGTCATTAATTGTTTAATTGTTTTATCATCAATTTTTCCATTTTTAGCAATTATTCCAGTCACAAATGGTCGAATTTTTGAAACATCAGGTTTAACAGATATTGAATAATTTTTTGATTTTTTTACAGTTAATTTTATTGCACCTGTTTTAATTCCAAGTAAACCTTGTAAACCAAGAGCAATTCCAAAATCAGTGGAATAATCTGGACGATTTGGACTATATTCAATTCGAACTAAATCCTTATCTTCAGATTCAATATCCAGACCTAAAAATGGTAAAGAATCAGAAATTTGTTTTTTGGTTACTTTACCAATCAACTTTTGTAAACGAGAGTAAGATAATTCAATTACTGGCATTTTGTATTACTCCTTAACCATCCTAAATTATTATTATAAAATTCTCTGACATCATCTAAATCATATTTTAACATGGCAATTCTTTCAATACCACCACCCCAAGCTAAAACAGGTTTAGTTATTCCAAGAGGTTTTGTAACTTCTGGTCTAAAAATACCCATTCCAAATAATTCAATCCATTTTCCTAATTTTTCATTGTATACCATTGTTTGAAGGGAAGGTTCAGTATATGGAAAAAATGTTGGCCAAAACTTAATTTTAGTAATCCCAATTCGTTTATAGAATTCTCTTTGAATACCCATTAAGTTTCTTAAATTAGCGTCTTTTCCTACAACAATTCCTTCTATCTGATTAAATTCTACAAGATGTTTGTAGCTTACTTTTTCATTTCTAAATACTCGACCTAAAGAGAAAATTCGTGCTTCATCGGGTTTATTTTCAGCTAAATGTTTTATTGTTACGCAAGTAGTATGAGTTCTTAAAACCATTTTTCGAGCTTCATTAACATCCCATTGATACCTCCAATTTTTCTTATGAGAATCAGAAACTTTTCTAATTTGTTCTGGATTTGCAATTTTTTTTGCAGAGATTCCATCTAAAAAGAAAGTATCCTGTAATTCCCTTGCAGGATGATCTTGAGGAGTGAATAAAGCGTCAAAATTCCAAAAACTAGATTGAGTCATGTTTCCAAGAATTTCAGAAAAGCCCAAAGTAACAAAGATCTCACGAATTTCATCAATAGTATCTTTTAATGGATGTGTTCTTGCAACAAAAACTTCAGGGACTTCAGCTTCAACATCTATGGCTCCAGAAATATTTGAAACATCTAAAGATTTAGCAGATTGTGTTAAGCTAATTTTTTTATTTTTAATTACATCCTCAATAACAAAATCAGGTCGTTTCAAAAGTTCAGATAAATCAACTTTATCAATTTCTTCTTTTGGTAATTTGTTAGTCCCAATTAATTGAAGAGATTTTTCACCAGATAATTCAGATGGCATTGTTTTAAGAATAATTTGATCAGAAGAAGTTTCAATCCAATTATTTTTTCTACATAAACCAATTGCAGGGCCAAAAACAAATCCCAATTCTTTTTGAATTTCAGATAATTTTTTAGGACCACTTTTAACTAAATTCAATAATCTTCGTTCAGGTAATCCTTTTTCAAATGAGTCTAAACCATTTTTTCCTAAACTTATTACACTTGATTTTGATTCATTCACAATAGCTAAATCCTTTAATTTTAGCCATTCAATACCACGTCTTATTTGATCAGGTGAAAGTTGAGTTGAATTTTCAAGTGTTTCAGGAGTCTGAATTGGATTTTCTTTTAATGAATTAATGATTTTTTTTTCAATATCATGAAATACTTGTGACAATAGTTCAAAGATCGAAAAAGACTTTTTAAACCTTAACCTAAGTCAAGTTGAATGTCAGCTGATGATTTCATTGTAACCCCTTGGCACGTTGAGGGTGATATCGACTATGATAAATTAATTAAAAAATTTGGTACTGAAAAAATATCATCAGAATTACTCGATAAAATCAAGAATATTACAAATGAAGACCACTTTATGCTAAGAAGAGGGATTTTCTTCTCACATAGGGAAATGAACAGAATCATCGAGGATCATCAAAAAGGTAAGGGATTTTTTCTATATACTGGAAGAGGGCCATCAGGACATACTCATATTGGACATTTAGTTCCATGGGTATTTGCAAAGTGGTTACAAGAAAAATTTGATGTAAATTTGTATTTTCAATTAACGGATGATGAAAAATTTTATTCAAAAACAAATTTAACTTTAGAGGAGACAAACAAATTTGCATATGAAAATGCATTAGATTTCATAGCATTAGGTTTCAATCCAGAAAAAACAAAAATAATAATCAATACAAAAAATATTCAAACATTATATCCAATCGCAGCTCAAGTAGCAAAAAAAATTAACTTTTCAAATACAAAAGCAACTTTTGGATTTACAAATGAAACAAACATTGGAATGATTTTTTATACATCATTACAATCAGCTCCATGTTTTATAGAAGATAAACCAGTTTTGATACCATTAGGAGTAGACCAAGATCCACACTTCAGATTAACAAGAGATATTGCACAAAAAATTGGGAAGGAAAAACCTGCATTAATTCACAACATTATGATTCCAGCATTAACAGGTCCTGGTGGAAAAATGTCAGCATCAGAAGAGAAAGGAACAATTTACACAACAGACACACCAGATGTTGTAAAAAAGAAGATCAACAAATATGCATTTTCAGGAGGACAGCCAGATATTGAACAGCATAGAAAATTAGGAGGGAATCCAGACATTGATGTGTCATATCAATATTTGAGAATATTTTTTGAGCCTGATGATACTAAATTAAAGAAAATTTATGAAGATTACAAATCAGGAAAATTACTTTCAGGAGAATTAAAAGCAATTTTAATTGAAAAAATTAATGAATTTCTTAAAATACATCAAGAAAAACGAGAAAAAGCAAAAAAGCAAATAGAACAATTTCTTCTGGAAAATAAATGAAAATCAATATCACATGTGATGATGAATATGAAGCTCAAAAATTAATGAGCCTTATTTTCATAAAAGAAGATAAAGAGACATACATTACAGGAATTTTAAACGTCATAAAAAATGAAATGATTATTGCATTGAAGGATAAATCAGCTCACAGTGTTTTACTTAAAGACGAGGAGAATGTTGAAAAATTTGCAGATTTCATACAATCAGTAATAGACCAAGAACATAATTTAGTAAATACAAAAATGATTAAATCAGTTATTGAAATTACCAAAGAATGAATTAAATATCATCTAGGAAAATATTTACTTCTTTTAGATTTATTTCTTGGACGCTCTTCTTGTGGTTTGGGGGCAGGTTCAACAGCATCATTACAATTTGAACAAAATATTTTGAGTTCCTTTTTAGCAATATCAGGTGCAGAGATATACTTACCCCAAGATGCGGCTTTACTACCTCGTCTAGTTTCAGTAGATAATTGATTATTGTTTTCATCACAAATGCCTAAAGATCGTTCGTCTGTGGAACCACAACTAGAACAGGTTTTTCCACCTAAAATTTCATATAATTTTTTCTGCAGAGATTCATTGAATTTTGCAGAGCCACCAGAATAGAAACTTTCTTGTTTTCTCAAAACTTTCTCACTCCTCCTATTTGATCTAGAAGTATCTCTGGAATATCGTGAACCTCTATCGTCTCTGGAATATCGTGAACCTCTATCGTCTCGAGATGGTCTATCTCTACCAGAATCATCTGGTTTGTTTTGTCTAAAGCAATCACTACAATAAACTGGTTTATTGCTTCTTGGAACAAATGGAACAGTGCATTGATCACCACAATCAGCACAAGTTACAGTTGTTTCTTCTCTGTCATTGTCTCTGGAATATCGTGAACCTCTATCGTCTCTGGAATATCGTGAACCTCTATCGTCTCGAGATGGTCTATCTCTACCAGAATCATCTGGTTTGTTTTGTCTAAAGCAATCACTACAATAAACTGGTTTATTGCTTCTTGGAACAAATGGAACAGTGCATTGATCACCACAATCAGCACAAGTTACAGTTGTTTCTTCTCTGTCATTGTCTCTGGAATATCGTGAACCTCTATCGTCTCTGGAATATCGTGAACCTCTATCGTCTCTGGAATATCGTGAACCTCTATCGTCTCTGGAATATCGTGAACCTCTATCGTCTCTGGAATATCGTGAA
>Ga0209630_10005858_pt1 | contig 10286 bp, 8 predicted proteins | sample COG_01_FD_184745 | JGI IMG/M metagenome (GOLD analysis project Ga0209630, IMG submission 184745) | Pelagic Microbial community sample from North Sea - COGITO 998_met_01 (SPAdes) (version 2) | ecosystem: Environmental > Aquatic > Marine > Neritic zone/Coastal water | place: Helgoland, sampling... | reverse complement strand
TAGTCGTATCAGGATCTGATGCGATTTTAAGCAGTATTACGTCAAGTGCTGGGATATCATCCAGTGGGGATATTTATGCTCCTAATTTTATAGGGACAGCAACTCAGGTGTCTATAACAGATTTTTTATCGGGTGGTAATTTAGATTTAGTTATAAATGGTGGGTCCAATGGAAACTCATTATTTAATATCCCTGATGGATTACTTTCATATAATGCTGATACAAATACATTAATATCAAATAATTTTTCAGGTTCTTTAACAGGTACTGCTTCATATGCAACTTATGCTTCAAATAGCCTAGACATATCAGGTAATGTTAATAATAGGGTACTCACAGCAACTGGTAATAATACCTTAAATGCTGAACAAAATTTAAGTTTTAATGGTTCTACTCTTGAACTAACAGGAAGCCTTACAATTGATGCTAATAACCCTATTACAATTAAAGGGCAAGTAGGTAATGTTCTTACAATAAGAAATGAAGGATCCACTGATATTATTAAAATTGGTGATGTTAATTTAAATGATGGAGAAACCCTTATTACTGTAAATGATAATTCTAATACTATTACTCTTGATGCGTCTAATAAGTTAGACATTAATGCTAACATTGATGTTAGTAATTATAATATTACTGCAAGTATAATAAGTGCTAGTTCTTTTATAGGTAACTTAACAGGAACTTCAACTTTAGCATCTAATTTAACAGGTACTCCTAGTATTATTGTAAATAATATAACAGCTTCAGGTAATATAAGTGCAAGTGGTGATTTATATTCTACACACGTGTTTATCCCACAAGGCACAAATACGGGAGATGCAGGATTAATCTTTGGAGATACTATTACAGGAGATTCAGGATACATCGCTGATAATGAGGGGAAACTAGTTATTGGGTATAATGATACTGATATAATTAGTATTAGTGATGAATCTAATGAAAGTTTAACATTAGCAGGAAATACTCGAATAACAGGACATATTACAGCCTCAAAAAATGTAAGTGTTAGTGGTGATCTTATAGTTGGTGGTAATATAACTGCAAACCAATATATAGTTTCATCTTCAGTTACCTATATGACCCAATCATTCAGTAGTGGTTCTACAGTATTTGGGGATACTCTTGATGATACACACCAATTTACGGGCAGTGTTGATATAACAGGTTCATTATCAATCCCCGGATTTACAGATGTTTCCGCATCATTAGCAAGTAAAGGAAACACAAACACTACAGGTACCCCATCAGATAACCAAATTGCTGTATGGACAAATTCAAATACTATTGAAGGTACAAGCGATTTTACGTTTGATGCCGGAGCCTTAATTGTAGAAGGGGGTGGGACTACCATTTTTAATAACCAAAATGATGATGCTACTTTTCAAATTAAAGGAAGTAGTGATGACAACCTATTACAAGTTAACCCACAGTCTGGGGATAAAGTAGGTATTGGTACTTCAACCCCTTCTGAAAAATTAACTGTTGAAGGTAATATAAGTTCAAGCGGTCTTATAACTGCTCTTTCAGCATCTATAGATCATGTATTAGTAAATGATAAATTACAAGGCAATGGACCAGGTTTCCAATTTTTTGCCTATAATGAAGATACCGTAAAAGTTAAATTTGCAAATTGGTATTCATCTAATGATCGCCAATATGGTATGGGTCAGTTATGGTATGAAACTTGGTTTGCAGCAATTGACAACCAGGCAGGTAGAGACAACAGACGTATAGGATTCTACCTTGAAGAACCAGATGCGGGATCTACTGACTCAGGTACCCCAGGTCAACACCCCACAAATGCTCGTTTTTATGTTGATATTACTGGTTCATATATCGCTAGTGGTGGTTTATACGTAACTGATGCTGATTTTGAAGTTTCATCAACTGGACATGTTACTGCTTCAGGTAATATAAGTGCTAGTGGAAACCTTAGTGCTGATCATTTAATTTTAAATCCTAATACTACAACTACAGGTTCTAATAATACAGAAACTCAAATTGATATTTCATTAGGTAATGAAGAATATAAAAGAGGAGTAATTAAAAGAGTATTTGATTTTAGAGAAAATTTAGCATCTCCAGATGATATAGGTATTAATAATCAAGTAATTGCTGATATAGGAGAATTTAAAAAAGGAACACTCGATGTTACTATTGAACTTAATGGATATCGTCCTGATAGTGAATCTTTTAATACTGACACTGCAAGTTTAAATCAAAATATTAAAATCCACACAGTTCCTACTACAGCTTTTAATGGTAGTGCTGTAGATATTTTATTAGAAGAGGGGGCTGTTTTTGGTCCTTTTTTATCTCTTTTAAATGTAAGTACTATAGTCGATGACCAACTTATATTATATAATTCTTTATTAAAAATAGATAATGAACAAATCAAATTTAATGTAGATGATATAAATATAAATAATGCTAATATGCTACTTAGTAGTTCTCTAGCTATAGTTTATATAGATTATCAACTTTACAAATAATATCAGTAATGCCTAATTATACTTTATATCCAGATATTTATTTTTATAGTTCAAGCGGGATATTTTTCAACCCTACTGCTGCCTCCATAAATAGTGGTTCTGGATATAAATTTGAAGCATTTGATAATGGAACTTTAAACATATATAAGAAAAATTCAGGATCCGTTAGATCTGAGTATTTACTTAATATTAGTAGTTCTAATGATGAACCTCGTATTGGTTTTGGTTTTGAACCTACTCAAAAATTTAACAATACTTTTGAGATTAATTCTTCTAAAGATTCAGAATTCGGAACAGAAATATCTTTAAAAAGTAGTAGAACAACTTCTGGTGGAGAAGTAGGCGACTATGCTGGTAAACTTAATTTTGTAATTAATAGTGGTAGTTACAATAAAGTTGATATATCAGGATCGATAGCTGATATAAAAGCAGAAGTAACAAATGTTACTAAAACAGGAGCTACTGGTGATATAGTATTAAGTGCTGCTAGTAGTGTTAAATTAGCTCCCTCAGAAGTTTTAAGAATTAACGGTACAACTTCAAACTTTAGTTCTTCTTTAAGAGTTATGGGAAGTAATCTTACCGTTGATTATAATTTAATTAGTGATGGTAATACTCAATTAAATGGTAATACTATAACAACATTAATCACAGCAAGTGGTGATATAAGTTCAAGTGGTAATGTTTATGGTGCTAATTTAATTGGTGATGTTATAGGAACAACATTTTTCCCTGCAGGGGATACCCCCGAAACAAGCGAAGTAACTTTTTACCATTCATCAACTACAAATGATTTATTAGGTAACCCTATAGTACAAGAAACCTCATCTGCAGATTTTAAATTCTTTAGACAAGGAGAAGGAGGTTATACCGATAACTCAGCTTTAGAATTAACGGGTTCATTATTAGTTAAGGGGAATACAACATTAAATGGTTCTTTAACAATTACAGGTTCTCAACTAATAACCGACGATATCACTTCAGACGGCACAATCCGTGCAAGGGTAAAGTCATTCGATATACCGCACCCTACTCGCAAAAATAAGCGCCTAGTTTATGGCGCTCTCGAGGGACCTGAACACGGTATTTATTGTCGGGGTGAATCTAAAGAACTAAAAACACTTTTGCCTCCTGAATGGAGAGCTATGGTAAATACAAAAGGAATAACTGTTCAAATTACTCCTATAGGAGAATGGCAGCCTTTATATTTTAAAAAATTACACAGTAACTGGTTATATTTTGGGTGTGGAGATGATAGAAAAAATGTTCATTTCTACTGGGAAATAAAAGGTGAAAGAACAGATGTTCCTTCACTAGAAACGGTCCAATAAATATTTATAACCAGTGCCAGTATATAATAGAGATATAATAATAACCCCAGCGAGTGGATCCATGATATTTAGTGGATCTGCTGGGGCTACTTTTTCTGAACTTACAGTCGATGATAATGCTAATATTGATTTAAGTTTAAAAGCCGGTAGTACTTTTACAGTTACTGGTTCTATGAATGTATCTTCATCTGCAGCAGTTACTTTAAATGTTTCTGGTACTTTCTCAACAGATGATATTATATTAAGAGGGACTTTAGATTTAGGAACTTTTTAATATGTATTAATGATTAATCAAACAACGCGTTAAACAAAATATAAGATATGGCACAAACAATAAAAATAAGAAGAGGTGGTATAGGTACCTTAGCCACTACTGCACCTGGCAGCATTGGATCCGGTATTACTTCAGGTGAATTAATCTTAGGTACAGGATCATTTAATGGTCTTACCGGTCCTTTACTTTTAGCAGCTAATGCTACTAACGTAGTTTCTCCTGCTTATTCTAGAATAGACACTATTGCCGATGGACCTGCTTTAGAATCAGCTATTGGAGCATCTGGTGATATTAACCTTACAGGTTTAACTATTCACTCTGGTAGTAAATTCTATCGTTATAGTGGTGTTAACTCAACAGGATTTGAAGAATTAACAGTTTCTGCAGGTAGTTTTGAAGGTGACTATGTAGCAAGTATTACAGATGCTGCAAACAATGGTATCACAATTAGTGGTGGTACAGGAAATGCTTCTACACCTTTAATTGTCCTTAATTTAGATGACTTAACATCTGCTAATATAACCCCAGCAGATGATAGTATTGCTTTTGTAGACCTTGATGATGGCGGTACAAGAAAAGAATCTGTTGTAGACTTTGTATCTGCAATCGCAGGTACTAATACAGCTGCTTCTAGTGGTCAGCTTATAGTTGCCGATGCCTCTGATAGTGTTAAAGGTGTTGTTGAATTAGCAACAGCAGCAGAAGCTAGCACAGGCACTTCAACCACCCTCGCAGTAACGCCAGCTGGTCTTACTCAATTTATAGCAGATGCTACTGGTTCAATTGCTGCCAGTAGTACTGATTTGGTCAACTCAGGTGTAATTAATTCATTATCTGCCTCTATTGCAACCGATATTAATGCCAACACAGGTAATGTTGAAGGTATAACTGGCCAAGTTGCTTACTTTGATGATACTAACTCAGTATCAGGTTCTACAGGATTTACTTTTGCAGATAATGTATTAACAGTCGGTACTTCTACATTTGGTACAAACACTACAATTGCTGGTGACTTAACAGTTAATGGTACTACAACAACAATTAATTCAAATACAGTTAATATAGATGATAATATTATAGTTGTTAACTACGGTGGTTCAGCAGCAACTGCAGGTATCCATGCAATTGATGCTACAGGAGTAACTACTGCCACAGGTTCATTAGTTTGGGATGGAAATAATACTAAAGATTGGTGGAAAGCGGGACCTAAAGGGTCTGAAAAACGCGTTGTAACCTTCAATGATAATGGTGGTGGAACTGACACAGCTATTCAAAGATTAGATAGCAATAGTTATTTAATTGATAGTACAATCACAGATGATGGGGATGATGTTTCAATTGATGCTAACGTTGCACTTACTTCAGGTCATACATTCACAGCTCTAGATGCTGTTACATTTAGTGGCTTAACAGTTACAGATTCAGGTGATGCCACAGATGAAGTATTATTTGTCCAAACAGATGGAACTGTTGGTCAAATAGACGCATCTGCAACCACAGATGAAATGGTTGGAATACTTGGTTATAAGAGTAGTGGAGGTATGACTTTCAGTACTTTAATTGACGGAGGTACATTCTAAAAAAAATATATATACTTTTTGTAGAGAGTCTTGGTTTTCCAAGACTCTTTGCTATTTATACATGCAGTATATACTGTTAACATTTTTAAATAGACCATATATATGGCACAAGTAGTTAAATTAAAGCGAAGCGCCGTCGCCGGTAATGTCCCTGAAAGTGGGGATATGGTAGCAGGGGAATTGGCTATGAACACAGCCGACGGAAAGTTATTCTTAAGAGATGAAACCACCGTACGACCCATTCTAACTACCGATAATGAAATTACAGGTAGTATAAATTTAATAGGCAATATAACAGCCTCAGGTGATATAAGTGGAAGCGGAAATTTATACGCTAATTTATCATCAAATTCTAGCAACTATAATACAGTTGTTTACAATAATTCTACAGGTCAATTTTTCTACACAGGTTCATATGGAGGAGATGGTGGTTCAAGTTTAACTGTAGGTGGAACTGTAGGTGCTATACAATATAGTGATGGAGCTGGAGCTTTAGATTTTAATAATAATTTTATAATAGAAGATTCTAATAATGCAACACGTTTAGGACCTGCTATAAGATTTAAAACAGATACTAATACATCAGCATTTGTAGATGATATTAGTAATAATTTATCATTAAGGTATAGAGGTCTTACATTTTCTACTATACAAAATTTTACAGGAAGTTTTGCTAATTTTGAAGGTAAAAAAGGACATTTAATGTTATATCCTCAAACTGAAATTTATGGAACTACACTTAATAATCTTGAATATTTAGAAAACTCACAACTTATAGCATCTTCAAGATTTCATGTTGTTGACGATAAAAAACAACATACTGCTAAAATAATAAATCTAGATAATAATATATATGGGGGTGAAGGTGGAGGAGCAGCGGCCTTACTAATAGGAACTAGAAATAGTGGATGTCAATCTCAAGTCGCCGCCCCATTTACTTTTGTTGATTTTCAAGTTGGCTGCGGTGTCCACCAAGGACAATCTATAGGAGGGATATATTATGATCCTTGTGGAACACAATTTGCTTCTAACGGTAATAGTGTTGTATATCAAGGATTTGTATATCAAGGCTCAGATAAAAAACTTAAAAAACATATCACTGATACTAAAAGAGGTATAGATGATATAATGTCTATGAAAGTTAAAGATTATAGGTGGAAAGGTAATTCTAGAACATCTACTAAATCTATAGGTTTGATAGCCCAAGATCTACAAGAAACACATCCTGAATTAGTTACTACTTTAAATGACACTTTAAATGTTAATTACACAGGAATAGTTCCAATGTTAATTAAAGCTATACAAGATCAACAAGAACAAATTGATGATCTAAAAAAACAATTAGAAAACAAGTAAGAAATGAGATTTATAAGCGCATCACTTACCCGATCATCTTCATTCTACGCTAGAATTTCTGGTTCAGAATCAGGCAGTTTAGTCTCATCTTCTTTTACAATTACTACACACAAAGATTTAGGAGGTTTTGATGGAGATTTTACAGATGGTAAAGTAATATTTACAGTTCCTTCCCAATCTGCTGGCGGATCTGCAGATGTAAAAGCATTAATTATAAGTGCTTCAGGAGATAACCCACGAATTGGCATAGGTATTTCAAACCCACTTAAAGCATTTGACTTTAAAGAAGTTAGTGATACTACTAGAGGTGGTGAATTATTAATTAGAGGTTCTAGAACAACAAAAGGTGCTGAAGTTAATGATGAAGCCGGTAGAATTAATTTTATAATTGACAGTGGTTCTTTTAGTAACGTTGAAACTTCAGGTTCATCAGCCGAAATAGTAGCACTTGTAGATAATGTTGATAAAACAGGGATACAAGGTAGTTTATCCCTTAGAGTATCAGAAGGTAAAACTCTTGCACCACAGCAAGTATTGAAAATAGTTGGTAACCCAGGTGGAGGAGGATCCTCTGTAGAGGTTACAGGTTCATCTGAATTTAGTTCAAATGTTACTGTTAAAGAAAACCTTATAATTGATGGTAAAATAGATTCATTTATTACCGCCTCAAGTGGAATAAGTGCCAGTGGAGATATTGAAACTAGTGGGGATGTTATAGCAACAAATTTTGTTGTTTCTGAAAATGGAAACCTTAAAACTGTAGGATCAGGAGAATATGTAAACTTACAAACTGATCAAATAGCACTAGGATTTGGAAGTTCTTGGGATATTTTAATTAAAAAAGGTGAGGGTTTTATTTTTAATGAAGACGGAGGAGCATTTGGTGGGGCATTTGTTCGTGATTTTAGAGTAGAAGGAACTAGTGATGAACATTTACTTTTTATCACAGGAGGTGACAATGCTGTAGGAATAGGTACAAGTACCCCAGATGAAAAACTAACAGTTAATGGTAATATAAAAGCTTTAGGCAATATAATAGCAACAGGTGATATAGTCGCCGAACAGTATATCATTAATTCCACAGTTACTAACGTAACAATGTCATTTTCTAGTGGTTCGACAATTTTTGGAGATACATTAGACGATACTCACCAATTTACTGGTAGTATAGATGTAACTGGCTCATTAACTGTAAGTGAAGAAATTGAAACCAATACAATATCAACTATATCAACAGTTATAGGATCAGATTCCGCTACCAACGTAGATACATTCGCTACTTCCACATATACTGGCGCGATATACGACTATATATTGTTAGACACCACAGTCGGTGCCCGTGCAGGTCAATTCATGATAGCGCAAGATAATGGCTCAGTTACATTTACAGATAATTCTACAAGGCATTTATTTGATGGAACTTCCCCCGAAATTTCTGCTCAAATTAATGGAGCTAACGTTGAAGTACAAGTTACAAATGGAAATGGATACACTTTTAAATCATTCACTAAAAAATTATAAATAAATGTCACACGATATATTTAACAATTTACATTATGTTATTTTTGATACTACCGAAACAGGTAGTGTTAACTTTACGGAAGTAAAAGAAACCTCAATAAACACTTTAAGGTTAAGTATAAGTGGTTCACAAACCTTTGTAAAATATGAAGGTGATATAATGCCTACTTCGGTATCAAATTTAACAACTAAGGAAGGCCCATACTCACACACCGAGATTTTAAATATTTTAACAGGTAGTGAATGGACTGACCTAACCCCTGATATATAATGGCTGGATTTACAGGTACTTCTCCTATAGTAACTGATGGACTTGTATTTGCAGTAGATGCTGCAAATTATGAGTCATATCCGGGTAGTGGAACTACTTGGATTGATTTAGCAGGCAATAATAATGGCACTTTAACGAACGGACCTACATTTGATTCTGGGAATGGAGGTAGTTTTGACTTTGATGGAGCTGATGATTCTGTACCTATAGATGTTAGTAACATATTCCCCACAGGTAATCAATCCCATAATTTATCTATTAACTGCTGGGTCAAATTACCAAATACCACACAACAAGTAATATTTTTTGGCTCTAGATATGGAGATAGGCTTTATTTAATGATGTATCAGGGAAAATGGACGATAGGATTGGGCGGGGGATGGCAAAAAGGGGTTATTGATGCTACTACAAACTGGACAAATATATGTGCTTCTATTTCTAATGGGGTTGCAACAGTTTATGTTGATGGGATAAGCGACGCTACAAGAACAGACACTTCATTATCAATCCCCTCAATTCTTCCCATTGGTGCTTATTATCTTGATGGAATATGGAACTCTGGCCAATCCTTCCCAAATTCAATATCTAATGTAAGTTTTTATAACCGCTCCCTCACTGCCTCCGAAATCCTACAAAACTACAACTCACTTAAAAGCCGCTTTGGTTTATAATATTTACATAAAATGGCATTCTCATATTCACCTAAAATAGTAACAGACGGCCTAGTTTTCGCAGTTGATGCTGCAAACAAAAAATCATACCCTGGTAGTGGAACTACTTGGGTTGATTTGATTGGAAGTAATAACTTGACATTAACTAATGGACCTACATTTGATTCTGCAAACGGAGGTAGTTTTCTTTTTGATGGAACAAATGATACGGCCCCAGGTTCGATTAATCTAACCCCAGCTAATATAACATTAAGTTTTTGGATTAAAAGAACCCACCCTAGCTCTGGTAATTGGGGAGCTTGGGGCAATTATAATTTAGGCAATAATGGGTATAATAAAGGCGTAATTCTATATGGAGACGCAGGCAAAATGAAAGCCACAATAGGTCAATGGAACAGCAATGTAATATCATTTGATTGCCCCCAAAACACTGTGGTTAATGTAACTTTTACTTATGATGGCACTACACAAAGATTATACAAAGATGGAATTCTAGAAGATAGTTCAGCATCTTCCGCCATAGATTATACAGGGGGAGTAGACACTTATTGGGGGTTAGATGAGGGTGGTGCATACCTTTACCAAGGTTATTTTTACAATCAATGTTTATACAACCGCGCCCTATCAGCCTCTGAAGTCCTTCAAAACTACAACGCACTCAAATCAAGATTCGGACTATAATGGCAACTAACGGAGGACCAAATATAATAGAAGATGGCTTAGTTTTCGCAGTTGATGCCGCGAACAAAAAATCATACCCTGGTAGTGGAACTACTTGGACTGATTT
>Ga0209630_10005857_pt1 | contig 10286 bp, 8 predicted proteins | sample COG_01_FD_184745 | JGI IMG/M metagenome (GOLD analysis project Ga0209630, IMG submission 184745) | Pelagic Microbial community sample from North Sea - COGITO 998_met_01 (SPAdes) (version 2) | ecosystem: Environmental > Aquatic > Marine > Neritic zone/Coastal water | place: Helgoland, sampling... | reverse complement strand
ATCTTTTTTGAAAAAAGGACCACCAGAGGCTGTTATAAAAATTTTTTCAATTTCGTTACTATTTTTTATAAGCGAATATATAGAAAAATGCTCAGAATCTATTGGAATAAAATTTGTTTTAAATTTTATTAATTCTTTCGATAATAAATTCCATCCACATATAATTGATTCTTTATTAACTATAGCTACATTTTTAGTATATTTAATAATTTGTAGTGATGGAGATAATCCATCTATTCCAACAATTGAAACCATTGAATAAAAGAGCTCTTTTTTTTTAAAAAGTTTATCAATTATTGAAAAAGAGTTATGAAAATTAATCTTAAGATTTTTATATTTTTTTTTTGCTTCAATAAATTTATGTTGATTATTAATAATAACATCTTTAACTTTAAATTCTTTAGCTTGCCTAATTACTTCAGTAATATTTTTATTTGTAGATAACAATTTTATATCAAAATTGTTTTTATCTTTTTTGATTATCTTTATTGTGTTTTTTCCAATCGAACCAGTTGAACCTAAAATTATAATTTTTTTTTTCATTAGATTGCAAGTAGGTAAAAAATTGGAAAAACAAAAATCATACCATCAATTCTATCAAGTAAACCACCATGTCCTGGTAAAATTTTTCCAGTATCTTTTAATTTTGCTTTTCTCTTGAAGTAAGAAATAATCAAATCTCCTAATTGACTTATTAAAGAAATAAATAAAATTAATATAAGTACATTAAAAGTATCTGTGTTAAAATTAGTTGGATCTTCCAATGAATAATTTATAAAAATTAAACCTGCCATTAAAGATAGTAGAAAACTTCCAATAACTCCTGAGTAAGTTTTTCGGGGACTAATTTTGGTCAATTTAGGACCCTTAAATATTTTTCCAAATATGTACCCCCCAATATCTGTAAAAATACAGACTGCGATTATGAATAAAAAAATTTCAAAATTATAATTTTCTCTAAGCTCAAAAGCTGCATAAAATGAGAATAATAAAAAAATTATTCCCAAAAGTTTTAATAAGTTATTTTTTTTACTCATTTTTGACCATTCATAACTTGTAGCTAAGAATAATGCGCTTAGAAAAAATATAAAAAGTACTGATCCCTGAATAATAAAGAATATAGCGATTGGAATTAAGATGACTGAACTCAACAATCTTTTTTCAAACTCTTTTAACATTAAATATTTCCGTAGTTTCTTTTGATATTTTTAAACTTTTTAATTATCTTATTATAATCTTTTTCTTTAAAATCAGGCCACAATTTTTCTTCAAAAAAGATCTCTGAATATGCAATTTGCCATAATAAAAAGTTACTTAATCTCTTAGTGTTTCCAGTTCTTATTAAAATATCAGGATCTGGTATATCTTTTGTTTGAAGATATTTTTTAATATTTTTTTCACTAATTTTATCTTTATTTTTATTTAAATTTTTAAATGCACTAATTAATTCAGATTTAGAACCATAATTCAAAGCTAGATTTATTTGAAGTTTTGAGTTTTTTGATGTTTTTTTTTCAGATTGATTTAAAAGTTTATTTAATCTTAAAGAAAAGTTTTTAACTCCAATAATTTTAAGTTTTATATTTTGTTTATGTAATTCATCTATTCTATTTATTAAAAAATTTTCTAATAAGTTAAATAAATAGTTTATTTCCTTTTTAGGTCTTTTCCAATTTTCGGTTGAAAATGCATAAAGAGTTAAAAATTTGATATTATTTCTAATTGTTTCTTTTATTATTTTTTCAACTGTATTTAACCCTGCTTTATGGCCTGAATTTCTAGAATTTTTATTTTTTAAACCCCATCTCCCATTACCATCCATGATAATGGCTACATGATTTAGTGGGTTCATATTGTCATTATTTCTTTTTCTTTTGATGAAATCTTTTCTTCTACAACTTCAATATGTTTATCTGTGATTGTTTGAATATTTTTTTCAAAAGATTTCTCATCATCTTCACCAATTTCTTTTCCTTTAAGTAGTTTTTTTAATTCTTCGTTCGCCTCTCTTCTTATGTTTCTTATTGAAACTTTGCATTTCTCACCCATTGACTTGATCATTTTTTTTAATTCTGATCTTCTTTCTTCATTAAGTTCAGGTATTGGCAATCTTATTAATTGACCGTCAATTTGTGGATTCAAACCAAGTTCAGATTTTTGAATAGCGGCATCAACCAATGGTACGTTGTTTTGATCCCAAACTTGTATATTTATCATTCTTGGTTCAGGAGTTGTGATGCTTCCAACTTGGTTTATTGGCATTTGTTGACCATAAACATCAACCTTAACTAAATCTAACATTGCTGAATTAGCTCTGCCAGTTCTTAAAGAAGATAGTTCCTTAGTGAAAACTTCAATAGTTTTATCCATTTTAAGACTATATGATTTATCATCAAACATTTATTCACCTATTTTAAATCTAACAAATTCCTTTATTTTTAAATTGGATATAGATAATTCTTTTAAAATATCTTGAACTTTTTTCTTTGGCTCCATAACCCATGCTTGGGTCAAAAGTGCATTTTCTTCTTTAAACTTATTCATTTTACCTAAACTTATTTTTTTTGCTATTTCTTCTGGTTTGCCAGAATTCTTTAACTCTTCAGTTACAAGTTCTAGCTCTTTATCAATAATAGATTGATCAATTGAATTTTGATCAAGAGCAATAGGGTTAGATGCAGCAATATGCATTGATAATTGTTTACCAAAATTTTTAACATCATCTGAACTATCTTTAGTTTCTAATGACACTGCAACAGCCAATTTAGCTAAATTATCTTTAACAACAGTATGTAAATACTGTGAATTAAATGTACCTGGAATTTCAATTGTTTTTGTTTTTCCAATAGTAATTTTTTCACCAATCTTTGCGATAAGAGATACAAGGTTGTCATTAACCGTTTGTCCATTCTTCATTTTAGAATTTTTTAATTTTTCAATGTCGGAATTTACATTGTTATTTAATTCACTTAATTCTTTAACAAAATTTACAAAATCATCATTTTTAGCAACAAAGTCAGTTTCGCAATTTACTTCAATTAAAGATGTTTTTTTATTATCTCCACTTACAGCTATTACACCTTCTTTTGCATCTCTTGACATTTTTTTTGAAGCTTTCGAAATACCTTTTACTCTAAGAATTTCAATTGCTTTATCTAAATTTCCATTTGACTCTTTAATTGCTATATTGCAATCTTTGAAACCAGCACCTGTTGCTTCTCGAAGTTTTTTAACTTTTTCAATATCACTCATTAGTTCAAGGTCTCCTTTTTATCTTTAGAAAATTTACTCTCTAATTTTTCTCTATCCAGTTCTTTAATTGTTTTAGATGATTTTACTTCTTTTTTACTCTCTTCTTTATTATTCTCTTTAGGTGCAGATTTCTTTGCTGAGTTAATTGTTTCTTTAATTAGATTACAATAAAGATCTATTGCTCTTCTAGCATCGTCATTTCCAGGAATTGGAAAATCAATTCCATCTGGATTTGAATTACTATCTAAAATAGCAATAATAGGTATTCCTAATTTTACAGACTCTTGAATTGCTAAAGACTCGTAATTAGTATCTATAATAAACACTAAGTCAGGGGTTTTCTTCATATCGGCAATACCTCCAAGAGATCTTTGTAACTTATCTTTTTTAACACTCATTTTTAAAAGTTCTTTTTTGGTAAAACCTCTATTTTCAGCAACAAGATCAGCTTCATATTTTTTCATTTTTTTTATTGAGCCTGAAATTGTCCCCCAATTAGTTAACATTCCACCTAACCATCTATAATTAACAAAATATTGATCTGTTTCTTTTGCAACATCTGCTATTGCTTCTGACGCTTGTTTTTTTGTAGAAACAAAAAGTATCTTTCCATTATTTGAAATTGTTTCGTATATTTTTTGAAGTGCTACTTTAGTTAATTCTAAGGTTTGTGTTAAATCTAGAATGTGTATTGAGTCTCTTTTTCCAAAAATATATTTTTTCATTTTTGGATTCCATCTTAAGGTTTTATGTCCTAAATGGACGCCCGCTTCTAATAGTTGTTGGATTGTGATATTTGGTATTTTCATATTTATTCCCTGTTAAGCCACCACAGTAATTACCATTTAAGGACAGGAGGTATAAAACCAAAAACTGTGTGCGTATTAGTTAATTTAACCAGCTATTTACTAACAAATTATAGATTTAACAAGGGTAAATTAATGAATATTTAAGCTTATTTCTTTACTTCTTAAGATGTTTATAGACTTACGATCAACATTTCTTAATGATTTAAGACTAAATTTATGAGTTTCTGTGCTCTGTTGAAAGTTAATATGAACTAAAGTATCGCCCTTATCTACTAGAAAATTCTGTATTATTTTTAGTTGTTCTTTTGAGGTGAGATTTAAAGTAATTTCTTTAATAGATCCATTAAATAGATCTTTCAACGATGCAATTTTTCGAACATTAATTCTTTTAATTTTTTCTTCATCTGAAGAAATAGATTTATTTAATGTTAATATCAATGATGAACCCTCTTTTAAGGTATTTCTGTTAAGCTCTAAAACATCAGAAAAAATAAATAACTCAAAAACACTGCTTAAGTCTGTAAGTTTTAAAACTGCATAAGAATTCCCTTTTGCTGTCTTTCTTTCTTGAACTTTTAATAATGTTGCGGCAATATTGTTTTCTTTAATTTCATCGTCAGAAAAAAAATTTTGATAATCCATAATCTTATAATCTTCAAAAATTTCTTTAAACTGATTAAGAGGGTGATCGGAGATAAAAAAACCCACGGCTTCAAACTCTTTTGATAATCTTTCCTCAAACTCCCAATCTTTAATACTATTAATTATATCAGTTTCATTATCTTTATTATCTCCAAATAAATCTATTTGATTAGCATTTTTATTATCAAAGTGATTTTTAGATTTAGTAATTATATTTGGAATTGAATCAAATATCGATTGTCTGTTGTTATTTAATTTATCAAAAGCACCAGCCTTGACTAGACCTTCTAACTGCAATTTATTTATGTCTTTTGGATTTACTCTTTTGATAAAATCATTAATTGATGAGAATTTTCCATTATTTAATCTTTCTTTAACAATGTTGGATATAGCTTCAGATCCAACAGCTTTAATACCACCTAATGCATAATAAAATTTATCATTTTCAGTTTTAAAATCAGCATAACATTCATTAATATCTGGTCGTATTACCTCAACATCAAATCTTTTTAAATCTTCATAAAACTCACTTAATTTATTTTGATTAGAAATATCCATTGTCATCGAAGCTGCAATAAATTCTTTGGGATAATAAGTTTTTAAAAATGCTGTTTGATAAGATATTATAGCGTAAGCTGCTGCATGACTTTTATTAAACCCATATTCTGCAAAAGGTTCAATTTTTAAAAAAATACCAGCAGCAACATCTTTACTAATTCCGTTATTAACAGCACCTGCAATAAAGTTTTGTTTTTGTTTTTCTAATTCAGCTCTCTTCTTTTTACCCATTGCTCTTCTTAATAAATCTGCTTGACCAGCAGTAAAACTTGATAATTTTTGAGCAATTTGCATAACTTGCTCTTGATAAATAATCACACCATACGTTGGTTTTAAAATATCTTCTAATAATGGATGTAAATAATCAGGTATTCTTCGTCCATGTTTACAATCATTATAAATTGGAATATTGCTCATTGGGCCTGGCCTGTATAAAGCAACTAACGCAATAATATCCTCAATATGGTTTGGTTTCATATGGGTAAGAGCATCTTTCATTCCAGCACTTTCAATTTGAAATAAGCCAACTGTTTTACCTGAGGACATTAACTCAAAAACTTTTTGATCTTCAAAACTTATATTTTCAATATTAAAATTCTTTTTTTTTTTTCTTATTAACTTTTGAGTATTATTAATAACAGTTAAAGTTTTTAAACCTAAAAAATCAAATTTAACTAACCCTGCATTTTCAGCAGAGTACATATCAAATTGAGTCGAAGGTAATAGTAAATTTGCTGATACATCTTTATATAATGGAACCACATCAGTTAATTTCTTATCAGCAATAACTACTCCGGCAGCATGTGTTGCAACATTTCTGTTAAGTCCTTCTAATTTTAACGAAAGAGTAGTAAGTTTTTTAACTCTAGGGTCTTCATTTATTAGCTTTTGTAATCTAGGTTCACTAGCAATACATTCAGATAAAGTTTGAGGTCTTGAAGGATCAAATGGAATCATCTTTGAAATACTGTCAACAAAACCATAAGCTAGACCTAATACTCTGCCAACATCTCTTATAACCATTCTTGCTTTCAATTTTCCAAATGTAATTATGTGAGCAACACTATTTTTATATTTTTGAGTTAAATATTTAAAAACCAAATCTCTTTTTTCTTCACAAAAATCGATATCAAAATCTGGCATTGAAATTCTATCTGGATTTAAAAAACGTTCAAATATCAGATTATATTTAATTGGATCAACATCTGTTATAGATAAACACCAGGCAACAAGTGAGCCTGCACCTGATCCTCTTCCTGGTCCAACTGGTATATCATTATTTTTTGCCCATTTAATATAGTCAGAAACGATTAAAAAATAACTTGAATAATCCATTTTAATAATAATTTCTAATTCATGATCTAGTCGGTCTTTATAAATCAAAAATTGTTCATTATTTTCTATTTCATTTTCTTTTAAATTAAAAAATTTAATAAATTTTTCCTTTAAACCATTTAAGGAATCTTTTTTAATAATATCACTAGCATTACCATCTTGTGATGAGCTTATATTTGGTAAAATTGGTTTTGAAAAAAGTGGTCTAAAGCTACATCTAAAAGGAAAATTATAATTATTTTCTAATGCTTCTGGAATGTCAGAAAATAATTCTGTCATTTCCTTATTACTTTTTAAATAATGTTCAGAGCTATATTTAATTCTATTTTTTTCATTAATATAAGTTTTGCTACCAATACATATAAGTGCATCATGAGCTTCATGCATATCTTTTGTTAAATAAAAAACTTCATTTGTAGCGATTAATGGAATTTTAAGATTGTTTGATTGATCTAAGTTAAAATTTTCAAAACTTTTTTCATTATGGTCCCTATGTCTCTGTATTTCTATGTAAAATCTGTCATTAAAACTCTTGTTAAGTATTTTATACAGCTTGGTTATTTCTGAAAATTTAGCTTTATCAAATAATTTTCCAAATAAACCAAACACAGTACCTGAAAAAATTGAAATACCAGAATTATCTAAATTAAATAAATCATCAATATTTAAATAAGGCTCTGATCCCTCATCTTTATTTTTATCTAAATAGGATTTAGAAGATAATTCAATTATCTTTTTATAACCTGCCTCATCTAGTGCAAATAAAGGTAACAAGCCAATGGTATCTTCAAATTTAAAATTAATTTGTGTTCCGATTATAGGTTGAGTGCCTACTTTAGATAATTTTTCAGAAAATTCGATTGCTCCACACAAATTTGAAGTATCACACAATCCAATTGTTTTTATCTTTAAGTCTTTTGTCGTATCTTTTAAATCATCAATTTTGATAGCTCCTTCACAAATTGAATATTGTGAGTGAATTTTAAGATGATTAAAATTTTTATTATCAGACTCAGACATTAATAGATTTTATATTACCATCTATTATTTCCAATAAACAATCTGACTTATTAGCAAAAAATCTATTATGAGTTGCAAATATTATTAATCTTTTTGGGTTTATCTGTTTTTTTAATAGTGCAAAAATTTGAAGCGAGGTTTTTTTATCAAGACTACCAGTAGGTTCGTCTGCTAGAATAATATTTGGTTCGTTAATTAATGCTCTTGCAATTGAAACTCTTTGTTTTTCTCCACCTGAAAGTTCATTTGGATAATGCTCTAGTCTATGAGCAAGTCCAATAGTTTTAAGTATATGTTTAGCTTTACTCACAGAATTTTCTTTTTTATTTCCAGCAGCTAAACTTGAAAGATAAACATTCTCAAGTGCAGTAAAATCAGGCAAAAGATTATCTTGTTGATAGATAATACCTATATTGTTTGCTCTAAACAAATCGTTTTCTTTATTTTTACTAAAATCAATTTGTTTATTGTGATACTTTATTGAACCAGATGAAGGTCTATCGATTAAAGAAATAAGATTTAACAAAGTTGATTTTCCAGATCCAGATGGACCCATTAAGGAATATATTTTTCCTGACTTAAATTTAAAAGAAATCTTTTTTAAAACTTTTACATTTTTTTTGGCAATAAAAGTTTTTGTTAAATTTGATAATTCTATAATTTTATTCATATTTTAATGATTTAATTGGATCTAATTTTGCAGCTTTCATTGCAGGAAAAATTGAAACTAAAATTGTGATGAAAATTGAACAAATTGCTATCAAAAAAATTGAACTAATATTTATTTCAGATGGCATTTTGCTCAAAAAATAAATCTCTTCTGGAAATAAAGTTAAATTAAAAGTTGTACTAATAAACTCTCTTATATTTTCAACATAAATAGAAAATGTAACACCAAGTAATATTCCAAATAATGTTGCTGATGTTCCAATTATAACTCCAACTAAAAAAAATATTTTAGTGATTGAATTATTTAATACTCCTATTGATTTTAAAATAGCAATATCTTTAGTTTTATTCTTAACTAAAATTGTTAGACCAGAAATAATGTTAAAAGCAGCTACAATTATTATCAAAGATAAGATTATAAACATAACATTTCTCTCTACTTTCAATGCTGAAAATAAAGATTTATTCATATCTGCCCAAGTAAATACGTAATGATTTGGAAAAATGTCTTGAACAATTTTTTTTTGGTTTTCAATTTGTTGTGGATCTTTAAGATAAATTTCTAAATTATGGTCTTTTTCATTAAGATTAGAAAATTCTTCAAGTGTTTTTAAATTTAAAAAGATTATATTATTATCAAAATCGGCTAATCCACTGTCAAAAATTGAAGAAACCATAAAAGTTTTTTGTTTAGGAAGGTTTCCTATAATTGTTTCTATTCCTGATGACGACATAATGCTAATGTTGTCTCCTATTTGTAAGTCAAAATTGAAACTTAGCTCTCTTCCAATAGAAATAAAATTTTTACTAAGTTTCTTATTTACACCAGTAAAATTTGAATTATTAATCAACTCAAGTTTAGAAAAATCATCTTCTGAATAGCCCCTTAAAATAATACCTTTTGAATTTTGATCATTAATAATAATGCCTTCACTTGAATTACTTATTATTAAATTATTTGAAATTAATTCTAATTTACGATTTTTAATATCTTTAATATCAATTTGTTGCTCATAAGGTTTGACTGTAATATGTGAATTAAAACCTACAATTTTGTTAACTAGTTCAGTTCTAAAACCATTCATCACTGACATCACAATTATTAAAACTGCTACGCCAAGGCTAATTCCAATGAAAGAAAAAATTGAAATAACATTTAAAAAACCATCTTTTTTTCTGGTTCTCAAAAATCTGAACGTTATTTCTTTTTCTAATGTAGAAATCAATATTTTGCTTTTTCTTCTTTAATTATTTTGATGATATCTTCTAATTTTAGTTCTAAAGATTTATCACCGGTTCTTTTAAATTCTACTAAATCATCTCCAGTTTTTTTACCAATGATAATTTGAAATGGTGCTCCTATTAAGTTCATTTTTTTTATTTTAGAAGAAAAATTTTCATCGGTATCGTCTATAATTGCTTCGATATTATTTCTAGTAAGTTCACTATTAATCTTATTTGCTTTTTCTAAGGCTGTATTATCGTTTTTGTTAATCATAGGAATTATTGAGATATCATAGGGTGCAACAGAAATTGGCCATTTCATAACTTCAATTTTATCATCATATTTTGCCTCTATTATCGCACCAACTAGTCTTGAAACACCAATTCCATAAGAACCCATCCTAACAAAATCTTTTTTTCCACCAGGTAAATCTACAGATGCACCCATTGGTTTTGAATACTTATCACCAAAATAGAATATATGACCAACTTCAATTCCTTTAGTAGTTAATCTATTTTCTTTTGCAACTTTTTCTTCAAATTCTTTTTTATCAAATTTTTCATCTGTAACTGCATAAAATTTTTCATATTTTTTTCTTAATTCTTCTAAAGATTTCTTTTCAACTTTAGTATCATCACTATTAACTTTAAAAATTCTTTCGTCTGCAAAAATTTTACTTTCACCAGTATCTGCTAAGATAATAAATTCATGAGAAAGATTGCCTCCAATCGGTCCTGTATCGGCTGCCATTGGTATTGCGGTTAAATCTAAACGTT
>Ga0209630_10005855_pt1 | contig 10287 bp, 10 predicted proteins | sample COG_01_FD_184745 | JGI IMG/M metagenome (GOLD analysis project Ga0209630, IMG submission 184745) | Pelagic Microbial community sample from North Sea - COGITO 998_met_01 (SPAdes) (version 2) | ecosystem: Environmental > Aquatic > Marine > Neritic zone/Coastal water | place: Helgoland, sampling... | reverse complement strand
AGAATAAAAGAATAAAAGAATAAAAGAATAAAAGAATAAAAGAATAAAAGAATAAAAGAATAAAAGAATAAAAGAATAAAAGAATAAAAGAATAAAAGATTAAATTATTTTAATTAAGAATTAATTATTTAATCTTATTTTAATCTTTATGTTTGTGTACATTTATTTATTTTTAAAGATGTTTTTAATCAAATATTTAAGTGTTCTAAGTGCTTCCAGTTTCGGAATTTTTGATTTTCCTGCTAATCTACTTGAAAATATTATTGGAAATTCCTTATAATTAAAATTTTTTTTACAAATTTTATTTACTACCTCAGTAAAAAAAGAATATCCCTTAGAATTGATTGATGTCGACACAAGATATTTTATAACTTTTCTATCATATCCTCTTAATGATGTTGTAAATTCATTAAGTGGTATTTTTAATATAAGCTTGATTAATTTATTCCCATAAAAACTTAAAAGATATCTAAAACCTTTCAGATTGCACTTTCCACCATTCATATATCTAGAACCAATAACAAAATTATTATTTTTTAAGTAAAATAATATTTTTTTAATATCTGATAAATCATGTTGTAGATCAAAATCAATTGAAACTAAATAATCATATCTATTTTTAAATGCATAAGTCAAAGCAAATTTGTATGCTGTATCTAAACCCATTTTTTTTTTTCTTTTTATAACTTTTATGTTCTTATCATTTAATGAATTTAATTTTAAAATTAAAAATGTGTTATCTGGTGAATTATCATCAACAATTAATAAATCAAAATTACTATAATTTAATTTAAAATAATTCAAAAAGGATATTACATTGTTCTTTTCATTAAAAGTGGGTGAGAAAATAAGCACTTTTTTTTTCAACATACTAATAAATTTTTAAAAATTTTAACTTAAGTATTATAAAAATGTAAATAAAAATACTTAAAGAAATAATGAAAATATCATTAATTATATTCAAACTAGATATTAATATTGGAGTGAATGAAAAGATTAAATATATGAACAAGGTTTTTAGTTTTCTATTTTTGAGACGAATTAGTATTAAATGATGTAAGTGATTTTTATCAGCTTTAAAAGGATTTTTTTTATTTGAAATTCTTATGATAAATAATCTTAACATATCTATGCCCGGTAGTAATAATAATAAGAAAATTTTTTCTGAGGTTAAACCTAATTTATCTGAATTTATCAATAATATTTTATAACTCAAAATTGATGATAACAAATATGATCCTGAGTTACCCAAGAATGTTTTATTCGTTAGGTTAAAGTAAATAAAAATAAGTATTAAAGATGTAAGGAAAAAACTTATTTCATAATTCGCATAATTAAAATTGAGATATAAAATACTTATTAATATAAATAATGCGCAAATACCATTCATACCATCAATCATATTTATTGCATTTTGGAGCAATAAAATGCACACAGTACTTATTAGAATAATTAAAAAATAATTTAAATGAAAGTTTAGATTTATATTATTTCCAAATATTAAAATTTCATTAACTCTAATTTCTGAATTAAATAATAAAAAAATAAAAGTAAAGACAAAACATATAAAAAGTCTGAATGATGAAGATAAATTAGACAAATCATCTAGCAGACCAACAAGAAAGAAAAAAGAAATAAAAATTATATAATGAATATTCTGAATATAATTATTGTAAAATAAAAAATATAAAATAATTCCAGTATATATTATTAACCCACCAACTTTAGGTATTGGATTAAGATGTATCTTTCTTTTTTCATCAGGAAAATCAATAAGCTTCAAAAATATAGCAATACGATTTGAATTAAAGAATAAAATTATAATAAATATAATTACCAAGCTATAATGTATCATTAATTACCTTTTATAAGTATAGAGTTTATAATTTTTGTAATTTTCAATTTTAATTTTTTTCAAGTGTCCATGATGAGAACAAATTACATCAACATAAAAACAGCCACCAGTTTTTGGTTTGAATATTTTATAACTGTTACTTTCAAAAACCTTATGAGAAGTATTGGACATAATCATTGGTAAAATATTTCTTTTTTCATAACTATCATTTATTCTTAGTAGATTCTTTATACAGAGAAAAACCAAACAAACGACGAGCAATGATTTAAATTCTTTTTTACTGTAATTTACTTTTTTATTTAAAAACAAACTTAATAAAATAGCACACATGCTTATTATAAAGGCAACATTATATCTGAAAATTGGAAAAATATTTAACCAAATAATTATACACAATATTAGATAAATAAAAATATATTTTAATAGTAAAATTTTTTTGCTGAAATTTTTAAATATAGAATATTTATATCTAAACTTTGAATATAAAATTAGAAAAATTGACAGTACAAGAAAAGGAAAAATTTTTTTTATAATTAATAATCCATGATTTTTATACCAAGTTGATAACCAATTAAAATTTTGAATAAATTCTTTATGACTTAAAATATTATCCAATTGATCTGGCCATCCTTTGGACCATGCCGAAGATGCTTCATAAACTTTTTTTGGATAGGCATGATCTTGAGGATGATTTGCAGACCATGGAAGGTTTTCGAAGCATGTAATTTCATTTGGAAATAAAATACACCCTGTTTGAATAAAATTTTTTGAGCACCAAGACAATATAATAAAAAATGAAATTAGTATTATTCTATAATTTTTAACAATATTAGAATTAAAGTTAATCAATACCAAAGATAATGGTAAAAATATAATCATGATATATTGAATTTTTTGCATGATCACAAAAATTGAAAAAATTAGAATTTTATTAAAATAAAATTCTTGACTAATTTTAAATTTTTCATTTTTTGAATAAATTTTTAATATATTATAAATAATGATAAAGATTAAAGCATGTGCAGGTACATCATTTCCATATTCTTCAAACCTTGTAAATTTAGTTAAAAAAAATATTCCAACAAAAAATAAAAAGTTTTTTGCTAATAAAAAGTCTTTATTCTTTTTAAAAACTAATTCATGAACAATCCAAACCATAAAAATTGATGGAACTAAAAGATTTGGTAATATCAATAAATTCTTATTTAAAAAAAAATTTGGAATTAACGCTGATGAATATTGTAAAATTGATATATGACCAAATCTAAATTGCACATTAGATATACCAAAAGCAATTTTTTCATTATTTAATAATGATATAAAAGGAAGGCTGTACCACGGATAATCTTCTTGAAAATTAGAATATAGTATTAAGATTAATGATAATGCACTTATAAAAAAAAAATATTTAAAAATTTTAGGATCTATTTTTTTTTTAATATAAAAGTTTAGTAATATCCCAACACTTATTAATAATAATAAATTATTTACTATATAATTTAATGGATAAAAAAAATTAATAAGGACTCCAATAAAACCCAATAAAAAAAAACCAGTAATTATATTTTCATATAAATTATTATTAATTCTAAAAATTTTATCAAAAATATAACCATATGAGTAGCTAATTAGACATGTTAGATATATTCCTGAAAAAATTTTTAAGATAAGCATTAAAACGTTTGTTTATGATTTAGTATATTATATGAATGCCTTTATGCAAAATGATAAAACTTTTTCATGGTTATCTTATCTTATTTACTTATATCCATTATTTTTAATCTTAGGGCCTTCAATAAATAATTTCTCACAAATAGTCATTTGTTTGTCTTCGATTTATTTGATTTTTAAAAAAAAAATAATTATTCCAAAAAATCAAAAAAATATATTTTTTATATTAATTTTTTTATTTTTTTATTCTTTTTTTATTACTTATTACAATGGAAACTATTTTTTCTTAAAGAATACTTTAATTTTTTTAAAGATAATTTTTGTAACTATATTAATTAATTATTTAATTTTTATGAAAATTTTTGAATTAAAAAAATTTGTTCATATATCTTCAGTAATTTTAATTATAGTTATTTTGGACACTTTTTTTCAATTTATATATGGCAAAAATTTAATTGGATATGAAATTGAACCAAACAATTTAATTAGGTTAACCAGTTTCTTTAAAGATGAATATGTAGTTGGTAGTTTTATTGCAAGAATTTATCTACCTGTATTAATTTTTATTACATTTTCAATTAAAAATCAGAATCATAAATTTTGGTTTTTTTTATTATTTTCTATTATCATAAATATTTCTATTTTTATCACTGGTGAACGAGCTTCTGTGGGAATAACTTTTATAAACTTTTGTATGTTGTTTGTTTTTATTAAAAATTTAAGAAAAGTAATTATTTATAAATTTTTAATATCTATTTTAGTTATTTTTACAATTTTTTTGATGTCCGATAAACTTAAAGATAGATATATACAAAATACACTTCAATCTACTTTTAAACTTTTTAATAAACATAATGAACAAATTAATCCTCAGACTATTTATGATAGTCATTATGGAGCCATTTATTTAGCTTCTTTAGAAATAGCAAAGGAAAGTATTTTATTTGGACAAGGTATGCGATCTTATCGAATTAATTCATGTGATGAAAAAATAAAAGAAAAAATAAAATTAGAAATTAAAAATAAGACTAATCATTCACAATTCATTTGTTCAACACATCCCCATAACTATCTCTTAGAATTAATATTAGATTTAGGTTTATTTGGGTTTACTATTTTCATGATATTGATTTATTTAATTTTTAAAAAATTAATTATATTTAAAAAAAAAGATATAACAAAATTAGAAAAATTCCTTATAATTTCATTTGCTATACATTCTTTATCAACTTTCTGGCCTCTAAGCACGCATGGAAGTTTATTTTCATCATGGAATAGTACTTTCTTTATATTTAATATTAGTTTATTTATTGCGCTGTCATGCAATTATATGAAGTACGATTTAAAAAAATCAAATTTAATCAAGTAAATATAAATAATAAATTTAATTATTTTAATGATACATAAAAATTCAAAAATATTTTTAACAGGACATTTGGGATTAGTTGGATCTGCAATACTGAGACTTTTAAAGTCTAAAGGATATAAAAATATATTATGCGCTAGTAGAAGTGAAGTAGATTTAAGAGATCAAAAAAAAGTTTTTAAATTTTTAGAAAAACATAAACCTGAATTTGTTATCAATGCTGCTGCAAAAGTTGGTGGCATTCAAGCTAATGATACTTTTAAAGCTGAATTTATCTATGACAACCTTTCCATACAGTCAAATATAATTCATGGCTCATATATTAACAATATTGAAAATTTAATTTTTTTAGGTTCCAGCTGTATTTATCCTAGGAACTCATCACAACCAATCAAAGAAGATTATTTATTATCAGGTTTTTTAGAAAAAACTAACGAACCGTACGCTATAGCAAAAATAGCAGGTATTAAAATGTGTGAAAGTTACAATTACCAATATAAAACAAATTATAAATGTTTAATGCCTTGCAATACTTTTGGACCTAACGATAATTATAATTCAAAAACATCTCACTTTTTTCCAGCATTAATCAAAAAAGTTCATGAAGCAAAAATTAAGAATGAAAAATCAATTGTTATTTGGGGTAACGGAAAAGCTAAAAGAGAATTAATTTATGTAGATGATATAGCAGATGCATGTTTATTTTTTTTGAAAAAGAAAACTAAAGAGAGTTTAATTAACATTGGTAGTCCATATGAAAAATCTATTTTGGATTATGCTAAAATTGTTTCAAAAGTTTTAAAGGTAAAAGTTAAGTTTGAATTAGATATATCGAAACCTAATGGGACCTTGAGAAAAAAATTAGACAATACACTATCTGCTAAATATGGCTGGAGGCCTCATAGGGATTTAGAAAAATCCATCTTATTAACATATAAAGATTTCCTAAAAATAAAATAAAATTATATTATTTAGAAAATCTTAATTCTTCATCAATCATTATTTTTACTAACTTTTTTAAATCTGTTTTTGGCTTCCATTTTAATTCTCTTTGTGCCTTTGAAGAATCACCCTTTAGATAATTTACTTCAGTAGGCCTAAAAAATTTTTTATTAATCTTAATAATCAACTTATTATTTTCTTTATTTATAAGCTTCTGATTTATTCCTTTACCAATCCATTTTGTTTTAAGATTTAAGTATTTTGTAGCTTCATCAATAAATTGTTTTACACTATAAGTTTTTCCTGTTGAGATAACATAATCTGTTGGTTTTTTTTTTTGAAGCATTTTCCACATGGCTTCCACATATTCTTTAGCATATCCCCAATCTCTTTTTGCATGAATATTTCCTAATTCTAAATATTTTTGTTTCTTTTTTAAAATATTAATTAATCCAATTATTATTTTTCTAGTTACAAATTCTTCACCCCTGAATGGAGACTCATGATTGAATAAAATTCCTGAAACTGCAAATATATTATAAGAATTTCTGTAATTAACTGTCAAAAAATGACCAAGGACTTTAGCTACTGCATAAGGACTTTGCGGATTAAAAGTCGTTTTTTCATTTTGGTTTTTTTTTAAAACATCACCATACATTTCAGAAGATGAAGCTTGATAAAATTTTGTTTTAGGGGAAATATTTCTTACACATTCTAAGATTCTTAGAACTCCTAATCCAGTAGTGTTTACAGTATTAATCGGACTGCTAAATGAAGTACCAACAAAAGACTGAGCAGCTAAATTATAAACTTCATCAAACTTATATTTTTTGAATAATCTTTGAGCTTCAAATATTTCTCCTAACTCTAATTCTTCAAATATGATTTTTTTTTCTATATTTAATCTTCTTAATCTCCACTGAGTGCTCCTAGCAGATCTCCTGTCACATCCAACTACAATATAATTATTTTTTAATAAAAAATCTGCAAGATATGCACCATCTTGACCTGAAATTCCTGTTATAAGTGCAATCTTTTTTTTCATATTATTCTGTTTATCATTAGGTTGTCTTTATTAAAGAAAAAAAACATCCTTTTTTAAAAAACTATTTACAATTGATTTTTTTACTATATATGTTGCTTGCCTGGTGATTATTGCGAAGATGTTATACCCGATCCCATTCCGAACTCGGCAGTCAAGCTCTTCTGCGCTGATGGTACTTTGTCTTAAGACATGGAAGAGTAAGTCATTGCCAGGCATTAATTCATGAAAAAAAATAAAATTATTGTTACTGGTGGTGCTGGATTTATTGGAAGCAATCTCATAGAGAAATTGCTTTCTTCAACAAAATACAAAATTATTAGTCTTGATAATTATTCTACAGGGTTAAAAAATAATCATATAAAACATAAAAGAGTTAAATACATAAAAGGACACACAAAAAACTTTAATCAAATTTTCTCAAAAATAAAAAAAAAAATTGAAATAGTATTTCATTTTGGAGAATTTTCTAGAATAGCCCAAAGTTTTAAAGAAAAAAATATTGTATATGAAACAAATTTAATTGGCACTAGTGAAGTAGTTAATTTTTGCTCTGATAATAATATTAAAATAATTTATTCAGCAACATCTGCATCATTTGGCAATAATCTGCAAGACCAACATCTATCACCATACGCTTTCACCAAAACCAATAACTTACAAATGATTTTAAACTTTAATAAGTGGTTTAATTTGAAATATGAAATAATTTATTTTTATAATGTCTATGGACCTAGAGAAATTATTAACAGTAAAATGGCAGCTGTAATTGGTATTTTTAGAGATTATAAAAAAAAAAAATTACCTTTGCCTGTTGTAAAGCCTGGAACCCAATTAAGAAATTTTACACATGTGGAGGACACAATTAATGCATGTATTTTTGCCATGAAAAAAAATAAAAATACACAGTATTCAGTAAGTTTTGGTAAAGCATATAGTATTAATGAAGTAGCAAGGATGTTTAATCATAAAACAAAATTTATATCTTCTAGAAGAGGAGAGAGATTTAAATCAACTAAAATTAACAAGCTACATGGTCAAAAAATAAATGTTTTTAAAGCTAGAATAGATCTAAAAAATTATATAAAAGATCTTTATAAAAATAAAAAATAATGAAAATAAAAAGCTCGTTAAAGTCACTAAAAAAAAGAGATCTTAATTCTAAGTTAGTTAGAAGAAGAGGACGAGTTTACATAATTAATAAAACAAACCCAAAATTTAAAGCAAGACAGAAGTAGTTTTATGGACAATCAAGACCATAAGAATACCTGGAATAATTTCACAAAGTTTGTGTTGTGGGGAACTGTCGCTGTTATATGTGTTTTAGTTTTAATGGCAATGTTCTTGCTGTAGAGCTCTCATATGAAAATCGCTTCAATTTTAGAAGATCAATTAGTAGAGAAAAGAATTGCGATCACTCCTGAGATTGCAAAAAAATATATAACTCTTGGTTTTGAAATTACTTTAGTTGAAAAATATGGTGAACACTTAGGATTTCAAGATAGTGATTACAAAGAGTTAGGTGTTGAAATCTCTACTAACGAAACAGAGATATTAAATAAAGCTAATATTATTATTCAGTTAGGCTTATTATCTGATGAAAATCTTTCAAATTTAAAAGAAAACCAAACACTTATTGGAGTGTTAAATCCTTATGAAAACAAAGAAAAAATAAAAAAATTATCAAAAAAAAATATTAATGTTTTTTCTTTAGAAATGTTACCAAGAATAACAAGAGCCCAATCAATGGACATACTCTCTTCTCAAGCTAACCTTGCTGGCTATAAAGCAGTCATCGAGTCGTTTGCAAATTTTGAAAAAGCAATACCAATGATGATGACAGCAGCTGGTACCATCCCAGCAGCAAAAGTACTAGTAGTAGGAGCTGGTGTGGCGGGTCTTCAAGCTATTGCAACAGCAAAAAGAATGGGTGCTATTGTATTTGCAACCGATGTGAGAATGGCTTCAAAAGAACAAGTTGAAAGTTTAGGTGGGAAATTTTTAACAGTTGAAGGATCTGAAAATTTAGAGACAGAAGGTGGTTATGCAAAAGAAGCCTCTGAAGAATTTAAGAAAAAACAAGAAGATTTATTAGCAGAAACTTTAAAGAAAATTGATATTGTAATATGTACAGCTTTAATTCCAGGCAAAAAAGCTCCATTAATTATTAAAGGTTCTATGATTGATAATATGCAATCAGGATCAGTTATTTATGATCTAGCAGCAGTTCAAGGTGGAAATGCAGAATTTACTCAAGTTGATAAAGTTGTAATTAAAAATGGAGTAAAGATTATGGGTGAAACAAATATTCTAAATAAGCTTCCTGTTTCGGCTTCGAACTTATATTCAAAAAATGTATTTAATTTTGTGTCCAATTTGTACGATAAAGAAAATAAAAAGATTAACATTAATTTAGAAGATGAGATAATTGAGAAAACTTTAATTAAATAAATTTATGGAAATAGACCCTTTTATATTTAGATTAAGTATATTTATTTTATCAATTTTTATTGGTTATTATGTTGTATGGAGTGTAACTCCATCTTTGCACACACCACTAATGTCAGTGACTAACGCAATATCATCAGTAATTATTGTTGGTGCTATAATTGCAGGTTTAGCAGGAAGTGTAGACAATGTTTTTACAATCTCGAACATTCTTGGCTTTTTAGCGATATCTCTTGCTGCCATTAATATCTTTGGAGGATTTTTGGTCACTCAAAGAATGCTTCAAATGTATAAAAAAAAGAAGAAAGATAAATAATTATGTCAGCAAATTTATCAGCAATATTTTATTTGGTCTCAGGAGTTTTGTTTATTTTAGCATTAAGAGGTCTTTCATCACCAGAAACCTCAAGACAGGGTAATTTTTTTGGAATTTTAGGGATGGTGATAGCCATCACGGTCACTTTTTTGTCTGTTGGAAGTTTTTCTAGTGGTCTGATTTATGTATTAATTTTTCTACTAGTAGGTGGACTTATAGGGGCATTCATAGCTTACAAGATACCAATGACTGCCATGCCAGAACTAGTAGCAGGATTTCATAGTTTAGTCGGTTTGTCAGCAGTTTTTGTTGCAATATCAGCTTTCTTAAATCCGGAAGCATTTAACTTGGGATCCGTTGGTGCCATTAAACTTGCAAGCCTAATCGAAATGTCAATTGGTGCTGCAGTTGGTGCCATAACATTCTCAGGTTCAATAATTGCTTTTTTAAAACTTCAAGGAATAATGTCAGGGTCACCAATCACTTTTAAGGGACAACATTTTCTTAATGCTTTATTGTTAATTTCAATTCTAGTTTTAACTTATTTACTTTGCTCATCACAGTCATCTAACTTTTTTTGGATACTAATAGCAGTTTCATTTTTAATAGGATTTTTATTAATCATCCCAATTGGGGGAGCAGATATG
>Ga0209630_10005853_pt1 | contig 10289 bp, 15 predicted proteins | sample COG_01_FD_184745 | JGI IMG/M metagenome (GOLD analysis project Ga0209630, IMG submission 184745) | Pelagic Microbial community sample from North Sea - COGITO 998_met_01 (SPAdes) (version 2) | ecosystem: Environmental > Aquatic > Marine > Neritic zone/Coastal water | place: Helgoland, sampling... | reverse complement strand
CCATTCCATTTTCTTTAACATTAACAATATTGGGTAGCCATATTAACTTAGTTTCAATATCAACCCATGCTAAATCTTTATAAATTTCAGGTAAAACACTTACTTGTTCTTCATAAAATTCAGAACCTTCTAACATTAAAGTATTAGTCCAAAAACCACAAGATAAACTATAATAATTAGTAATATCTTTATTTATTTCTGTTTTATAACATAAGTCACCTCCAGATCTGGGGCAATCTATTATTTCATCGAAATTCATATTAATTATAATTTTTTAAGTTTAGGTAAATCTAATTTAGGTAAATTTAATTCTATTTGTTGAGCTATTTCAGGTACTTTATTTTTATCATCTAGTATATTATGAATTAAAATATGCATTTTATCCCAACTAAAATTAGTTTTGACATATTGTTTTTGTTTTTTACCCTTTATAGAATATTCTTTATATTTTTTAAACATTCCCTTTAAAGAACTTTTTAAATCTTTAGGATCAACTTGAAACCATTTTGACTCAGCTGTTAACCAATTATTAACAGAAGAAGGATGAACATTTTCTAAATGACCTTTAAGTAAAGTAGTAAAACCCGTATTCAAAAAGTCTAAATGTCCTGACCAACCAGAAGCTATAATGGGTTTTCCTGTAGTACAAAATTCTAATAAGGGTCTACCAAATCCTTCCCCTTTAGTAGTTGAAACCATGGCTTTTACTTTAGAATGGTTATACAACTCATTCATTTCTTTATCAGTAAAATCACCATTTAAAAGATAGACATTAGGTAAATTTTTAGATTTTATACTACGTCTAATTTTAGCAATTTTATTTAAAATTTCTTCTCTACTTATGTAAGAAGAAGTTCCTACCGAGGCTTTTAAGATAAGAGCAGGTTTAGATCCCTTAATATCTTTAAAAGTTTCATAAAATTCTTTTACTAAAACACCTACATTCTTTCTATCATGCCCAAAGCTTCCTTGCATCCAATGTCCTACAAATAAATAACAAAATGATTCTTTAATATTAGATAAATCAATACTCTTAGTTGAATGTTTTAATGTTTTATAAGTATCTAAATTAACACCCTCAAATACAACTTCAATTGGTTTCTCTAATTTTAATACCCCAGATTTTTGGTTTGTTCTTTTATCAATCTTATCAAATGAAGCATTTTCAAATACTGTCTTTGCATGATTTGAAGAAACCCAATTTAAATTCATTCTATTTAACCCTTCAACCCATTCTGGTTTTGTTTGATCCGATTCTATACCTGCTGTTACTCCTATATTAAATTTACCCACAGGTTGGAATTCATTTGGTATAGTTATTTGCATCCAATAATCAACTGGGGTTTGTTGCCATTCTCTATTACCTAAGTAATTAAGTAAAAAGGTCCATTCAGGATGTTCTTTACAAAAACCCCATGAAGTATCTCCCCATCTTTGTGATAATAATTCAACTTGATATTTATCACTTTTTATAAGGGATTTAATAATGTCACGTGAACGTGCTCCATACCCACTATAGGTATCAAAAGGGGATGAAATTACAAATCTTGGTTTATTCATTAATATATTATTTTATGGGTTAAAAAATTTCCTTTATATTCATTAGCATTAATTAATTCATATTTTTCTCTGGATTTAAAGGTATTAAATAATTCATCAAATGCCTCTATTACTCTATTTGATTGGTGGTCAGAGGTAAAACCTGCTTCATCACTTAAAGCCCATTCTCTACCTTTTAAACCTCTAACTTTACGTTCTTTACTACTTAGATTATATATTTCTTTAATTCTTTCACAAGCATCTTCCCATTTACATCTATCATCAAAAATATAAGGTGTTGAAGGTGAGCCTTGGATAGATCTACTTGAGGGGTAAACTGGGAATACCCATTCCCCATGCTTCTTATATGTACCTCTGTGGTTAGATGGTATATCAGAATCAGGTTTAAACCATTTACCATCATTATCTATAAATCTCATCTGATCTTGCATCCCTCCTGTAACATTTGCTATATAAGGTGTTCCTGCTAACATTGCTTCTGTAATAGTTAAACCCCAACCTTCATTTGAAGTTAATAAAATTTGAACATCCGCTATATTATATAAATAGTTTAGTTGTTTTTCTGAAAACTTATTTTCTAATATAATACAATTATCTAAATAATTTTCACCTAAAATATATTCTCTAACTTTATCTAAATCAGTACCTGCATCAGTAATAACTTCGGTTTTTAATATAAGTTTACATTTTTCAGCTTTTTCTTTGGGTAATGAATCTAAAAATGATCTAAAAGCTAATATAGTATCGGGGATTTGTTTTCTTCGAATATTTCTAGAATTAAATAAGACTACAAATTCGGGTTTATCACCTCTAAATAGTTCTTTTTTAAAATTCTTAAATTCGTCTGTTTCTTCAGTTAAAGGGAAGTAAATATTAGGGTCTTTACCATGAGGGATATATCTAAATATTTTATCTTTTTTACAGTCTTTTAATACTATTTTATTAATATTTACTGTTTGTTTTGAAATACCCATTAGTAAATCACAAGCCTCATAATATGGTTTATTGTACATTGGGGCAGGATAATCATCCCAAATATTTAAATAGGCAATAGGAATTTTTTTACGAATTTCCTGTTCCATATTGAATATGTAAGTAAAATATCTAGGGTCTGTAAATAACATAATAGCATCTGGGTTCTCTATGCTAATTATTTCCCTTAATATTCTTGAATCACCATAACCATCAGTTGGGTATAACATTACAGATGAATCCTCTATATTTACTTCATCATTAGTACTTGAGGATAAATCTAACCTTTTACCTTTTTCTGGGTGTTTTATAGCACCAGCCATTTGGACCCAATTAAAATGGTGAGCAGTACCACATACTATTTCCTTTGCTACTGTTGCTACTCCTGAATGTACTCTAATATCATCACAAATTAATAATATTTTTTTTCTTTTATCCTTAGGGATATGTTTAAAATCTTTATTCATAAAATTATAATTCGATATTTATTTGATTGGTTATTTGTTTACGGAAATCTTCATTTGTAAGGTACAAAAACAAAGCACGGTCTGCAAGTTTTTGGAATGAAAATTTACGTTTTACACATTCAATCTTAAAATTTTCGAATAAATCACTTTGAACTTTAACACTAGTTAGTGTCATCTTTTTTGAATTACTCATAGTCTTTATTTATTAAAACATTATTTATTATATATACGTATGTGTGAACCTACGAAAAATGTTGTTTGGCTCCACATAACTCTTTTTCTTCTCCATAAGGACAAAAGTTACAATTCCATTTAGAAGGTGATTTTGGATAATCAGCTTCTTTTATTTTTCCACTTGAATTGAAACATTCATTAATAAAATCATTAATAGCATTTTTTGCTCTTGATAGTTTAATTTTACCACTTGGTGGGGTAAATTGTTGTACTCTATAAGCTTGGTAGGGTGACATAAGCTTTTCATCATCAGGATCTAATACTTTCCTTTTAAGAATAAAAAACTCAATCTCAATTTTATCTAAAGGTATTCCATATTGTTCTGAAAAATATTGTTTATATAGTAATAATTGAAATTGTTTATTTTCATCTTTTTTGGCATAATCATTCCAACCACCAGTACTTGTTTTTATATCGATTATTTTGAATGTCTCTGTTGCTTCATGATATGTTACAACATCAAGATACCCCATGTATAACACGTTATTTAACATTTTATTTGGTGCTACTACAATAGGTATTTCACAACCTACTAAATATGTATCCTTTTTACTAAAATATTTACTACGTTTTTTCTTGAACCATTCTAAAATAGCAACCCCATCTTCAAAAAACTCTCTCATTTCAACCGCATCCGAAAAATGAGAATCATTATTTTTTTTATATTGTACTTCATATTCACTTATATATCTACTTTGAAAATCTTCTTTTAGATCTATTTCTCTATCTGCGGCAGCAAAGGATTTTTCATAAGCATAATCTAAATAATATTGCATTGATTCATGCATAGCTGTTCCAAATACAGTATGAATTGAAGATGTAAATCTTTTAATTTTATCTTTATACTGAAGTTTCCATCTATGAGGACATCCTCTAAATATAGACATCTGGGAATAGGATATATTCTTTTGATATGCATAATTAATAGGAGGGGGAGGATTATTTCTAATCTCTTTTACTATTTTAGGGAGTTTTTTTGCCAAAATTTATGTATTATCTATATAAATTATTACTTGATTATAGTACTCTATAAAACGATCATTCCATAAATTCCATTTAATATCTGTCCCATCAACGGCATTAACATTATATTTAGGAAATAATCTTAAATATGTGTCTCTAAAAAATTTAAATTTTGTTTTTAATTCTGGGGTGTCTAGATGCCATTCTCCTGCTATTTTGGTTACGTTTTCTTTAATCCAAAATAAATTTTCTATTGAAAATATATCATACTCTCCTCCCTCACAATCTGTTTTTAAAAAATCAATATTTTTTATATTATTTTTACTTACTATTTCCATAAAGGGTATTGTAGAAATAACAATTTTTCCTTTATTATCACCAAAACCATAATCATCAACTAAAATATCTTCCTTACCTATTCCATGGGGTATAGTTGTATGAGGTATTGTTGAAAGATTATCTTCTAATACTTCAATTTGTGACAACGAAGGTTCTACACAATATATATGTTTGGGGTTTTGGTCTTTTATTGAAAAACTAAAGGGACCTATACTTGCTCCAGCATCAAAAACGATATCACCTTCATTTACTTCAAAATATTTTTCATAGATTTTCATCATAAATATTTCTTTAAAGATGGTTTCACGGTACCAATCATTAGACCCACCCCAATTAAAATCTTTTACAGGATATTTCATTTTTTCCATTTGTTACGGCCTACTAAAAGACCAATTATACCATAATTAGCTATATCTATAAAAGTATCTTCCATACCTTCACCTTTAACATAATTTCTACCATTAACCATTAAATTTCTTAAACGCGATATTTTATCGGTTAATCTAATAGCTAACCCAGTTAAGGAGAACTTTTTATCATCGCTATTATTAACGATATCTCCACCTAATGCTATGTTATTAAGCCCATAATCCATATGTTTACGAGCAAACATTTCGTACATTTCATCTTGTATATTTTGAAATTCTTCTGCTAATGCTGGATATTCTTCTTCAAAAAGAGTTATGATTTGATTTGTTTCATCATCTATAAATTCTTTGATCTTTTTGCTTGGATATTTTCCATCCATAATTTCTCTATCGCTCATAGCTATTTGTTTTATTTTGTTACCAAAATGACCCTCATTTTCTTCTAAATATTTTGTTACTGAACTACCCATTTAGCAATCCTTTAGTATTGAAATATTTGGCTAAAGTTGATAATCTATCATCAGCATCTACTAACATAATTAGAGCTTCTTCAGCATTTTTATAAAAATCTTCTGTGGAGTGATCTCCTATACCAACTGCTTTATTACCTAATAACTCAAGTGATAATAAAGCTTTGGCTTTATCTGCTTGTGCAGATTTATTTAACATATCATATAATTTACTCATTTTAATAAGGGTTTTATTTCTTTTTTATTTAATCCTCTGTTAATTAATATACGACTAATTTCTGTGGTAGCCAATATATTTATATATTCTTTTGCTTCTTTATTTGAACATTGAAAATAATCTTTAATGTGGTCTGTTAAATCTTTATTAGGTTGTTTTACCTTAGATTTAACATATTTACTCCATTTATTATTTTTAGGAATAAATTCCTTATATATGTTGTAAATCATTCTTTTTTCCTGTGGAGGAAAATCTTGAACATAATTTACAATTTCTAAGTAATCAGGATTCATAGATAAAAATCTATGTATCATATAACTATTCCAAACCTCCCAATCTTTATCTGTAAAGGATTCAACTGGGGGTTTGGTGTTATTAATTGCTTTTAACCAATCAAAGATATTTTTCATTAAAGAGTATGATCTTTATATTCTTCTCTTAATTCTTTTGGAATTGATGATTCTAAAATTTTCTTAGTGGAGGGGTCATAAAAAACTGGTATTGGGAGTAAAGCATCCTCGTCTGTACCCATTACAAATTTGGATACAGTCCTTAATAATACTCCTTGGTTAAATAAAATACCCCCATCAAAATTTTCAATGGATGTTGTGTTTTTTAAATCAATAGGTGGACCTTGTTGTTGCTGTTGCATAATTATTTAAATTTTATTAAAGTTTGAATTAATGACATTATATTTATTTCCTTGTCAATACGGAAATTTGCTTTATATTGGTGTTCGTTTATTGCTAATACTGCTGTACCTTCTTTATCTTTATAATATTCAGATGAACGATCGTAAAGTGCTCTAAATAACTCATCAAAATCATCTACATTAGCATCTGCTATAATTTGACGTATAGTATTAAATGATGATACTTTATTACCTTTAGATAATTCAGTAATAACTTTATCTATATAATTTGATGATACTAATATTGAATGGTCTAATTTAAGATATAAATCGTTTGCACCACCATCTACAGTTGATAATTGTATAGTATTAATACATTTACGTAAATCAGGATAATATTGATTAACTAAAGGTACTAAATCATTTATATCATGTTCAATATGCTCTTGTTGTAATATCCAATTTAAATGTTTAGCAACATCTTTTTTGGTTGGAGGTACAATTTTAAGTACTTGACATCTAGATTGTAAAGGATCAATGATACGCTCTACAAAATTACAAGTCATAATAAACCTTGTCGTACGTGAGAAAGTTTCAATAATATTACGGAGTGAAGCCTGCGCTTGTATAGTAAGAAAATCAGCTTCATCCAAAATGACCACTTTAAGTGGTTTAAAAGAAGCAACGCTCGCAAATCCTTGTACTTTATCACGAATCGTTTCAATACCTCTTTCATCAGAGGCGTTAATATAAAGATGATCGCAATCAAGGTTTTGAACACAAAGTTTTGCCAAAGTAGTTTTTCCTGTACCAGCGGGTCCATAAAATATTAAATTTAAAATATCATTCTGTTCTAAATATTTAGATATTGATTTTTTAATATTTTCATTACCAACATAATTCTCTAACTTAGATGGTCTATATTTTTCTACTAATAAACTATTCTCCATACTCTCCGTAAATACTATATTTCTTTTCTGGTTCTGGTATTACTTCTGTCTCTGTTGAATCAATTGCGTATAAATTACTCTTTAAGGGTTCTAATTTATAACTACCTTTAAAACCTGTTTTAACCATATATGCTTCTAAACAATCAGTTAATGTTTTATGTATAGGGCCATCTGGTTCATTTGCAACTAATCTCCATTTATCGCCCGGAGGAACTCTCCGAGCGATTAGGATATTTTTTTCTTCAATCTTTATAGCCATAATATACGAAACTATTTTGACTCAGCCACAGATGCTTTTTTATAATCTGTAATTACTCGTTTAATAGCTTGTGCTGCTTTTCTAGCTCGTCCTTGACTTGCTTTAGTAGTTCCTACGTGTTCTGCTGCTAAGATATTGAAGTTCTCTTCAATAATCTCAAAAATTTCTTGTTTTGTCATTCTTTTTTATTTATTTATTAATTATTAATTTACATCATACCCATCATTGGGTCTATTTGTTGTTGTTGATTATCCTCACTAGGTTCATTAACTACAGTACATTCTGTTAATAAGACAGTACCTGCTACTGATGCTGCATTTTGTAATGCTGTTCTAGCTACTTTGGTAGGATCAATAATACCCGCTTCTTTCATATCAACGGCTTCATCAGTTTTAATATTATATCCTAACCAACCATCATTTTCAGAATTAACCAAACTATCTGCTAAAATTTGTCCTTTAACATTATCATACCCTGCATTAACTAGAATTTGATTAAATGGTTTTTTACATGCTTCTACTACGATTGCTGCACCTGTAGATTTAACTTCTATACCAGAAGAAGCATATAATAGTGCTGTTCCACCTCCGGGTACTATTCCTTCTTCAATAGCTGCTTTTGTTGCATGTAATGCATCATCTACTCTATCTTTTTTCTCTTTCATTTCCGTTTCAGTGTTTCCACCTACATGAATAATAGCTACTCCTCCTGTGAATTTCGCCAATCTTTCTTGAAGTTTTTCTGTTTCGAACGGTGTTGTTGCTTGTCCGACTTGTTGTTGTAATTCTTCAATACGTGCTTCAATTTTCTCAATTCCTCCTTTTCCATCTACTATGGTTGTTTGTTCTTTTTCTATGGTTGCAGTTCTTGCTTCACCGAACCATTCCCAACTAAATTTATCTAGTTTCATTCCTTTTTGTTTATCAAAAACAATTCCACCTGTTGTTACAGCAATATCTTCTAAAGCTAATTTTCTTCTATCTCCAAAGTCAGGTGCTTTTACAGCACATACTTTCATTGTACCTCTCATTTTATTTACAATAAGAGTTGCTAAAGCTTCATTATCAATATCTTCGGCTATAATAAGTAAAGATTTACCTTGGTTTGATACTGCTTCTAAAACTGGGAGTAGGTCTTTAACTTGGGTTATTTTTTGGTCAGCAATTAAAATAAGTGGATTATCTAACGTCGCTGTCATTGTAGTGTTGTTTGTGACAAAATACGGGGATTTATAACCTCTTTCAAACTGTAATCCTTCAACAGTTTCTAAATATGTTTCACCTGTACGTGATTCTTCTATATGAACAACTCCTTCCATTCCTACTTTATCAATAGCGGTAGCAATTAATTTTCCAGTTTCTGGATCATTATTTGCTGATATAGTTGCTATTTGTTCTAATTGTTCTTCTCCGGAAATATCTTCTGATATTTTATTTCTAAGATTTTCTACTACTTGTTTTACTGTAGTATCAATATCTCTTTTTATTTGGACTGCATTTTCATTATTATTTAATGCGTTTAGTCCTGCTTTTACCATTTCACGAGCTAGTAAAGTAGAGGTTGTTGTTCCATCACCTGCTTTCTCAGCTGTTTTAATAGCAGCTTGTTTTACTAACTGTACTCCTAATTCTTGTTCAGGATTAGATAGTGAAATAGATTTTGCAACAGTTACTCCATCTTTAGTTGATTGTGGGGTACCATTATCGTTAGCAATAACTACATTTCTTCCGTTTGGTCCTAATGTTGATACTACGGCATCTGCAAGGATATCGATTCCCTTTACTAAATTTTCTCTAGCGGTTCCGCCTAATGTTACTTGTTTACTCATGAGTTAAATCTTTAATTTCTTCTTTAGTTAAATTTTCTTTTGTTTCGTCTAATAATTCACCTATACTAGTTGATTTATTTATTTTTGCAAGGATTTGATTTTCAGGCCCTACATAATATTCTTCCCCATTATAAGGTAGTTTAGTAAACCCTTGAGTTGGCAAAATTACTTTTTCTCCAACTTCTAAAGTTGTAGGAATAAAATCCCCAGTTAAAGTTGATTGCCCAGGACCTACTGAGACTACAATACCTGTTTCATTTTTTTCTTTTCCTAAGTCAGGGACAATAATATTCCCAACAGTAGTTTCTTCTGATTCTATTGGTTTTACAATAACAGCGTTAAATAGCGCTTCTAATTCCATCTGTATAATTTTTAATGTTAGTACTTATTTTTGTATATTTGTTAATATATTCTTCTAAACTGTCAAAATTTTCCATGCTAGCTTTTAAAGTAGCTATTTTTTGTAATGCATGTTCAAATTTAGCATAATAATATAATGATTTTTCATAGGTTTTTGCCTTACCTTTAGCCCTAAAATGGGAGGCATCAGATGTCACATTTTGTTTTACAGTATAACTGTATTCATCTTTAGTGATAAAGAAGGGTTCTAGCAAAGGGTCGGTAATAGTCTGAATAGACTTTCTTTTTGTTGTCATATAACTTATTTATTTAGACGTGAATATACGAATAATATTGCGCTAGGACACGCTTTTTTGGTAAAACTTTTATTTTATTTTAATTGATTTTGGCTTTTTGGATTCGGCAATTGGAATAAAAATGTGAAGTAAGCCATTCTTCATTTCTGCTGTTAAACTTTCAAGTTCAAATTTTGCTGCTACCTTATAACCCAAGTTAAAAGATCGTTTAGCTAATCCTTTATAGATGTAGCCACTATAATCAAACTCGTCGTCATTAGGTTTATCATAAATAATTTTTAAAAGATCTCCATCAATTTCTAATTGAATGTCTTTCTTAGTTAGACCAGTACAGGCAACTTCAAAATGAAGTCCGTCTTCGTCATAAAAAATATC
>Ga0209630_10005852_pt1 | contig 10289 bp, 8 predicted proteins | sample COG_01_FD_184745 | JGI IMG/M metagenome (GOLD analysis project Ga0209630, IMG submission 184745) | Pelagic Microbial community sample from North Sea - COGITO 998_met_01 (SPAdes) (version 2) | ecosystem: Environmental > Aquatic > Marine > Neritic zone/Coastal water | place: Helgoland, sampling... | reverse complement strand
CACCCGCCCCATTATCCTCTAGCTGCTTTAGCCATTCCAAAGCGTCAAGGTCGATATCTGATACCTTGGAATAAATTTGCCATCGCCCATTTTTTTGTATCACATCCATGGAGGCAACTATCGATTGACTACCAAAGATTCTTGCCGCGTTTTTGAGTATTTTTGGTGACTTAATTGTTTCCTCGTTCAGGCTGACTTTATCAGCGCCAGCTAAGATCGCCGCCTCAATATCGGCTATTGTTCTTAATCCGCCTCCGACAGTGAGGGGCATAAAGCATTGGCGAGCAATTTCTTTAATCGTATAGATATCTATTTGCCTGCCGCTTAGAGATGCATCAATATCTAAAAGAATTAATTCATCTACGTTTCTTGTGTTGTAAGTTCGTGCAACGGTTATGGGGCTTCCAAGATTACGACGCTCGTTAAATTGAATGGTTTTAACGACTGAAAAACCATCAATTAGGACGATTGGTATTATTCTTTTTTTTAAGCTCATTGATTCAAGTTGGATTGAAAAGTGGTCTGAGATTGCCTGAGTTATCCTTTAATAAAGCGCCTTGTAAATCTTTCTCAAATAATCTTTTGTTGGTGAATTGATCTAGGTTCTCAAAAAAGTCGTGTTCCGTAATGTCTAAATAATCAAGAAAATCGGGAATATACTTCCAAGGAACTTTACCTTCACTAGACTGGCACCTAGCCTCGATGGCCTGAGACCGGGTCATTCTGCCAGCGCGGATCTCAATGCAAAGTTGATCAGTTGCGCGGCCATAACCGTATTTAATGAACTTCATATAATCGTGAAGTCCTCCGATCCATTTGCAGTCTAAATTTTCAATATCGTTGTAGGCGCCTTCTATTGGCCCATCAGGGTTGGTGCTCCAACCGAGTTCAATAACTCGATCTGCATTTTCTTTTGAATCCCACTTGGTGTAGTGCCCTAAGTAAAGGCCCGTGACGCCTACGTTGTTTAATTCGTCATCGGAGGGGTAAATAAACGTTTTGATATCATTAAGGTTAATACCATCATTTGTGAGATCTGAAATTCGATAACCACTCATCTGGAACTGTTCTAACCAATTCCGGTCTAAAACGGGATTATCTTTCCTAGAGGCCGGCCCTCCATACTCAAATTGTGAATTTTCACCCCAGATCAAGAGCGGAATACGATAATTGACTGCAACACGAATAGGCGCGGTAAAAATCCCAACGTGTTCTGGCCAACAGCAATCGCCAAGTTTAAAAAAGCCGACTCTCACGAGTTCTCTATAGTTCTTACGGTTTGCAGATACTTGAATTAAATCAAACCCCTGGTCTCTCAAAAAGTTTAGGTTTTTAAGGCCTATCTCCGTCAGCTCACAGGGTGTGTGTGAGACGCACAAGGGGTTCATATTGAATTCATCTCTCATTATTAGTGCTTGAGAACAGGAATCTTTTCCGCCACTAACGGGAATGATACAGTCATAGTTTTGACCATCGCCGCGATATTTTTCCAATAGGCTCTCGAATTCTGTTCGCCTTGCTTCCCAGTTCACGCTGCTGTGTTTTACTTTTGACGAATGGCAGGCATCGCAAACTCCGTTCGTAAAGGTTTGCTCTGGACGTGAGTTAGGGATAATGCATTCGTGGCAGTAGGTAATCATGAGCGTTGCCTTCTTACTTTAATTCGGAAAAATTCAGTAGCAATTGTAAGCCATTTTTTTGACTTTTTTCTGGATGGAACTGAACACCAAAACAATTATTAAGCCTTACGGCTGCTGTGATTTTGGATGAATGATGTGTCCAGGCAATAATATTCTCCGGGGCCTTCGGCATGAGTTGGTAGCTATGGACGAAATAGAAGGTCGCCCCCTGATCGATGTTTCGGAATAGTGAGGAGGAGGGGGAGAAAGATACATTGTTCCAGCCAATATGTGGAAGGCGATCGTCATTTTCAACTTTTATTTTGACAGTATTACCAGAAATCGCGCCAAAGCCTTCGCCACACGAGAATTCTGTCCCAAAGTCTGACAAAATTTGATGTCCCACACAGATTCCAAGAAAAAATTTTTCGCCACTTGTGGTGATTTTTTGCAAGGGCCTGAATAGGCCTTTTTCCTTTAACGTATCAACGCAGTCATTGTATGCGCCTACTCCAGGAAGAATTAGGTGGGTTGCGCTTTCGAGGTCGTCAGGTGTTGAAACAGCAACGTATTCAAGGCCAAGGCTTCTGATGGCATTACAAACCGACGTGAAGTTGCCTGATCCGTAATCAATTACCCCAATCATGCTCTTGCCCTTGTTGTATTACCCTGTTTGACGCTACTAAATCTGACCAAGAAACGGCGGTATTCTCTTTTATATCTCGTGTCACATTGGTTCCCAAAATCGCTTCGAAGAACTTGGGCGGTATGCCGTAGCCAGGCCTTACGCTTCTGATACATTCTTCGGTTATCAATTGCCCCTTTCTCAGTGGCTTGCAGAAGTAGAGTGATCTTCGAAACTGCTTGTTTCCCTTTTCACTGTGTGTTGCACCAAAAACGCCATTGCCTAATGCCGAATAGGCATCTTTACACGCAGTACAGAGTTCATTCAGTTCCTCTGGCTCAATTGAAAAGCTATCGTCCGGGCCGCCTCTGGAACGATCGATCGTAAAGTGTTTTTCAATTATACGCGCGCCGAGGGCGACACTGGCAATAGCGGCCGTAGACGTCAGAGTATGATCAGAAAGGCCTACCAATGTGCCAAACCTGGTCTTTAATTCGGGGATTGTAGAAAGGTTATAGTCGTTTATCAGTGCCGGATAGGCACTAACGCATTTCAAGAGAGCAATTTCCTTGCAACCTCCGGATTTGGCTACCTCTACCGCTTCTTCTACTTCGTCGAGGCTGGTCATACCGGTTGAAATTATTAGAGGTTTTCCTGTCGACGCGACATATTTAATTAAAGATAGGTCTGTAGCTTCAAAACTGGCAATTTTATAAGCAGGTGCATTTAAATCTTCCAGCAAATCGACAGCCGTTTTGTCGAACGGCGTACTGAATATAGTGAGTCCTATGTCTCGCGCATAATCGAATAAAGGCTTATGCCATTCAAAGGGAAGGTGAGCTTCCTCGTAGAGCTCATAAAGCGTTCTGCCATGCCACAGGCCCTCTGCGATCTTAAACTCATCGCTCGTTGCATTGAGTGTAATCGTATCAGGGGTATAGCTTTGGAGTTTTACGGCATCAGCACCGGAGAATTTTGCGGCGCGTATAATTTCCTTTGCAGAATCCAAGCTTCCGTTATGATTAGCTGACATCTCAGCGATAATAAATGGCGGTGTGGAATCTGAGATTGCCCTACCGTTGATTGTTATGATCGGTGCCATTTTTAAGCTCCCAAAAATTTTAAGCGTAATTCATCCCATTTCTTCTTCGAATAACTGTACCTAAACACCTGAAGTTCTTGGCCGTCTATGATTAGGGATAGATTATCAGAGAATACGAAACCAGATTTTTTGTGAAAAGCTTGAGATTTGGTGTTGTTCGCAAGAACCTCGCCGAACAAATTATCAATGGCTAATTTCTCGAACGCATAATTGAGCGCTGATTCGGCTAGCGGAGCACCCAAACCAGGTTCGGAGCCGGGCGCAAGATAAAATCCCCAGGTGGCGTTGCGTTCGGGGTGCCTGATAAGTAACTGAAAGGTTACGAATCCAATCGGGCGTCCGCAATGGTGAAAGATTAGCGGATGAGACAGCGCGTTATTTTCATTTCGTGAAAACCAAGCGAGGTGTTCCTTCATTGTGATTTTGGACTGATGGTACATCTTGTCCTGAATTTCTGGGTGGTTCCTCCAGCTTAAGAGTTTGGGCAAGTCGCTGTTTTCAAGCGGTCTCAAGCCATATTTGGGCGTCGAATCATGCGATTGTCTTTTAAGTTTTTTTATACTTCCTATTACTCTCGTTGCGCCTTGAGAGTCGATCTCATTATGTGTTGCTAGCGTTTCGGTTAGCTGTCCATGCTCCTCAAGCAGTTTTAGGAAGCAAAAAGGTAGGTCCCTTATCATTTTTTTATTGGTTACCGTAGTCACAAGGGCGAGATTTTTTCTTTGATATTGCTCAGCACCAAAAACTTGATTTTCGGCCGTTGGCAACAGCAAACTTGGAATTTTGAGATAAATCAGCTCTGCGGCTGTGGTTCCGCAGGCGCTGATCGCGAAATCCAAATTTGCAATAATTTCACTGTAGTTCGCAGGGTTGGAAAGTAGCGTTACATTATCAATTTTAGAATTAATAATAAGATCCTCGATTGCTTCGCGGCGCTTATTGCCGGGCCCGAGGATGACGATCTTTTCAATTGATTTGCTTTCTGGAATTGATTTCAATTTGCTAAGAATTTGGTAGGTTAGATCGTGTGGGTCAGTCGCTCCCATGAGGATACCTAGCTTTTTTAATTCTATTTCTTTTCCATGCTTTGATCGGACTTCCTGCTTAATAATGGGTTTCTTAAGCAGGAAAAACTTAAGACCGCAAAGAATCTCGCTGTTTTTTGGGACTAAGCCGTTATAGTCGGCTAGTTCCCGACCAGCTGTATAGTCTAGTAATAAATCACAACGGTGGTTCCTGTTCGCCAGATCATCAACGACCATGACTTTGAAGCCGGCGTTCGTTAAGGTCAGCTCCCAATTGGAGTCTAAGGCATAATGATCCACGACAATGATATCGGCATTGCGCTTAAGTGCAATGTCATGGCAAAGCCTTGCGTCCCTGACTTGATCTTCAGTAGGCCAAATCAGCTCCGGGGCGCCTTGTTTGGGTTGAAACTCTAAATCTGGATCAAGCGGATAAAATGGTAAGCCCTCAGCCTGAAGTAAGTCTAGATTCTCATAAAGTATTTGTCTTGAAACGAAGGCAACCCAGCAACCGCTATTTTTAAGCGCTTGGGCGAGGGTCAGGCAGCGCATGAAGTGGCCGGCGCCTAACGTTTGAGAGGAGTCAACTCGTATCAAAAGTCTCATTGCTATAGCCCCAGGTCTTCGTTTTGAACAAAGAATAATGCCTCTGCGATTTTCCAATCATCTAATGTGTCGATGTCCTGACACCGGCTTCTCGGGATTAGTACGCCGACGCCTCGAGACGCCAAGATCTCTTTACGGGATAGCCAAGTCGCAGTCCTTGCCCAGTAAAACTGGCCTGCGTCATGCCGCAAGGTCGGGAGATCTTGAGATCGGGTAGTTGCCAATTCAGGATTTGCCAGGCGGAGCTCCCCATCGATTTTCTCTTCTAACGCGCGATGTGGCGCATAATCATAGTCGGTCACGGCATAAGCATAATCAGCGTCTGATTCATTAAGTGCTATTAATCCTTTTAACACATCATCGGCTTGCAACAGTGGCGCAGTAGCGTAGATACAACATGCAAAATCGAAGAATAAGCCGTCCTGCTGCAACTGACTCACTGCATGTTCAATAACATCGATTGTTGAAGCGAAATCGTTTGATAGCGAAGCGGGGCGCATGAATGGAACATTAGCACCGTAGGTTGTTGCAATTTCGGCTATCTCTGAGTCGTCGGTCGAAACAATAATTTCTTCAAACAGATCGGAGCGTTGAGTCATTTCGATTGCCCAAGCGATCATCGGCTTGCCGTGAAAATGTTTGATGTTTTTCCTCGGAACTCTTTTGCTTCCGCCTCTTGCAGGAATGATTGCGACCGATTTCATGCAGCAATGTCGTTCAACGTGGTCGCAATATATTCGACCTCTGAATCACCGAGTGATGGATGGATCGGTAGCGTAATGCACTGATTATAATATTGCTCAACCTCGGGGAAGTCGTCTTTTTTAAAGCCCATCTTTTGATAAAAAGGTTGCAGATGCACGGGAATGTAATGCAAGTTAACGCCGATACCTGCGGCGCGCATATTGCGAAAAATTTGATTACGTGCTTCAAAACCCGTCGCTTTCAGTCTAACAACATAGAGGTGCCAGGCGGAACGGCTCGACTCTGTGATTCTCTGCGGACATATAAGCTTTTTATCAAGTAACGATGAATAGTGCTCTGCGATTTTCGTTCTTCTGTTAATGAAGCTCGACAGGCTATCCAACTGTGAAAGGCCTAGAGCGGCTTCAAGGTCATTCATCCTGTAATTGAAACCGATTGTTAACTGCTCGTAGTACCAGGCTTCATGATTTGGCTTTTCAAAAGAAGATACGTCTCTAGTAATACCATGGGATCTTAGACTTGATAGCCTTGTTGCCAAGGCTTGATCATTGGTCAATGCAGCTCCACCTTCTCCGGAGGTAATGATCTTAACGGGATGGAAGCTAAAAATTGTAATATCGGAATATTTGCAGCTTCCGACGGCTGCATTATCTTGCGTTGCGCCGATAGCGTGTGATGCGTCTTCAATAATTCGAAATTTATAGGTTTTGCTTAGTTCCTTGATTCTTGCCATAGCGCATGGGTTGCCGCCAAAGTGAACTGGAATCACGACCTTGGGAAGCGTGTCATTGATTGCCGCCACGGCCAGTTTTTTTTCTAAATGGTTGACGCTTAAATTGAAGGTCTCAGGATCAATGTCAATAAAGTCGACAGCTGCACCACAGTAGACCCCGCAGTTGGCGGATGCAACGAACGTATTGGGCGATGTCCATAATCGATCATTTGGTCCAACACCTAACGCCAAGCAAGCTGCGTGAAGCGCAGAGGTTGCACTATTCATTGCGATAGCATGACGAGCGCCTGTAATACCGCAGAGCGCGGACTCGAATTCAGGGACTTTGGGCCCCTGGGTCAGAAAATCGCTTCTTAAGACTTTAACCACGGCATCAATATCATTCTCGGAAATTGTTTGTCTTCCATATGGAATCATGGCTAATGGCTGCCTACTGCGAGGGGGTTTTCTTGGATCCATCTTTTCAGATCGCAAGGCTTCATCCAGGAACTGTTTGTATCACTTACATAGCTGAATCCCCTAGGCACTTTAATGCCATCCTTGATCCTGTTGATGTCGTTGCACCAGTCGTTAATCGACGGGAGTATTTTGTAGTGGTTTGCGTATTCATAGGTATGTTCCGCATCCTCAACGCTAATCATTTGTTCATGAAGTTTCTCGCCGGGGCGCGTTCCAATGATTTTTTGCTTTGCCCTTGGATGAATGGCTTTGGCGATATCGGTCAGCTTTATAGAGGGTATTTTTCTAACATAAATTTCACCGCCCTCCATGTCTTCGAATGCCTTCCACACGAGTTCAACACCTTGCTCTAACGTAATCATAAAGCGGGTCATGTCTGGATCTGTTATGGGGATGTCCTCCGTTTTCTCCAAAGACATAAAGAAAGGCACTACCGAGCCTCTCGAACCCATAACGTTGCCATATCGGACCACCGAGAATCGAGTTCCATGCTCTCCGGCGTAGGCATTTCCCGAAACAAATAACTTGTCGGAGGCAAGTTTGGTAGCGCCATACAGGTTGACGGGAGAGCTGGCTTTGTCTGTTGATAAAGCGACAACACGTTTTACTTTTTTGTCGATACAAGCATCAATTAAGTTCATTGCGCCGATAACATTAGTTTTAACGCATTCGAAGGGATTGTATTCTGCTGTTGGCACGATTTTTGTTGCTGCAGCATGGACCACGTAATCTACGCCATCAAGCGCCCTATAAAGTCGATCTTTGTCACGCACATCTCCAATAAAGAACCTGACGCGATCGTCATTCTGAAACTTTTTTGCCATTTCCCATTGCTTCATTTCATCCCGTGAAAAAACAATGACTTTTTTTGGGTTGAATCGTTCAAGTGTCATAGGAAGAAAAGTATTCCCGAAGGATCCAGTTCCGCCCGTCACTAAGATGGTCTTGCCTCTAAGCATTGTTTTGCCCTCCAGTGTTAGTTAGTCAATATCAGTAAGTAGGTTCATAGGTTGTTTATGCCGGCGTTTTAAGGTCCTGTAGCAAAGTTATTCGTCTTTCTGTCGAAGACGGTCGCGACAGGTTTTGGTGCGTCTGGACTTTCAAGTCGACTTAAATGAGCGACATAAAGTTTCCTGATGTAACGTAAAAGAACTGTAAAGTTGTTGGTTAAGTTGTTGACGTTTTGGATCAGTTCTTTATCTTGCTCTTCGATTGTTTGGGCATTCGCTGTCGCCCAGATGTACTCAGTCATAGTGTGAAAAAAGACGGCAGATACTACGTCGATCGCAACTTGCCGAAACCTCGGATTTGAAGTTAGGCCGCTCACTGCATTCATGGCTTTGAGGACCTGGTCTCTTTGCGCCTCTCTCCTTTCACTTAAATCATTAGAAGTACCAACGTATCGTTCAAAATTTACCGCCGCTTTTTTAGCTTTAGCAATTTTTTTATCTGCGGAGTCCAATCCAGTAATTGCGGCGATTATTTTTCGCTTCGCTTTAGCGCGGTCTCTCGTAACCTGCGATTGACTCGGATGTTTCAATAGGCTCGCAATATATTCAGAGATTGATTGGGGGCCTTTTAGCGGTAATTCTATTGGTTCTTTGATGTAGGTCTCGATCGCTTCACTGAGTCGCATGACCTCGGTACCAGGAATTTTCGCGCCGCCTTCAGTTGCATTGATGACTGTTCCTTCGAAATTTGCGACATCGATCTGATAACCATAATGAAACATTTTTAAAATAGGGTTTGTCTTGAGGGTTTTAGTGTAGTTTCCCTCGACTTCTTCTGGGTTGTCCAAGTAAACACTTTGTTCATCACCGTATGGATCGCCGCTGGCATGGGTTTTGCCCTCCTCATTGAGCGCAAGATCTTGACCAATCAAGATAATGGGATTGCAGCCGAGGTGTTTTAACAATCTAAAAGCCATGTTTCCCGCTGAAGGTCCCGGGATCAGGTTTCCTTTGCTGAAATCAAAAGCCTCGAAGAATGCGTACTCTCGCTCAGTGGCAATTATCTGGTGTTCATAGGCTTCAAAGGAGGCAGGATGGACGACAGGCGAGGCGACCATGTAAACGTCTTCATAGGATGCTGGATCAAGGCCTTTGAAAAGCAATGCTGTCTCGTCTAGTCTTTCCATGCATGCGATAAGATGAGGTTTCATGTCTCTCTTTATCATGTGGCGCAGAGAGGCATCTGCCGAGACAATAATGGCGCTATCCTCGATACCTGAAAGGAGGTGGACGTTTTTGTCCAGTGAAGGGCCAGAGGCAACAACGATCCCAGGTTTACCTAAGAAGGCCCCTGCTAATTGAGAAATTCCTGGTAATGAGATGGTTCGCTCGAGGTTTGCCAGGGTGTTGTCAAGCCCTTGCAGGGCGTCGTTAGGACAATTACCAACGAATTTAACACCCTCGTAGATCATGCTTTTTATTTTGGCGAGAGTCTCCATGTAATAATCGCGATGGATAGAGAACGAGGCGGGCATGTCGATAACTTGAAGATTTTTAGCGTTGATCAGTCTGTTTTCTTTAAACAGATGATCTTGAACTGCGACGCCAACTTCCTCCACATTAAAGCCGACACACATCAAGACGTCTTTTGATTCGATGATCGACCTGCAATCGAGTGCGCTGAAGGCTTTGCGTATAACTTCAGGATCAGGTTCGATAACGATAATCGACCGGGAAACGTAGTTTTTCTGTTTTTCCAGCATGAGCGTTGCATAGCCAATACCAAAACCTAAACAGACCATAATGCCCTGCAGTTTGTTAATACAGGTCTCGACGTGGCTCGCGATAGAACCGACGGGGTCGTCAAGTTCGTAGTAGAGCTTTTCCTCTAGTGTGTCGAGCAAATTATAGGCCTGAGACTCATGTCTCGAGGGGAAAATCATATATCGGCCACTGTCTGCTGTTTCTTCCATTAACTTAAAAAGGCTCGGCCGATATTCTTTGCAGACCCGCATGTTGATCTCGAAAAGTTGTTGTTCCAGGTCAGAATTTTGCATCGTTAACTCCTTGCTTTGGATTTTTAAAAGCAATTCCTGGGCCAATATATAAAAGACATGTAAATCATAGCTTTAAGGTTATTTTTATTCAGACTCCAGAACTTTCGTTCCCTATTCGTCAAAATTTTGGCAACTATTGCCGTATTTCTCGCAAGCCGTCGGTTTCCGTTTTAGCCCGTTTCAGAACATTAACTGTGGAGAGCTTAATCTCAACGGGTATAGCCTCGTTGTGAAAATTAGTTCTCAAGGTTTTTGATAAGCAACCGTTAACTAGGTCACAACGAACACAGGATGAACGGCTCATGGCTCTTACGGTAAACACGAATATCGCTTCTTTGACATCTCAACGTAACCTTGCGGGCTCACAAGGAGCACTCAGCACGTCTCTCGAGCGTCTGTCGACAGGTC
>Ga0209630_10005846_pt1 | contig 10295 bp, 3 predicted proteins | sample COG_01_FD_184745 | JGI IMG/M metagenome (GOLD analysis project Ga0209630, IMG submission 184745) | Pelagic Microbial community sample from North Sea - COGITO 998_met_01 (SPAdes) (version 2) | ecosystem: Environmental > Aquatic > Marine > Neritic zone/Coastal water | place: Helgoland, sampling... | reverse complement strand
AAAATTAATATTTTCTAAATTATCTATTTTTTTATTAAATAAAAAGTTTAAACAAAACATAATTATTAATTTTTCATTTCTAAAATATTTTTTATATACTTCAATAATTATTAAAAATTGGTATTTACTTTGAACATCATCTAAATGTTTATCAATATAATTAATAAGCATATTACCTGTAATTCCATGATTATATAAATTATTAGTTAATTTGATATTATTTATTAATGATTTTTTTTCAGTAACATCATTTTTGATATCATTTTTTTCATTATTTTCATTATTTTCATTTTTTTCATTCAAATATTTATTTAAAGTATAATATTTTTTTTGATAAAAAGTATTATTTACGAGATTTAATTTATTATAAAAATAAATATCACTAAACCTTGAAATAATAGGTTTTAATAATTTTGATTTATCTTCTACAACTATAAAAAAACGAGTGCTATGATTATATATTTCAATGGATCTGCGAAGCGCAGATTGTGCATCAACAGTTAATTTATCAGCATTTAATAAAATAATTGATTTAAACAATGAAGTATTTTCATTATTTAAAATAATAGAATTAGCAAAATATTTTAGATTTTCTCTAATAAATTTTATATTGCCTTTACCATGTGAGCAGTTAATTGTTAATACATATTTATTAAAATTTTCTTGTGTTAAATAAATTTTTCTTAAGAAATTTTCTAATAATGTTTTTTTACCTGTTAAATTAGTTCCATGAAAAATAATATTACTAATATTATTAGTTTCATATAATTCTATTAAATTATTTAATATATCTTGATTATGATTTTCAATTTTATTCATAAACAATTATTATTAGGTATTATTATTTATTATTTATTATTTATTATTTATAATTTATAATTTATAATTTATAAATAATTAAATAAGTATGTAATGTAAATATTTATTAATAATATATAATATGTCATCGGAAGCAGAAGGAATTCAAAAATCTACAACAAGTGAAACACAAAAAAAAAATATAATAAATAAATTTGAAGATGAAGAAGATGATAATACTAATTCAGTAACAGCACAATTAGATATAACTTCAATAATATTGCAAGTTTTACGTAGTTTTAATGATGCAAGTTTAGGTAGCACAGAAGTTAGTGGTGGATTAATAGTGGATGATATAACAGTAAATGACATATTATTTTCTTCAGATGGACAAATATTAGACATAAGTGATATAAGACTTGATATAAGCAATTTAAAAACGAGTGTAAGTTATTTTAGTAGTATTATTACAGAAATTTCTACTAATTTATTTATTTTAGATAGTAGTAATGTAAAAATAGATATTTTTAATGATTTAAGTTCAAGTCATTATAGTTTATATAATAGAGTAAATGATTTAAGTATAAACTTTTCTAATTTAGAAAATAAAATAAATGATATTTCATTTATATTTGATAATTTTGAATTAAGTAATAATAGAATTTTAGTAAAAATATCAATGGATATTTCAAATTTATTAATAACAAGTAATGATTTTAGTTTTTCATATTTAGAAACACTTGATAATAGTGATAATTTTGTATTATCTTTAAAACAATTAAATGAATTATTAGGGACTTATAATTTTGCAACAACACAAGACTTAAATTCAATAAATGTTGATATAAGTTCATCATTTGAATATGTAAATGAAATAAATCAAACATTTTATGAAATCATGACACAACAGCCATATAAATTTAAAAAATCAACCACCAATCCAACACAAAGAAGTACATCAGAAATAACAATAAATTGGACATTTGACCATTTAATAGCAGACCATTCTAATAATTCTGTATATAAAGCACAATTAGCAAATAGTGATAATATTAAATTAGCACAATTACCATTTATTGATAAAATTCAAATTGATATAAGTGGAAAATTTGAAGATGGAAGACAAAGTGAATGGTTAAATTTATCAACAATAATTATACCTTCAGATATTTGTTATAATACAAATAATTATAAAAGTTTAACAATAGCAAAACCAGGTAATGCTAATTATAATTTTAATGATGTAAATAATTTATTAAATAATAATAATTATTTTAATTTAAGAGTTTATGGTATTAATAATGCAATTAATTATCCTTCTATAGAAGAACGTGCGTTAATTTATGAATTTTTGAGATTTGAAGGAGCAAGACCACCTTCTGCACCTTCTATAATGTCAGATATTGCAAATGGTTTAAGTGAAATAATAATAACATTTTATGTAACCAATACAGAAAAAGATATATCAAATTCAAGTGCAAAAATAAAAGAGATAGATATTTCATATTCATTAAATGAATCATTGCGTTCTTCTTATATTTCATTTAATAGTACTGATTATGATGTAAAATCATTTAAAGAAACTTATATTAATAATTTAAAAGAACAAAATGAACAATTTAGTCCTAAATTAACAGGCTTATATCCTGGTTCAAACTATAATTATCAAGGTCGTGTATTAAATAATTTAACTAATGATTTATCATATTCAGAATATAGTACTATTAGTTTAAGTAATTATACAAATTTACCTGCAATACAAAATGGTACAAATATAGATTTTTCAGTAGATGATGCTGTAAAAATGAATATTACAAATAATGATTTTGTAAATAATCAAGTAATTTATATTAATTTATCAGACTCAAATAATAATTTACAATTTCAAAGTTCAGGTTCTTTACAAGTTTTTGAAGTAACAAATCCAAATGCATCGGTAAATGATAATTATGGTTATGGTAAATTTTTAGATAGTATGCCTTCAAATAGTGCTTTAGTAACAATAACTGTTTATGTAGATGATGTAAGTAAACAAACTATAATATATGATAATTCATTTACAAGATCTAATGTAATAAATAATTATAGTCATTCTTATTTTGTTAATAGTCAATTAAGTATTGGAGATGCTATTACATCATATTCAACATTAAGAAAGGGATTTAGATTAAGAGGTACATTACAAATAAATAATATTACAAATAGTAGTATAATACAAAAAATAGGAGTACCAAGCAGTAGTCCTTATAAATTAACTTTTGAATATTTGAGACATAACGATGTTAATGGAATAAATACTAGTGTAGATCATAATATTTATATAGATGATTTTTCAGGTATTCCAGTAATAAATAATATGGATAATTCTAATGTTGTTACAGAAATAGTTAATAATATGGGAATACCAAGTGTTAAAAGTTTTAATTTAAAAATGGAAAGAAATTATAATAATATTAATTCAGAACATTTATATATTCTTTCAAGTAAAAAAATATCAAAAATAAATCCTATAAATAATACATCTGCAAATGGAGAAAAATATATATATATAAAACATAATTTAAATAATAATCCAGAAATACTTCCTAGTGGAAGTTATTTTTATAATTATAATGAGTTTGATAGTGCTACAAATGATTATTATAAAAATTTAAATTATACAAATTCATTATTAACTAATAATTATAATTTAAGTTGGAATGAAATAGTATATAATTTATATAGTACTTATAAAACAGATGGAAATACTTTTACTATTTCGCATGTAACAAATCATTTTTGTGATTATAATAGTTTTGATTTAAGCAATCAAAAAATAAATAATTCAAAATTAAATTTAACTCTAATAAATGTTTATGAAATAGACAATATAAATGAATTAGGTAATAATATAAATAATTTAACAATTAGTCGTTATACTGATCATGATAATTTAGTAAAAGATTCTACTTTATTATATATAGATGGTAAATTTAGGTCAAATACTACAAGTATATATCCAGATTTAAATAGTTATAATTATAATGGAATGAATATAAATAATATTTATAGTACTGGAAATATAAGTTATGATTTAAGTGGTATTAGTACAGGTACAAATAATAATGGTTATAAATTTATAGTATTTAAAATAAGTAAAAATCCAAATGATAATACAAGTCATGGTTCATATATATTTAATGATACTATATATAATGTAATCGATCCTGGTGGTGGTGTACCAAAATATTTAAATATTGGTGATGTGCTTTTTGAATTATTTGAGTCACATATTATAGATGCTTTGTTTGAAGAAAGTAATTTAAGTACAATAGGTTTTGTAAAAGTAACTAAAACAAATACAGGAACAAGATTTGGTAATTTAAATAAAAATTTTAATCCTACAGGTGGTGCTTGGATTGAAAATGGTGCTATAAATACTTCAATAACTACTCCATCATATTATAATACACTTGAAGGTAATTATATTATAACTGGTAGTAATAATGTAAGTTATAGTTTTGGATGTAAAGTATTAGATGGAAATAATAAAGGAATTCAAATATCATATAATAGTATTGATGATGATTTAACATTATTTATTGGAATTAAAAAATAATTAAATTTAATAAACATTCATTATTATAAGATATTATTATAATAATGAGTGATACAAATTTTTTTGATGTTGCAGAAAAAGTAGATATTTTATTAAAACAATCATTTGGATTTCCATCAACTTCAGAAAACAAACAATGGTACGAAGAAACAGCAGTTGAATATAATAATTATTTAAATGGTGAAGAATTGTTATTAGATATAATTCCACGCGATCCAGATTTTGATATTTCAGGAATTGTAAGAACACCAACAGAAATAGGATTAAATAATAATGATTTTATTGATTATAGTGATAATAGTAATAATAAATTATTATGTAGTATAGTAGATGATAGTACAGGAACAGTAAGAAGATTTAAAAAAATGATTTTAGAAGAATGTCCACAATTAGGAAGTGATAGTGGGGCTTCTTGGTTTAAATTAGATAGTTCAAACAATAATACTTTGAAGGATGCATTTCAATTTAATTTTAAACAATATATAAATAATAATGGTATTTTAATTCAACCATATTTATACAGTATTTTTACAGAATTGTCTTTAGCTACTTCTTCACCAAACTTACCATTTGGACAACGTGGTGGAAATTGGTTTTTTGATTTAAAATCAGGAATATTATTTTTTAGTGATTTTATAAATTTTTCAAATGGAGTACAAACGAATACAAATTTTCAAATAAATTTTACTAATAATAAACCTGTTATAAGTTTTTATAAATATGTAGGACGAAAAGGAATAAGTAGTTTTATACCAACATCAGTAAATACTAATAATTATAATTTATTACAAATTGCTTCTACAAATATAGCAAGTGGAATAAGTGATGAAATAATAGGAACTACAAATTATAGTATAATAAATGATTTGTCATTAAATTTAACATCAGTTAAAACTAATAGTAAATATAAAATTTTATTAAATTTCAATTATTTATCATCTAATTATTATGATACTTTATTGAATGTTGCTTTAGTTTATAAAGTAAACTATGGGTCAGAAAATATGATTGGAGAATATTTATTAGGCAATGAAAATACAAATTTTAAATATGATTTCTTTAGTAATAATTTTTATCAAGATATAAGCAGCGTTATTGGAGATAATATAAATTTTTATATAAAAGCAAAAATAAGTAGTTCAACAGATAATAATACTACAAATTATAGCACTTTAGATGACATTTATAAGCCAAAAATAATATTAAGTAGTTTGGGTAATGTTTTAAATATTGAGGAAGTAAATATTTAATAAACTATTGTATATTATTATATATAATATAATAATATGACTAATTATTTAGAATTCTTAAATCCTAATAGAATATGGAGTTTAGGAACACATGGTCAGTTACAATATGTAAATATTAGTGGTGATTTAAGTGTAAATAATATAACAACTAGTGATATTTCAATAAATAATTTATTAAAAGCAACAAGTGCGTTAATTGATACTGCATTATTCAAGAATATAACAATAAGCGATACTATTTTATCATCTAATTTAGAAGTAAGCAATAATTTATTAGTAAAGGGAGATGCTTCATTTAATGCTGATATTCAAATAAGTGGAAATATAATATCGTCAAGTAATAGTAAAGGATTAGATGGTCAATTTTTAAGAGCTACTATAAGTGGTTGGGATTGGCAATATTTAGATGCTTCTTATGTGTCTGATACTAGTTTTAACATATTACAAGAATTAGTAAATACTATAGATGCTTCGTATGTAATTGATACTAGTTTTAACATATTACAAGAATTAGTAAATACTATAGATGCTTCGTACATAAGTGATACTAGTTTTAACATATTACAAGAATTAGTAAATACTATAGATGCTTCTTATGTAAGTGATACTAGTTTTGTTGCATTACAAGAATTAGTAAATACTATAGACGCTTCTTATGTAAGTGATACTAGTTTTAACATATTACAAGAATTAGTAAATACTATAGACGCTTCTTATGTAAGTGATACTAGTTTTAATATTGCTATTAATAGAATAGATATTTGTTTAAATAAATTGAATTCAATAGATATTAGCTTACAAAACCAAGATATTTCATTAACACAATTAATAGAAGATGTACGTGATATATGTGGTTCAATATTTTTGGAAAAAATAAGAAATATTTCAGGTGATGTAGTAAATATAGAGTCAAATTTGACAAATATAAGCGGTGATTTATTCAATTTAATAAATACTGTTAATAATTTAGATATATCATATTTAACAGATGTTTCATTTATAGAATTAGTAAATATTGTTAATAATTTGGACTCAAGCTATGTAACTGATATTTGTTTTAATGATTATAAGACAATAGTAGATACTTCTTTCAGTTTATTAAAACAATCATTAAATGATTTATCAAGTGTTGTTGATAATAGTTTTACTAGTTTAAATAATAATTTATTTGATCTCTCAAATGAATTCAAAAATTTTGTAAATAATGTTGATAATTCTTTTAATATTTTTGAAATTTCATTAAATAATAATTCTATAAATATTAGTAATATTTCAAATAATTTACTAAGTTTAGATAACAAATTAGATAATTGTTTTAATGTTTTGAATAATGATATTAGTAATCTCTCAAATGTTTTAAATAATTTTTCTGTTAATATTGATAATTCATTTAATATAACAAATCAAAACATTAGTGATGTTTCAACTTCTTTAAATATAACAAATCAAAACATTAGTGATGTTTCAACTTCTTTAAATATAACAAATCAAAACATTAGTGATGTTTCAACTTTTTTAAATATCACAAATCAAAACATTAGTGATGTTTCAACTTCTTTAAATATAACAAATCAAAACATTAGTGATGTTTCAACTTCTTTAAATATAACAAATCAAAACATTAGTGATGTTTCTACTTCTTTAAATATAACAAATCAAAACATTAGTGATGTTTCAACTTCTTTAAATATAACAAATCAAAACATAAATAATTTAATAAATAATATAGATAATTCATTTAGTTTTGTTTACCAAGATATTAGTAATATTAATAATCTTTTAAACAATTTGGATGCATCATTTGTAACGGATGATTCATTCAATACTTTAAAATCAATCGTTGATAATTTAAATACTGAAACCGAAATTGATTATGTAAATGATGTGAGTCAAACATTTTATGAAATAATGACACAACAACCATATACTTTTGATTCATCTGGAATACCGGATGATGTAAATAGTGCATTAATAAATGTATCTTGGAATTATGATAAAATAATGGCGAAAAATAATAATAATAATTATGTAAATTTAGTACATTTTGATGAAAATAAACAATCATTATTACCGTTTATAAATACTATACAAATAGATATTTCTGGACTAGCATTTACAATGAATAGTGGATGGAGAGATTTAAGTACATTAACAATAACTAGTAACGAAAGCTATAATGTAAATAAATATAAAGAATTTATTTTAAGAAAATTTTTAGAAACACCAGACTCTACTAATATAACAGGTGCAATATTATCAACATTAGATCCATTTGATATAAGAATATATGGAATAAATAATGGAATAAATGATCCAACTATAGAAAATAGAGCATTATATTTTAGAGGAATAAGTTTTGAACCAGCATCAGCACCAACAAGACCAATATTTGTTAGTGAAAATATTTTATCAACTACTTCTTTTACTTCAACTTTTAATGTAGCACAAATTGAAAAAAATTATGCTGGTAGTATTGGAATATTAAAAAATTATATAGTTGATTATAGTGCAAATGATAGTTTGGCAAGTATAATTTATCCAATAAATACTATTGATTTAAGTGACTCAAATGATTTTGTAAATAATTATGCCAATGCTAGTAATTTTAATTTTGATTTAACTAATTTATTACCTGGAACAAAGTATAATTATAAAGTAAAAGTAATTAATAATTTAAATATTTCGGTTTATTCTGATTATAGTATTGATCGCATTAGTAATTATAATTTTATACCTAACTCTAATAGCATTAATACTTCAATAGATACTTATATAAAACAAAATACTGTAAATATAAGTAATCCAAATTTTAATAATGGAAATATTATTTATATTAATTTAGGAGATGCTAATGATATAATAGATTATAATAATATTTCAATACAAACTATAGAAATAAGTCATCCATATTATGCTAATCAAGAAAATACTAATTATGGTTTTGGTAAGTATATAGATAATATTAATTCTTTAGTTTCTATTAATGTTAGCATTGATAATGTATTAAAACAAAGTATTACTTTTGATGGTTCTTTTATTAATACTGAAGCCAATGAAAGTAAGCATAATGGTAATACTTATAATTTTATAAGCTTACCAAATAATTCTTTGCAAGATATATATATAAATGATGTAACAAATCAAGGATTTAGATTAAAAGGTTCTTTTAAATTAGAAACAATAGCAAATAATGATATAATAACTGCAATTGGCAGTGCTTCAACAAATCCGTATAATATAAAATTTGATTATTTGAGAGATGCAAGTATAAATGGAGTAAATAGTAGTAATACATATGAAGTTTATATTGATAATTTAACCAATAGTCCGTCAATTGGATTTGATTATAATGCTATAGAAGTATTGAGTGTATTATATAATATGGGAATACCAAGTATTGAAAGTTTTAAATTAATATTTGAAAGAACTTATTATACTATTAATTCACAATATTTATATATTGCAGCAACTGATAATAATAAAATAGCATCTATAAATGTTATAACTAATACATCTGCAAGTGCAATACAAAATATAACTTTAAACAATAGTAATATAGTTGCATCAGGAAATTATAGTTTTTTATATAATAATATTCAAACTTTAACAAGCAATTATTATACTAATATAAATTATACTTCAAGAATACATATAGATAATAGTAATTTAAATTGGACCGAATCAGTATATAATCTGTATAATATTGTTACAACTAATGTAGAATTAAATACTAATCATTATTGTGATTATAATAGTTTTAATAAATCTAATTCTAAAATAGTGGGTTCAAAATTAGATTTAACTTATATAAATGTTTATGAAATAGACAATATAAGTAGTTTAGGAACTACTATTAATGGATTAAATATTGTTCATTATACGAATCATAATAATGTTATTAAAGACCATACTTTAATGTATGTTGATGGTTTATTTCAAGGAAATAGTAGTGTAAATTATCCAAATATTTCTTCTTATAGTTATAATCCAGTTAATATAACTAATAATTATAGTGCTGGAAATATTAGTTATGATTTAAGTGGAAATAATACTGGAGCAAATAATAATGGTTATAAATTTATAGTATTTAAAATAAATAAAAATCCAAATAATGCAGCAAGCAATGGTTCATATATATTTAATAATAATGTATATAATGTATTGACAAATAATGATGGTTATAAATATTTAAGTATTAAAAGTTTATTAACAAACTTTTTTTCAGTAAACACTTTAAATAATTTATTTGATAAAAATAATAATGATGCAATTGGTTTTGTTAGAGTATCATTGGTAGGTAATAATTTTAAAAGAATAGGTAATTTAAAACAAAGTTTTAATCCAGTAGGTGGAATATGGAATCAAAATGGCGGAACAGATACCAATTATAATAATACTTTAACAAAAGCATATGGCACAAAAGTAGAATATTCAAGTAATAATGATTTTGGAATATATATAGATTATAGTGCATTAAATGATGATTTAACATTATTTATTGGTTTAAAAAATTAGAAATAATTAGAAATAATTAATATAAAAATTTAATATAATTTTAGATGTAATTTTATATATAAAATTATATTATAAATAATATTCATTAATGGCAAGTCAATCAATTACAAATAAATTAGTAGCAAATATTAGAC
>Ga0209630_10005845_pt1 | contig 10296 bp, 9 predicted proteins | sample COG_01_FD_184745 | JGI IMG/M metagenome (GOLD analysis project Ga0209630, IMG submission 184745) | Pelagic Microbial community sample from North Sea - COGITO 998_met_01 (SPAdes) (version 2) | ecosystem: Environmental > Aquatic > Marine > Neritic zone/Coastal water | place: Helgoland, sampling... | reverse complement strand
TAAGTAAAAGTTTACTTAGTTTTTCGAAAGGCGAAGACTTTTGCGGGTCGAGCGAAATTAGACCGTCGATTGTGAGTTAAAACTGCGGTACCTTGAAATATTTATTTATTTACCTTTTTTTCCGGCATTCGTGTATTTACTTAGTGTCGAAATTTTTGTAAGTTATCCCCTGGTGTAGAGCTGTAGACCCTACACTGGCCCTACTAGCTGATAGTCGACAGGTACACGTACTGTACGTGTAGTCTAACAGTAGTGGTGGCACCTGTACCTTCCCTAGCTAGGTAGACAACTAGCTAGACATACTACTCGAAATTTAGATTTACCCATAACTAGAATTTAATAGTTTTCCTCAAACAAAATATATATATTTCCAGCAGATCAACGGCAACATCATCTTTGCGCTTGGGGCAATGTCGCCGCTCATGACTTTTTAAGGAGGCGCGACTTTTGCTAGTTGAAAACTAAATGTCCAACCCCCAAGACCGGGTCACACGACCTTGATCTTAATTGCTGGAGCTCCACAGGGGCCTCGACGGGATGGGGAGATTCTTGTCGTCCCGTCCCCAATGAAAGGATGCGTCGAGGATTCACATGTCTCGAATCATGAATCCATATGCCAACGGCGGTATGATGTTCATAGTCGAGAATGCGAGCAACCGAGTCGCGAAGAGAAATCGAAGGGAATCCGGCAATTTCCCTTTCGCATGCGGTTCTGTCTGAATTGTACTGTACCTTCGTATTGTATTTCACGTAGTTTTGTATGATGAGGTTGGTGTAATCGATCATATTCACGTATGCTACGACGCTCTCTTCACATGTCGATCGTGACGGGATCGTCTGCGTCCGCGGTGCCGTTCCCGGTCCACGCACGCGAGGGCGCCAACGGCTCGACCGACGAGGCATCTCTGTCCGAGAGCGATGATTCATGCATGTAGAGTTGTAGACGAAGTCGGAGGTATTTCCGTATGGAAGTACTTCCGCATGTACTTCCGTACTCAAGTAAGAAGTACGAAAGTACTTTCGTACTTTCGAAAGTACGAAAGTACGAAAGTACCTCCTACCTCGGTACCTCTGGATAGATTGTTTCCTTTCCTACGTACATGGAAATTTTGTAATGTACTGTATTGTACGCATTCTTCCACCCAATATCATAGGCAGGAATACCTTAATTCAAGAATCCTTGAATTAATTGTGCCATATATAGTTATGATTCTGATTTGAACTACCGAAAATTTGTTTACAATTCCGCGCTATGAGCTCTGGTTGCTACGCTCAGAGTTGGTTGTGGCATCCTCCGAGTAACAAGGTTGTGGATACCTTTCACGCATGTGGCGTGGTTACCGTCTCATCATGTGATATAAAACCAGGAAGTATCATTACTGTGGTGTCACCATGCATCTCGGATTTGTACTGCTTTGATATTTATGTTATAATTGTGGTTTATGGGTAATGCTGCATATCTACTAAATACTTGAAGTAATGACTACAAATGTGTACAAAACATAGATACATACACGTGTACAACGTTGTACGTGTACAGTACAACTAGGGCTAGTTACACTATCTTCGAAGGTACTTTCAAGTACGAAAGTACGTAGTACAGTACAACGTTGTACTTTCGTACTTTAGTACGAAAGTAATAAATTTTATGAGCATGGTTTCGAGCTAAACGATTCATATTTGCAACAGACGTATAAAACGCGATGGTACCTAGCTACTTGTAGCGCGGACGGCCCCGCGAGAGCTGTATTAGGTCGCTTCATGGGTGTAAAGTCGCCTCGCTCTGGTTTCCGTTCTTTATTTGAAGGCAGTACATTCGAAAATGCTGGCACGGGCACATATTTCACGGGGTATGCGAAACCTGTTGAGCAAACGTTTTTCCCAGGTGAAAAGCTTGATGCATGGGACAAAAGATTAGCTTTGAATCACAAGACTTCGATGGATCTTGCAACAAGAGTAGAGAGAAAAGAACTTGAGCCGAACAAAGCTGGGAGACACGGTATAACATTACTCGCAAAGCTGCCGGCGTTCGACACTCACTATGGTTTCTTGATTCCTGCTGCACATCTTATTATTAATGGCTTGTTAAAGGGTTTCTGGTATTACGTGCTAATGGATTACACGGGAGCATGCCCACGTAATGTGCTGCCAAATCGCGCTCGCAATGAGTTGACTAAACGAGGGAAGCGTCTGCAGCTCCCACACGACATGGGCAGACCTTACGTCGATATCGTGAAAAAGAAAGGGACGTGGGTGATGGAGAATTGGCTACACTGGGCAGAAACGTTTTGCCAGATTTCACATCCATTGCTGGAAGAACACTGCCCCGATTCACATCAAGCCTGGTTGCACTTACGCGCTGCCGTGAGGCATTATTTATGTTCTTTTGATGAATACGACAATTTATCTAAGGATGAAGTCGATCAGAAAAGGCTGGAAGCGCGAGATCATGTGCGAGAGTACGCGAAAATCGTTGAGACTAAGTTAACAGTACAACTCTGTACTATGAATCTGAGACTTGCTCAACATCTGCATGACCAAGAAGAATACACCGGATGGATAAAGGACAGCATGGAATTCTGGGTAGAGCGGGAAGTGCAGCGCGAAAAGAAGCACGTGAAGGATCGAGTGGTCATAATGCCGGAAACATTCTTGGGGAACATGCACCTGCTAGAATGTGCTGTGCAAAACATTGAAAACGATGTTGGAGACATGATGATGTTGCCACAACAACCTGGAACTATCAGTGACCATCAATTGCGAGACGACTTCACGTCAGTTACACGATTACTGGACAAAGGGGAGGAGCGAGTGATTAAATTTGATTTCAAGTTCAGGTTGGGCCACCTTCGCGCGTTGGTATCAAAGACAAGCAAGCACAGCTTAGATGAGTTCACACTGCTACGATTCAAAAGTGCAAGCCTTGGGGGAAAAGAGTTCACATCAAAGGCCTACTCGCGTCATCAATCGAGATGCTCGTATCACGTGTGCTTCAGAACAACGGACGCGCCTTCAGAAGATAAGTATGGAGACGTCGTGCACTATTACTTGCTGCATCACCGCGTTAGCAACGAGCGCATTCGCTTTTGTGAGCTGCAATGGTTCAAGGGTTCTGGAGTACGTGTACAACATGTGCATAAAACTCCGGAAGAAACACTGCTGGTGCTACCGCTCGAGTGCATCCGTCGAAAAGTCATATTTTATCCATTAGAGAGCGACCATATAGAAATACTGCCGTGCCCTAGCAAAGGACGGCTCTAGCGAGCGCGCGAGCGACGAGCGCGAACGATTTAACGAGCGAGCGAGTACGAGTACATACTACATACGAAAGTACGTACGAAAGTACGAAAGTACAACGTACGTAGCTACGTACGTACGAAAGTACGAAGGTACGTATGTAGCTACGTACGTACCTTCGAAGGTACGTACGTAAGTAGCTAAGTACTGTATTTATTTATTACCTTCGTATTATTTTAATAATAATAATTATATTTATTATTTTATTTATATTTATTATTTATTATTTATTATTAATATATCGAGCGATCGAGCACATAAATAATAGGGTAAAATCTGGGTAAAATCAGGGTAAAAACGGGGTCAATTTTACCATGGTACTGTAAAGTCAATGTAAAATCAGGGTAAAATTTTTACCTTTTTTTTACCCTCATTTTTCTTATTGTACACGAGTGCTACACGTACACGTACCTGTACACGTACAGCTGTACACGTATGTAGTGTAGATAACAACTACCTATGAAGGTACCAAGGTACGAAAGTACTACTACTGTACACGTGTAACTGTATCCATTTCCGTACGTGTACAACGCGGTGTACAGCTGTACACGTACAAGTACACGACACTACCTCCGTACGAGACTGTTGAGAGTGGGAGAATGGGCTGACGCCAGAACTGTCCTGTTGTCACGCCCTCTTCACCAGTTCAACAAGGAATGGGATCGCTAAGATATACGCGGGGTCAGGCTGTATTACTTATGTAATGGATTCTATACTTCAAGAAACGGTTCGTGCAGGCAAAGCTGAAAAAACAGTACTTCCCAAGTTCGTTCGCCCGGCTCACGCTTGTCGGGAAGTGAAGCGCGACGCGACTACGATTTCACACGAGTTCGGGCGCGGTCTGATAAATGACACAAAAAGTACAGTTACGACGACAGAAGAACACCATGATTGTGACAAAGAAGATGGCAGCAGAAACTACAGTACTGGATACTTCAACCACAGGGAACTTTCCAAACTTTTCTCCATCGTTCGCGGTATACCCTTTCCGTCAGAACTCAGTACTGCAGAAGGTTCAACGGACGTGTCGAAGTTTTCGTTGCCAATGCTCTCCTCTGTTACTGCCACTTCAGTTACTTCCAGGAAACTTACTTTGCCACGAACAATAACCAAAACAGTGGAAGCTGGTATCCCCCTTGCTGCGCATGGTTGTAGTAATTCACTGCGTCATGGAGACCTCAAGACAGTAGGTGCTCTGGGCACTGCAGTTATATTGTCTTCCTTGAACACGGACTCGTCCACCCTGGATATACTGCAGCATTCAAAGCGGAGTACCGATTTGAAGAGCGCAGACTACCTGCAGTGTCCAGGACCTGCAGCAGCGCAAATTTATGCAACTCAGCTTCATCTTGAGGAAACTGGTTCAAAAGTACAGAAAATGGTTGCTGTTGCCGATATAGAAATACCAGAACCAGAGTCTAAGGGAAATGGTATAAAAGCAAATACTGTCAATATCACAAGAACGGATACTGTGCGCTCTGGAATTCGAGATGCAGAACCAAAGGTTAATGTGCCAGTGCTGCTTTCAATATCTCCTCCGATGGAAAAAGCAGCCAATAACTTTGGTGTTCCGTTGCCTACTGAGCTAGCAACAGCATTCTCTGGTGACTTTGAGATGATGAACGCTGAAGGCAGTCATGCTGAAGGCAGCTATGCTTTTGAAGCAAATAGGTCACGATCACGCAGCTGGCTTCCTTCTGAAGATGATTTGGTTCGTACCCTAGTTACAGAACACGGACCACGTAAATGGAAGCTTATAGCAACGCGACTAAAAACAAAGACGCAGAAACAGGTGTATGCACGTTGGAGGGATTATCTTCAGCCTGGATTGACCACAAAACCATGGTCTAGAGATGAACAGACGAGGCTCATTGAACTACAGGCGCATGTTGGTAATCAGTGGGCTGTATTAGCACGATTGATGCCAGGTCGCTCACCAAATGCTATCAAGAATCGGTTTCATGCAACGAAGCGTAAGTTAGAGCGGCGCAGTAAGAAAGAAGCAGACACCATTAAACCTGTAGCTAACGATTCCACGCGATCGAGCGAGGACATACCAAAGAAATACGGCCATCTGGACGCAGTCAAGGTGTCAAGTGGGATTCCTAGTTCTGCGATCCCTAGTTCTGAGCTTGAAATGGATGATGACGAGTCGTTGGCTTTAGAAGGGTTGCTTTTAGCAGATACACCTACTGCATTGACTTCTCTACGAGAGAGGGAAGATGCAGATAACCAGTTTGACTCTGCCACTGCCCCGAACGATGCCACTTCTGGCATGGCAGTGCCCACAGAGTAAAGGAGCACGTTGCCAACTTTGAAGTGTTCAAACTTGTACAGTGAAAACATTTAATATGGCGAGCAAATAGCTTGCAGCAAGTGTTGTAGGAATGCTACGAGTCATTCAACATTCAAATCATCAAAACAGGGAGAGCGACGGTCATTATTTTTCAAGAAGACTTTAGAGAGATTTCCGATTGCTAATAAGCCTGTCTGTAATCAGTTGTCTTAGCTCCTCGACTCCAAAACCTTCCTCTGCAGAAGCAACCAATGCACCCTCTCCAATCAAATAATATGACGTATTTACCGCTTCAATGTCATTTTTATCCGACCATGAATAATCTGAGTATGAGGACACGCGTCCACCTAGTACAGGAACTAGTGTTGATTTTGACAAAACATCTACCCAGGGGCGGTGTAGCCCGAAACGCTCATACAGTTCTGCCCGGATAGAGAGTTGGTCAGCAACTGAAGTGCCACATAGCCCACTCAAATCTGTGATAAAAATTATGCACGTAGGCAAGTGCTCCAGGGTGGCGATGGTAAGCTTTTCAATCTTATTGCGATTTCCTTCCGAGAAAGAGGGTTCAAATCTCAAATTTTAAATTTTCGGCTTGAACTTTAAAGTGAAGAGTATTGAAGTGTTCTGTGTGTTCGCGAGTCCATACCGGCCTCCACAAGAGCCCCGGTGTATCCGTGACGAGGACCCGGTCGTTCTCGATAAATAAATGTCCCATCTTGATGCCACGCGTTGTAAACGGATAGTTAGAGACCTCTGGTGTGCCGCTCGAGAGGACTCTTACAAGACTGCTTTTGCCTACGTTAGGTGCACCAACCAGTGCAACCATAGGAGTTTGGAGCTCAGCTACCGGTAACCTGCGAATAATCTTTGCTATCTCGTTGAGCTCATCTATGACGTGGCTTCCCCGCTTGAAGTGACGTTGGAGTTCTGAAAACCCTGTGAGTCGTATATCAATTGCTTCCTTGGGGCTGCCTGCTTTCGCTGCACGGGCTGCCTCTTGTTTGCCAATCCTAAGTAAACCCTTGCGCAGCAGGTTTATCTGACGTAGGGTTGACTGGTATTGTCCATGTTGAAAAGTGAGCTCTAACAAGTCGCGTTCGAAAGGATGTAGCCGCTCTGAACGCGGGAAACCAGCTATGTAGTCACTCAGGGGCTTGCAAAGAAGAGTTGTAAGAGCATCAAGTTGCTTTGAGCTGCGATTGCGCTCCTTCAATAGTGGAACTTTCAGACCCTTTGTGGGGGTCACGCGAGCGGCACGCTTCAGACTTGAACATAAAATATCATCGGAGGGAGATACGCGCGGGACACGCATAAGCATACCGGTCCCTGGAACACCCGCTGCATTTTCGTTTGCAAACTCGATTGATACCTTCTCCACAAATTCTTTTTTCGAACTTTGTGTGCAGTCTCTGACTATCGGATGCCTGCTAGCACTGAAACTAAACTTTGAGCAAGACTTCCCGTACATGTCGGATTGAAAATGCCTGCTAAACTTTGATGAAGGCGATGCAAGCTGACTGCCCCATACACTTCTACTTAAAAGTTCCCCATAAAAAGTCTTTGGGGCAAAATAACAAAACCTGTCCTGCACTAAACTTCTCGCTTCCTCAAATTTCTCGGAAGAAGAACTTTTTGGCCAGGAATATGCGGCGGCAGTGAAAATCGGTGATGATAGATTGTTGTTAGGCACTGATCGCAAAGTTTTCACGAAGAGCGGCGACCGAGTTGGAGAAAAATATCGTTGGTGACGACCGCTCGTCAGAACACTTGTCATGCTTCAAGAAGTGGTCCCCTATTATTAACAAGCGAGAACCACCTAAGATTTTATTTTATGCCTGCTATCTACGGTGAAGAGCTTATTAAAGATTGACCATGATCGGTGTGGGATAATTCAACCCATCAAGTGAAAAATACCCGTCGAACTTCGGAGAGGCGGCCTAAAGAGCGATGTAGTACAGTACGTGTACCTGTCTGTACACGTACGTATGTACGTACCTTCATAACGTAGTTGTACTTTCGTACTCTCGTACTTTCGAAATAGATAATAATACTTTCGTACTTTCGAAAATATTTTCGTACGAAAGTACGTACGAACGAAAATAGATACTGTACGTGTACCTTCGTACCTTCATATGAAATAGTAGTACCTTCGTACGAAAGTATAGCCCTATGTACGAAGGTAATAATAAATACTACGAAAGTACGAAAGTACGAAAGTACTTTCGAAAGTACTTTCGTACTTTCGTACGAAAGTACCGACCTTCGAAGGTACGAAGTACGAAGGTACGTGCCTTCTGTTACTTCCGTACTTCACTAATACGAAGGTACTGTACACGTACCTGTACGTGTATGTGTATTCATATCTATTTTCGGAAATACTTTCGTACGAAAGTACTTCCGTACTACGCAGCCCTCTTCCGTACACGTGTACAACATTAGAAGAGAAGACTTGCACGTATCGCGTGTTCAGGAGCTTTAAGACTGGAGATGGACCGTTGTCATTCATCGATAGTGCGTCCCTGCCTTCCTGCGCGTACGTGCTGCATCCACATGCAACGACTCATGCGGTCGAAGAAGACCTTAAATCACACAAGAACGGTCTGAGCACAGCCCGCGCCTTCATGACTTCGAGAAGCAAATTTTCTCATTTGCTTATTATTTAGGCTAAAAAGCTCTTCGTCCGTGCCGCTTCAGAGGACGGTGTGGTGAGGGTTAAATTTGCCAAAGGCGTCCGTCTTTTGCGTTCTCAGAAAGGGTTTACTCTCGAATATCTCTTGCAAACGTTTGAGCCTGAAATGAATATATGGTATGTGTGCCCAAAGGTCAGAATCCAATCGTTGTCACACTTTTCACTACAGGGTTAGGTCAGATCAGGTTGCAGAGGATGTGAAGTCTGATTACGAAGCAAAATGGTGGCAATGTTGCAGAACTGTATGTTTTTCTAGTAAACTTACTTGCATGCTAAGGATGAGAGACGTGTCTTCAGGGTAATGCTTTTGAGATCGCAGAGATGCTTAAAGGTGGCGGCCAGGCGCTAGCTTGTGCACGCGACGCGAATGATAGGAGGTACACCAGTTTCTATCATTTTGGATCGGGCCTGATTTATGTTTGGCAGTGGTCTGCACTATGCATCTGGTTTAGGCAGTCAGGAATGTGTTCGCGCACTTCTAGCGTATGGTGCTGAAGTTGATGCTAAGGCAAGCAATGTAGTTTGTTTATCCCGACCGTGTTCGTTGACTCTGCTTCCTGCAGGACAAAGACTGTTTTACTCCACTTCATATCGCAGCAGGTTACTTGCACGAGGATATTGTCAGTACATTGGTGAAGTCTGGAGCAGACCCTGAGTTGCAAGATATTTCCGGACGATCAGTGCGTTTCTCACTTTTTGTGCAACTAATGGTTTCCCACTGAGCATTTTCCGACAGCCTCTTGACCTCATTGAAGGACTCTTGTTAAGCACACCGGCAACTACTGTGACATATGCCCGTCGTTCTATAATGGAATCTATTACAAGGACGCTGGAAGATTTCGTTTTTGAAGAGGTACCTCCTGCTGCCATTAAAGCTTGCCGCTTAACAGAAAATGAGCAAAAGGAATATCTTATTGAGTGGTTAGATGGCAAGTTTAGTTCCTATTTTTGCATTGTGTCTTGTATCTGTATTTATGAACGTAATATATCAGAGATGCCACCCAGTTGGGTCTCGGAAAAGGATATATCAGATGAAGTCATAGAAGACTTTGAGATGGGCCTGGAGTATGCTGAAATACTGAAGAAATATGACCCACCTTGCCCTGCTGATGAGAGTGTTAGTAAACGGCGACAGCTTGTCAAGGTTTTCTTGACCAACTCTTTTTTTTAAGTACGACAAACTGACATCTTAACTCAACAGTGGGCGGATGGCGCAGCTTTAAGCTGGGAACCCTTTTCAGATCACTAGTGGAGCCATTTCAATTAGAATTCTCTCCGCCTCCTGCGCAGTCGCAGGTGTGTCAAAGTGTTCAAGAAGAAAGTAAGAATTCGAACTTTCTACCCCACCACAAAAATTGGACGTGCGCGCACGCTCGTGGGGCGGAAAATAGAAGAGTCCGCACAGATCCCTATTTTTGTAATCTCCACACACTCACACTCGTGAGCTCTTTTACGCCAAAAACGCATCAAACTCGCACACTAGCATCCCTCTAGTCGATGATCGTGATATCACGCGGTTTAGTGCGCATCCGAGGTCGCAGCTTTTGCGCGCGTGAGGAGGTGGTCGGCACCAGACCAGAAAAAACTGTGGGGAACAAGGTGGCCTGTGGGTGCGCTTCGCTGCACGGTAAACGGGGGCTCATCTCTAAACTCAATCGATCAGTTTCACCGAGAAACTGCCAAACTCATCCCACGCCGATCAGTTGATCGGAGTGAGTCCAATTCGCCCCTATTCGCCTCTAGTTGGCCAAAAAATCTGAGAAGCTCTGAGGGCGCAGGAAAAAAAAATCGAAAAAACCTAGCCCTACATAGTACGAAAGTACGAAAGTACCTTCGAAGGTACGAAAGTACTTAGTACCTTCGTACGAAAGTACATACGTTGTACTGTGCGTGTACAACGTACACGTACTCGCACAGTACCCGTTGACTTTTTGAGTTGACTTTTTGAGTTTGGATTTTAGTACTAGTACGTGTACACGTACTGTAGATAGCGCTCGTTTTATAGTCACAC
>Ga0209630_10005842_pt1 | contig 10298 bp, 9 predicted proteins | sample COG_01_FD_184745 | JGI IMG/M metagenome (GOLD analysis project Ga0209630, IMG submission 184745) | Pelagic Microbial community sample from North Sea - COGITO 998_met_01 (SPAdes) (version 2) | ecosystem: Environmental > Aquatic > Marine > Neritic zone/Coastal water | place: Helgoland, sampling... | reverse complement strand
CTTGGCCTGGATGGCGTCCAGATCGGTCTTCTTCTTGGCGGCGTCGGCGCCGTCGGCGGTCGCGGCGGCCTGCATTTCCTGCATCATAGCCTGCATGCGCGCGCCGAAGGCGTCGGCCTTGGCCTCGAAGGCGGCCTCTTCCGGCGACGGCGCCGCTTCGGCCGGTGCGGCCTGCGGGGCCGGAGCGGTCTGGGCAAAGGCCGGAGCCGAGAAAGCCAGGGCCGCAGCGGCCGCCAGCAGGGTCAGTTTACGCATCGCATGTCTCTCGAATGGAGATGAAAGGAGCAGGCACTTGGGTCGGCGTCAGCCCCGCGCGTTGCGCTTGGCCAGCACCCGCAGACGCAGGGCGTTCAACTTGATGAAGCCTGCGGCGTCATTATGGTCATAGGCCTGAACGCCCTCTTCGAAGGTCACCAGGTCCTGGTCGTAGAGGCTGTAGGGGCTCTCGCGGCCGATGATCGTGACATTGCCCTTGTAGAGCTTGACCGTCACCGTCCCCGACACCTTCTGCTGGCTGTAGTCGATGGCCGCCTGCAGCATCTCACGCTCCGGGGCGAACCAGAAGCCGTTGTAGATCAGCTCGGCGTATTTGGGCATCAGCTGGTCCTTCAGGTGCATCGAGCCCCCGTCCAGCGTGATGGATTCCATGCCACGGTGGGCGGCCAGAAGGATGGTGCCGCCCGGGGTCTCATAGACGCCGCGCGACTTCATCCCGACGTAGCGGTTCTCGACCAGGTCCAGACGGCCGACGCCGTTGTCGTGCCCCAGTTCGTTGAGCCTGGTCAGCAGGGTCGCCGGCGACATGGCCACGCCGTCGATGGCGACCGGGTCGCCCTTCTCGAAGGTCATGGTGAAGACGTGCGGCTTGTCGGGCGCGTCTTCCGGCGAAATGGTGCGCTGGTGGACGAACTCGGGGGCCTCGACCGCCGGGTCTTCCAGCACCTTGCCCTCGGACGAGGAGTGCAGAAGGTTGGCGTCGACCGAGAACGGGGCCTCGCCGCGCTTGTCCTTGGCGATCGGGATCTGGTTCTTTTCGGCGAAGTCCAGCAGGGCTTCGCGGCTGCGGTATTCCCACTCGCGCCAGGGGGCGATGACGCGGATGTCGGGCTCCAGGGCGTAATAGCCGATCTCGAAGCGGACCTGGTCGTTGCCCTTGCCGGTCGCGCCGTGACAGACGGCGTCGGCGCCGACCTGACGGGCGATCTCGATCTGGCGCTTGGCGATCAGCGGCCGGGCGATCGAGGTGCCCAGCAGATACTGGCCCTCATAGACGGCGTTGGCGCGGAACATCGGGAAGACGAAGTCGCGCACGAACTCCTCGCGCAGGTCGTCGATGAAGATGTTCTCGGGCTTGATGCCCATCTTCAGCGCCTTCTCGCGCGCCGGGCCCAGCTCCTCGCCCTGGCCCAGGTCGGCGGTGAAGGTCACGACCTCGGCGTTATATTCGGTCTGCAGCCACTTCAGGATGATCGAGGTGTCCAGACCGCCGGAATAGGCGAGGACGACCTTCTTGACGGGCTTGTCGGATGCTTTGGACATGGCGGGACCTTCGGGAGAGCGGCAGGCAGGCGCACAAGGCGTGTTTGCGCGCGCTTAAAGGACCTCACGCCCCCCGATGCAAGGGCCGGAATGCGGCAAAGCCTTCAGAGCAGGTCCTTCAGCGCCGCGCGGGCCGCCGCGCCGAGCGCTTCGTGCTTCAGCGCATAGGCGACATTGGCGCGCAGCAGACCGACCGCGTCGCCGCAGTCATAGGTCGTTCCCTCGTATTCCAGGGCGTGGAAGTCCCTGACCTTCATCAGCCGGGCCATGGCGTCGGTCAGCTGGATCTCGCCGCCCGCGCCGGTCTGCTGATCGGCCAGCAGGGGGAAGATGTCGGGGGTCAGGACATAGCGGCCCGAGATGAACAGGTTCGACGGCTCGGTGCCCAGCGGGGGCTTCTCGACCATGCCGGTCATGCGGTTCAGCCGGCCGTCCTGACCGTCCAGAGCCACGATGCCGTACTTATAGGTCTCGCCCTCGGGGGCGGGCTCGACCACGACGATGTTGCCGCCGGTCTTTTCATGGGCGGCGATGGCCTGACCGAGCGCCGGCGTGTCGGCCATCATCAGCATGTCGGGCAGGATGACCGCGAAGGGCTCGTCGCCGATCAGGTCGCGGGCGCAGAAGACGGCGTGACCGAGACCCAACGGGGCCATCTGGCGCACGAAGCTCATCTCACCGGGCTTGGGCAGGTCGGCCTGGACCAGCTGCAGGATGTCATCCTTGCCCTTGGCCTTCAGAATGGCCTCGATCTCATAGGCGTGGTCGAAATAGTCCTCGACCGCCGTCTGGCCGCGCCCAACCACGAAGATGAAATGCTCGATCCCCGCCGCGCGGGCTTCCTCGACGATGTGCGACAGGATCGGCCGGTCGAAGACATTGAGCATATTCTTCGGCGTGGTCTTGGCGGCGGGCAGGACCCGCGTCCCCAGACCGGCGACAGGAAGCACGGCCTTGCGCACGCGAGGAGTAGCAGACGACATCAAGATCCAGCCCGGGGAGTTCTTCTGACAGCCGAACGATCATAGGCCGGTTTGCGTTGCCGGTGGAACCCGGCCTGCGCCCCGACGTGTTCGGTCAAGCGTCGTTACTCGACCGTGACGGACTTGGCGAGGTTTCTCGGCTGATCGACGTCGGCGCCCTTCACCACGGCCACATGATAGGCCAGCAGCTGGATAGGGGCGGACATCACCAGGGCCGAGACCAGCGGATCGCTGGCCGGGGCCGTGACCACGACGCGGGCGCCTGCGGGTGCGTGTTTCGCCCCTTCCGGATCAGTGATGAAGACCACCTGGCCACCGCGCGCCATGACCTCGCTCATGTTCGAGGCCGACTTCTCGAACCAGCTGTCATAGGGGGCCAGGATGATGATCGGCGTCTTGTCGTCGACCAGGGCGATCGGGCCGTGCTTCAGCTCGCCCGCGGCATAGCCCTCGGCGTGGATATAGCTGATTTCCTTCAGCTTCAGCGCCCCTTCCAGCGCCAGGGCCGACATCGGACCCCGACCCAGGAACAGGACGTCGCGGGCCTTGGCGATGTCGACGGCGATCTCCTTGAGCGCATCTTCCAGGCCGATGGCCTCGGCGATCAGGCGCGGCGCTTCCAGCATCACCTTGACCATCCGCTCTTCCTCGGCGGCGTCGATCATGCCGCGCGACTTGGCGGCGGCGACGGCCAGGGCGATCATCACCGAAACCTGGGCGGTGAAGGCCTTGGTCGAGGCGACGCCGATCTCGGGGCCACAGTGGATCGGCCAGACCACGTCGACCTCGCGGGCCATGGTCGATTCCTGGGCGTTCACGACGACCGCGCTCTTCATCCCCCTGGCCTTGCAGTAGCGCAGGGCGGCCAGGGTGTCGGCGGTCTCGCCCGACTGGGACATGGCGATGACCAGCGAGCTCGGGCGCAGAGCCGGCTGGCGATAGCGGAACTCCGAGGCGATCTCGACGTCGACCGGCAGGTCGGCCAGCTGTTCGATCAGATATTTGCCGATCACCCCGGCGATATAGGAGGTGCCGCAGGCGACGATCTGGATCCGCTCAAGCGCCTTGAAGTCGAGGTCGCCGGGCATGGCGGCGCGCGAGGTCAGGGCGTCGACATAGGCCGAGATGGTGCGCTGGCAGCCCTCGGGCTGATCATGGATCTCCTTTTCCATGAAGTGCCGGTAGTTGCCCTTCTCCATCATGACGGCGGAGGTCGGCACGACCTTCACGGGCCGGGCGACGGCCGCGCCCGAGGCGTCGAAGATGCGGGCGCTGTCGTGGTCGATGGCGACGTAGTCGCCCTCTTCCAGATAGATGACGCGGTTGGTGAAGGGGCCGACGGCCAGGGCGTCCGAGCCCAGGAACATCTCGCCCTGCCCCTCGCCGACCACCAGCGGACTGCCGCGGCGGGCGCCGAGGATCAGATCGTCCGCGCCCTCGATCAGCACGGCCAGGGCATAGGCGCCCGTCAGCCGGTCCAGCGTCGCCTTGAAGGCGTCCAGCGGCGCCAGACCCGTCGCCAGCTCGGCGTCGATCAGTTGGGCGATCACCTCGGTATCGGTATCGCTTTCGAAGGTGCGTCCAGCCGATGCAAGCTCAGCCTTCAGCTCGGCGAAATTCTCGATGATGCCGTTGTGGACCAGGGTCACACGGCCGGCGGTGTGGGGGTGGGCGTTCTTGACGTTCGGTGCGCCGTGGGTCGCCCAGCGCACATGGCCGATCCCATTCTGGGCGACCAGGGGCTGTTCAGCCAGCACGGCCTCCAGGTTCTTGATCTTGCCCTGGGCCCGGCGGCGCTCGACCTTACCGTCCACGACGGCGGCGACGCCGGCCGAGTCATAGCCGCGGTACTCGAGCCGCTTGAGGCTGTCGATCAGCCGGTCCGCGACGGGTTGCGTTCCGACGATGCCGATGATGCCGCACATGATATTCGCTCCACGGGGAATGAACCCAGCTCGCCTCTATGGGATATTAGGACTCCACGCTGCTAAAATGGCGTTTCGGATGATTTCCGGACCCGGATAAGAAGCGGGCGCGACTGCAGGGAGACCCGTCATGGGCGACAGGAAATATTTCGGCACCGACGGCATTCGCGGCAAGGCCAATGTCTCGCCGATGACGGCCGAGGTCGCCCTGCGCGTCGGTCTGGCCGCCGGACGCCTGTTCATGTCGGGCGACGACCGCCGCCATCTGGTGGTCATCGGCAAGGACACCCGGCTGTCGGGCTATATGCTGGAGCCCGCCCTGGTCGCCGGCTTCGCCTCGGTCGGCATGGACGTGCGCACCTTCGGCCCCCTGCCGACGCCGGGCGTGGCGATGATGACCCGCTCGATGCGCGCCGACCTCGGCGTCATGATCTCGGCCAGCCACAACGACTATGCCGACAACGGCATCAAGCTGTTCGGTCCCGACGGCTACAAGCTGTCCGACGAGATCGAGCTCAAGATCGAGGCCCTGATGGACGCCAGCCTCGACGCGGGCCTCGCCCCGTCCAACCGCCTTGGCCGGGTCAAGCGTCACGACGAGGTGCCGGCCCGCTATATCGAGATCGCCAAGTCCGCCTTCCCCAAACGCCTCAGCCTCAAGGGCCTGCGCGTCGCCATCGATTGCGCCAACGGCGCCGGCTACAAGGTCGCGCCCACCACCCTCTATGAACTGGGCGCCGAGGTCTTCCCCGTGGGCGTCGAGCCCAACGGCACCAATATCAACGCCGACTGCGGCTCGACCCATCCCCAGACCCTGGCCGACGCGGTCAAACGCTACCGCGCCGACATCGGCATCGCCCTGGACGGCGACGCCGACCGGGTCATCATCTGCGACGAGAAGGGCCAGGTCGTCGACGGCGACCAGATCATGGCCCTGGTCGGCCTCGACTTCGCCCGGCGCGGCCGTCTCAGTGGCGGCGGCATCGTCGCCACCGTCATGTCCAATCTCGGTCTCGAACGCCGTCTGAAGGCCGAGGGCCTGACGCTGGAGCGGACCAAGGTCGGCGACCGCTACGTCATGGAGCGGATGCGCGAGGGCGGCTTCAACATCGGCGGCGAACAGTCGGGCCACATCATCCTGCACGACCACGCCACCACCGGCGACGGCCTGATGGCGGCGCTTCAGGTCCTGGCCGTGCTGGTCGAGAGCGGCAAGCCGATGAGCGAACTGGCCCGCCAGTTCGACCCCGTGCCCCAGTTGCTGGAAAACGTCCGCTTCACCGCCGGCAAGCCGCTGGAGAGCGCCGGCGTCAAGGCCGCCATCGCCGAGGCCGAGACCGCCCTGAACGGTACGGGCCGCCTTCTGGTCCGCCCCTCGGGCACCGAAAAACTGATCCGCGTCATGGCCGAGGGCGACGACGAGGCCCTGGTCAAACGGGTGGTGTCGGACGTGTCGGCGGCGGTGCGGTCGGCGGGCTGACTACTTCCCGCTTGGAAGAAAAGGCGAGAACGTAATCACCGTGAAGGTGTCGCGGATGTGCGGCCGGGTCTGGACGGATTTCGTGACGAAGGTCCCGATGTCCATTTCCTTCGGCAGTTGGAACTTGGCCAGCAGGTCGTACTGGCCCGAGGTCGAATAGACCTCCGAGACATTCTCGACATTGTCCACGATGTCGGCGGCGACGTCGTTGGCGTGCCCCAGCTCGCATTTGATGAAGACGAAGATGGCGGTCATCATGGCGGCGGCTCCCGGGTGTTTCGGGTTCTCTAGCGGATGGTTGCGTGACAGACGAGATCGATCTGGAGGCGGAGTACAACAACCGCGCCCGCGTCCCCGACCACATGGAGGCCATGGGGCAGTGGAAGGCGACGGCCGAGGCCGCGCGCGCGGCCCATCCGCCCGAGACCATCGCCTATGGTCCCGGGCCGCGCGAGGTGATGGACCTCTTCTCCGCCGGGCCTGAGGCGCCCGTCGCCGTCTTCCTGCATGGGGGCTACTGGCAGGCGCTGGACAAGGACTGGTTCAGCGGCCTGGCTCCGGCCCTGCTGTCGCACGGCGTCAGCCTCGCCGTGCCCTCCTATGACCTCGCGCCGAATGTGCGGCTGTCGAGGATCCTCGAACAGGTCCGCGCCGCCGTCGACCTGATCCGCGCCCGGACCGGCAAACGCCCGCTCGTCTTCGGCCATTCGGCGGGCGGCCATATGTCGGCGGGCATGCTGTCCGAGGGCCGCGTCTCGGCCGCCCTGGCCATTTCCGGCGTCTTCGACCTGCGTCCGCTGGTCGGGACCTCGATCAACACGGCGCTGGACCTCAACCTCAACGAGGCCGCCGCCCTGTCGCCGGTCTTCTGGCCCATCCCCAACGGCTCGACCCCGGGCGGCACGGTGCTGGACTGTATCGTCGGCGGTGACGAGAGCCCGGAGTTCCTGCGCCAGTCGAGGATGATGGCCGACCACTGGGGCGCCAACGGCGTCCAGACCCGCTACGAGGCCCTGCCCGGCCTGAACCATTTCACCGTGCTGGGCCCGCTGCTCGATGCGGACAGCGCCCTGGTGAAGCGGATCGTCGAACTGGCCAAGGGAGCGTGAGGCGAAGCCATGGAATACCAATGCTGCTTCTGCGCGCACCTCATTGAACGACCCGATCAAAACGGTGTCCAACTGACCCTCGCAACGATGAGAAACGACGGGCCGACACAGGACATGTTCGCCCACATCCACTGCCTCGAGGATCGGCTCTCGCCGACACTTTCTGCGGAGACGGTTTTCGACGCCCGGGTTTTCGATCGGGACTGAGTTCGCCTCCACGACGACTGACACCAAATGTTTGATGACGCCCCCGCGCCCGGGGCCTATCTCACCCCCATCCCAACGCCGAGCCAGAACCAGAGCCTCCCGATGCGCCACAACCGTCTGACCGTCCTGACCGCCCTTGAAGCGCAAGGCGTCGCTCCGGTCTTCTACCATCCGGATCCCGAGGTCTGCCTGAACATCATCCGCGCCTGCGCGCGCGCCGGCGCCCCGGCGGTCGAGTTCACCAACCGGGGCGATTTCGCCGCCGACCTGTTCGGCGAGATCCACCGCGAACTGATCCGCACCGACCCGGAAGTCGTGCTCGGCATCGGCTCCATCGTCGACGCCCCGACGGCCGCTCTTTACATGTCGCGCGGCGCCCGCTTCGTGGTCTCCCCCTGCCTGGTTCCGGAAGTGGCCAAGGTCTGCAACCGCCACATGGTCGCCTACTTCCCGGGCTGCGGCTCGGTGACCGACATCGGCGAGGCCCAGGAACTGGGCTGCGAGATCGTCAAACTGTTCCCCGGCTCCAGCGTCGGCGGCGCCGACTTCGTCAAGGCGGTGCTCGGCCCGATGCCCTGGACCAAGATCATGCCGACCGGCGGCGTCGACCCGGATGAGGCCTCCATCGCCAAATGGTTCGGCGCCGGCATCGTCGCGGCGGGCATGGGCTCCAAGCTGATCACCGATGCCGCGATCAAGGCCAAGGACTGGGCCGGCATCGAGGCCAATGTGAAGATGGCCGTCGACAACATCGCGGCGTTCCGGGCCAGCAAGAAATAATCACCGTCATCCTCGGGCTTGTCCCGAGGACCCATGGTTCGGCATTTCGGAAGATCGGTTGAGCCGCGGCTTGCAAGCATCGACGTCCCGCGCGCTGGCGTCTGGGTCCTCGGGACGAGCCCGAGGATGACGGATCGTGTGGTCAGCGCTTCCTGAACCGGCTGGCCTCCGCCGCCAGGTTCGAGCCCCAGTCCGTCTCCTTGACGTCCGGCTCGGCCACGAACGGCAGTTCGCCCGCGACACCACGCATCGCCAGAGCCAGCGGCAGGGCCAGATGCGGCAGCAACCGCAGCGGCTTGCGCTTCTTGTCGGTCACGTCCCAGCCCTCGGCCTCGAAAAGCTCGACCATGTCGGACGGCGCCAGCCGTTCGATCCGGTCCCAGTCGGAGGGGCGTTCCGTCTCCTCGGCCGCCTCCAGCGACAGGCCGAACAGGGCGACCGAAAGCGCGTCGATCTCCTCCAACCCCTCGGGCATGTCGGGATCGGCGAAGCGCGGCTTCATCAGCGCCTTCAGCTCCAGGGCGTCGACGCCGGGCAGGTCTCTGAGGGTTCGCGAGGTCATGGCCGACGGTTTAGCGCTTGCCCCCCGCCCCGAACAGGCCCCCGGGCTGTTGAGGCGTCCTGTCGCAGTCGCTGTTACCGTAAATTACAGTCTCGTAACTTCCGCCCCACCGACAGGCTGATACGGTCCCGCATCCCCTGACGCGTCCCGGAGTTCCGCCCATGCCCCGCCTCGCCCCGCTTCGCGGACTCGTTTTCGGCTGCTCCCTGCTGGCGCTGGCCGCCCCCCTCCTTGCTCAGGGAGCCCCGGCCATGGCCCAGACGACCGCCCCTGCGGCCAGCCTCGAGGCCCTGACTCCGCCGCCCTTGAACTTCACCCACCGGACCCTGGCCAACGGGCTGAACGTCTACGCCATGCCTGATGCGACCGCCGGCACGGTGACGGTGCAGGTCTGGTACGACGTCGGCGGCAAGGACGATCCGGAGGGCCGTTCGGGCTTCGCCCACCTGTTCGAACACATCCTGTCGCGCAAGACCGTCAACCTGCCCTACGGCCAGATCTCGACCATGGTCGAGAACGCGGGCGGGTCGCGCAACGCCTCCACGGGTCAAGACACCACCAACTATTACGAGACCGTCCCGCCGCAATATCTGCAGCAGATGCTGTGGACCCACGCCGAGCGGATGGCCCGCCCCGTGGTCGATCAGGCGGTGTTCGACGCCGAACGCTCCATCGTCAAGGAAGAGCTGCGCCAGCGCGTCTACGCCCCGCCCTATGGCCGCCTCGGCGTCTTCATCATCGGCGACAACGCCTATGACGACCACATCTATCGCCGTCAGGTGATCGGCTCGATCGAACAGCTGGACACCGCCACCCTGCCCGACGCCCTGGCCTTCCACGAAGCCTACTATCGCCCGGCGACCGCGACCCTGATCGTCTCCGGCAACTTTGATCCGGCCCAGCTGGACCAGTGGGTCGACCAGTATTTCGCGGGCATCGAGAACCCCGACCGCCCCGTCCCCCATTTCGAACGCCCGGCCTTCGTCAAGCGGACCCAGCCGCGTTCGATCGTGGCCTATGCTCCCAACGTCCCCCTGCCCGCCGTCGCCGCCATCTGGCAGGGCGTCGATGCCTCCAGCGCGGACGGTCCGGCCCTGGACGTCCTGAGCGCCATCCTGTCGCGCGGCGAATCCAGCCGCCTCTACCAGTCGCTGGTCTATTCGAAACAGCTGGCCTCCTCGGCCTTCCTGCGCGCCTCGACCGACGACGAGGAAGGCGGCTCCATCACCGCCCAGGTCACGGTCGCCCAAAGCAAGTCCATCGACGAGGCCGAGGCCGCGCTCAACATTGAACTGGACCGCGTCCGCAACGAGCCGGTGACCGCCGCCGAACTGCTGGAGGCCCAGACCGAGATTCTGGCCCAGGAGCTGCGCGGCCGCGAGACCGCCTCGGGCCGCGCCTTCTCGCTCGGTTCGGCCGTCATCGCCGAACATGATCCGTCCGGCCCCGACAAGCGCATCGCCGCGGTCAAGGCCGTGACCATCGCCGACGTTCAGCGCGTCGCCCGCCAGTATCTCGACGACAGCGGCCGGGTCTCGATCCGCTATCTGGACGACAGCCAGCGCCCCGCCGGCACCCCCGACTTCGACCATCAGACCGGCTGGAAGAACCCGGCCCCGGTGCCGACCTTCCTGACCGTGCCCCCGGCCGTCCTGCCGCCCAATGCGCTGAAGCCCGAGGGCGAGCGCGAGGCCCCGCCGCCGCTGGGCGCCG
>Ga0209630_10005841_pt1 | contig 10299 bp, 9 predicted proteins | sample COG_01_FD_184745 | JGI IMG/M metagenome (GOLD analysis project Ga0209630, IMG submission 184745) | Pelagic Microbial community sample from North Sea - COGITO 998_met_01 (SPAdes) (version 2) | ecosystem: Environmental > Aquatic > Marine > Neritic zone/Coastal water | place: Helgoland, sampling... | reverse complement strand
TTTCTTCATTCAACATGGGTTGTGGAGATCCGATGGCATGTGGATTCACCGACTTCTGTGATCTGAGCGTTGCTTGTGATTACACCGACACCGATGGCGATACCGTTTTGGATTGCCAAGAGGTTGTGGGATGCCAGGACGACTCAGCGGATAACTACAATGAAAATGCAACGGATGAAGGAGACTGCAACTACAACGGTTGCACGGATACATCCGCTCAGAACTACGAGGAAGGAGCCAATGTCGACGACGGAAGCTGTACCTACCTGGTGGCTTTCCGTGTGAACATGTCCAACGAAGTGGTTGCGGATGCAGGAGTGCATCTGGCAGGAAGCTTCCAAGGGTGGGATCCGGCTTCAATTACTGTTCCTTTGGTAGGATACGGGGTTCATGAAGTAGTCCTTCAATTGCAAATCGGTTCGTACGAGTATAAATTCATCAATGGCGATGCATGGGGTGCTGACGAGAGCGTCGGTGATTGTGGCAACGGAGGCAACCGTGTCATAGAAGTCACGGGCGATATGCTGACTTCTGGTGCTTGTTTCAACAGTTGCGATCAGTGCGCAGGTTGCGCAGACCCAGCTTACGCGGAATACAATCCTTTCAGTGTCACAGCGGACGGCTTTTGCTTGAATGCAGTTGCTGCCGGTTGTACGTATGAAGAGGCGGAGAACTATGACGCCACAGCGAATATGGACGACGGATCATGTGAGTTCTCTTCTGCCGGAGATTGCCCAGGTGATTTGAACAATGATGGCTCCATTGGAACGCCTGATTTGCTTCAGTTCCTTTCTGTATTTGGAACGAGCTGCGAATAAAAACGGATTTGAAAAAGCCGAAAAAGGGATGCACGCTGGTGTATCCCTTTTTTTTGGCTCGATAATTGACTCCTTGAGAAAGGGAAATGTGAATTTGTCTCAATTTGAACGTTTGACGTTTTCATTTCCTTGAATCTGACTATCTTTATAACGAAATAAGAAAATTAGCTATGAAACAATTTTTGACTGCTTGCTTAATGATCGCTGGAGCGTTCACGGTAGCCATTGCACAAGGACCGTCCATCTCATTGGACAAAGACGTTCATGATTACGGAACCATTTCACAAGGTGCCGATGGAGGGTGTGAATTCACGGTTACCAATGACGGAACGGAGCCGCTGATCATTTCACGTTGCAAAGGTTCATGCGGCTGCACGGTGCCAAAATGTGAGAAGACACCCATTATGCCGGGTGCAACATCAGCCATCAGCGTGCGCTATGACACGAAACGCATCGGCCCAATCAACAAGAGCGTTACCATCACTTCGAATGCTTCCAATGAGCCTACGAAGGTGATCCGCATCAAAGGGAAGGTCGAAGCATCTGACATCAACAATGCGGGAGGAGCACCGGTAAAGCCGGCTTCAACCGGAGCACCCCTGAACAAGGAGTAATCTCCCAAATCGAATTAGGCGAAGTCGCCATTTGAGAAGTCGTCCCTCTTCGTTGAGGAACGACTTCTTTTTTATGCCATTTTTGCATAGCACGAAACTTTGAAAGAACCGCCATGGAATTGCCTGCTCAGTATAACCCCAATGCTTCGGAGACGAAGTGGTACGAATTCTGGCTAGAGAATGGATTCTTCGAATCCAAGCCGGATGAACGTGAGCCTTACACGGTCGTGATTCCACCACCCAATGTGACCGGTGTTCTTCACATGGGGCATATGCTGAATAATACCATTCAAGACGTCCTGGTGCGACGGGCTCGGATGTTGGGTAAGAATGCGTGTTGGGTGCCAGGAACCGATCATGCGTCCATCGCCACAGAAGCCAAAGTGGTCCGTCGGTTGCGTGAAAAGGGCATTAAAAAATCCGATTTAAGCCGAGATGAATTTTTGGGCCACGCATGGGATTGGACCCATGAGCACGGGGGCATCATCCTCGATCAGCTCAAGAAATTGGGGGCGAGTTGTGATTGGTCGCGGACCCGTTTCACCATGGATGAAAAATACTACGATGGCGTCGTAGATACCTTCATCGATTTGTTCAACAAAGGCTTGATTTATCGGGGTGAGCGGATGGTGCACTGGGATCCAGTGGCGCAAACGGCTCTGAGCGACGAGGAGGTCATCCATACCGAAGAAAATGGAAAGCTCTATTACGTGCGCTATGAGGTGTTGGGGACAGATGGAGATGCCCTAACGGTAGCTACAACGCGCCCTGAGACCATCATGGGGGACACGGCGATTTGCATTCATCCCGAGGACGAACGTTTCTTGCACTTGCATGGTAAGCGTGCGCGAGTGCCCATGACCGATCGCGATGTGCCTATCATTTTAGACGATTATGTCGATCGGGAATTTGGAACCGGTTGTCTTAAAGTGACTCCTGCTCATGACGTCAATGATTACGACTTGGGTCAAAAGCACGATTTGGAAAGCATCAATATTTTCAATCCGGACGGAACCCTTAACGAAGCCGGTGGGGCTTTGAATGGTATGGATCGATTTGATGCGCGGAAGGAGGTAGCGAAGGTGCTGGAGGTTTCGAAACACCTCGTCAAGACGGAAGATTACACCAACAGCGTTGGTCGATCGGAACGGACAAATGCGGTCATTGAACCGCGATTGTCGTTGCAGTGGTTCTTGAAGATGAAAGGGCTTGCACAACCGGCGTTGGATCACGTTATGGATGGTACAATTGCCTTCCATCCGCCGAAGTTCAAGAACAGCTACCGCCATTGGATGGAGAATGTCAAGGACTGGTGCGTGAGTCGACAATTGTGGTGGGGGCATCGCATTCCTGCTTGGTTTTATGGCGATGGAGAATCGGATTTTGTGGTCGCAAAGACGGCGGAAGAAGCCATAGATGCTGCCCGTGTCAAGTCAGGAAATGCCGAAATGACGATGGATGCATTGCATCAAGATGAGGATGTAATGGACACGTGGTTTAGCAGTTGGCTTTGGCCGATTCAGGTGTTTGATGGGTTGAAGACCGAGGAAGAAGTCAGTTATTATTACCCCACGGCGGACCTGGTTACCGCGCCAGAAATCATGTTTTTCTGGGTGGCACGGATGATCATTGCCGGTTATGAATACCGTGGTGAGGCGCCATTCAAAAATGTTTACTACACGGGGATTGTGCGGGACGAGCAGGGCCGAAAAATGTCGAAAAGTTTGGGCAACAGCCCGGATCCGATTGAACTCATGGAGAAATACGGTGCCGACGGCGTCCGTGTTGGCATGTTGCTCACTTCGCCTGCCGGAAATGATCTTCCCTTCGATGAGAAACTATGCGAGCAAGGCCGAAATTTCGCCAATAAGATTTGGAATGCTTTCCGACTGACCCAAGGCTGGGAATTAGACGAATCACGGCCGCAAACAGCCTCATCTGCCGTTGCTGTGGAGTGGATGGAAAGCAGAATCCAAGAGGTAGTTGAAGAATTGGAAGGGCAATTTGCTGAATTCCGATTGAGTGAGGCTTTGATGACGACTTACCGCTTGGTTTGGGATGATTTTTGCAGCTGGTACCTCGAATTGATCAAACCGCCATATGGCGAGCCCATTGATCGCAAGACCATGGACGCCACGGTCACTATTTTTGAAGATTTATTGAAGTTGTTGCATCCATTTATGCCATTTCTCACCGAAGAAATATGGCACTGGATTCGGGAACGTTCGAACCCCAACGAAGCCATTTGCCTCGCTGCTTGGCCTGCACAGAAAGCCAAGAATACAGATTTGCTTCAGGAATTTGTTCCTTTCCAACAGGCGGTCTCAGAGATTCGCACCATTCGCAAAAACAATCAGATTCCGCAACGCGAAGCGTTAGCATTGAACATCCAAGAAGGAGCGGATTATCCGCTTGCGTTGGAATCAGCCCTGATCAAGCTTACGAACCTCAGTGGCGTCCAACGGGTCGATTCCAAGGTGCCCAATGCATTTGGCTTTGTCGTGGGGACCACGTCGTTTTTCGTGCCCTTTGGGGCAGCGGTGGATGTGGATGCAGAAAAAGCCAAAATCCAAAAGGAATTGGATCATTTGAGCGGCTTTCTCAAGAGTGTCCGTGGAAAGTTGTCCAACGAGCGCTTTGTTCAGAATGCTCCGGACAATGTGGTAGCGCTGGAACGAAAAAAAGAGTCGGATGCCTTGGCAAAACTCGAAGTGTTGCAGACAAAGTTGGCAGAATTGGGCTGACGTCGAACACCAGTGCGTTGGAGTTGTTTCATCTCCATGTGGAACCCATTCAAGTCTGACCCGCGCAAACGACTTCAAAAAAAACACGCGGCACTGCTCGCTGAAGCGCATCGCCTAAGTACTGTTGACCGCACCCGTTCGGATGCATTGGTAGCGGAGGCTGCTGCGGTGGAAGATGAACTCATCAACCTGCAAAAAGGAGAACAATGAGCACCCTCAAGACCATTGCCGTCGTTGGCGATTCGAAAGGGATTGGTGCGGCACTTCGGGAACAACTTCTCGATGCTGGACACCGCGTTATTGGGGTCTCCCGCACGGGAGTCCAACGTCCAACAGGTGCCGCAGGAGATTACCAGAGCTTGGTTTTTGATGCAGTCGCCCATCCATGTGATTTGAGTGGCTTTGCAGATCAACTTGATGGAATCGCCTATTGCCCCGGAACCATTCGCTTGAAACCCATGAAAGGGTTGAAAAAGGAACATGCCCTGGAAGATTGGAATGTCAACGCGTGGGGAGCTGCTCAAACGTTGCAGACCAACTTTTCACTGCTTCAAAAGTCAAGGCAAGCATCGGTGGTGTTGTTCAGTACCGTGGCGGTTCAAACTGGAATGCCCTATCATGCCAGCATTGCCATGGCCAAGGGCGCTGTGGAGGGATTGACCCGATCGTTGGCGGCAGAGTGGTCGCCTCAAATTCGAGTAAATGCCATCGCTCCATCGTTGACTGATACACCGCTTGCTAGTGCCATGTTGAGCAGTGATGCAAAACAGGAGGCTTCCGCAGCTCGGCATCCATTGAATCGCGTGGGATCAGCAGACGAGATTGCTTCACTGGCCGCGTGGCTCCTTGGGGACGGTGCGGCCTTCACCACTGGTCAAGTGTTTCAAGCGGACGGCGGGATCAATGGCATTCGAAAATAACGGGACGCACGGATGAAAACCCTCAACGATTTGGACTTGGAGTTGATGCCGCAACGAAAGCGCGGGCGATTGGTCAATAGCCTGAGTGGCTTCAAGAGTGCCAATCTCATTGGCACCGCCAATGGGGCAGGCAATCACAACCTTAGCATCGTCAGCTCTGCCGTTCATTTGGGCTCAGATCCCGCCCTGATTGGTGTCGTTTTTCGCCCACCATCAGAGCCGGAGCATGGCAGTCACACGTATTGGAACATCCGAGAAACCGGTGTTTTCACCATGAACCATGTGGGCCAAGATTTTTACAAGCGCGCGCACCAAGCCAGTGCCCGGTATCCCGAATCGTCCAGCGAATTTGATGAACTTGGCTTCACGCCCATCTACCGCTGTGGATTTGAGGCACCAGCAGTGGAAGAAGCTCCTGTGCGATTGGGCTTGGAACGTGTGGATGAATGGAAAATCCCACAAAATGAATGCCGTTTTGTTGTGGGCCAGATTCGTTGGGTGGAATTTCCCGAAACGGCCTGGGCAAAAGATGGCTACTTGGACTTAGAAGGCCTCGGTGTTATCGCCTTGAGCTCTTTGGATGGCTATCACATCACCAAAAAGTTGAGTCGCCTCGCCTATGCAAAATCGGATCAAACAACACCGGAATGCGAGCCTGATTTCATGAAGGGATGGGAAGATGCTTGAAAATGAAATTTCAGCCAGAATTTCAACGAAATTAGCCGCATGAAAAGCAGCACCAACAATGCAACTATGGAGACGTCACCACCGCAGGGTGGGGGTGAATCCGAGCGCACGTTGCTGCACCATGAGGTGGTTACGGAGAATCCGAATGCACCTTGGTTGGTTTTCATCCATGGAGCAGGGGGCAGCATCCGCACGTGGAAGTTTCAGATAGAAGCCTTCGCCCCCCATTTTCGTCTTTTGCTCATTGACTTGCGGGATCACGGCTACAGCAAAGAAATCATGCCGGAATTTCCCGCTTACGATTTCGACATTGTGGCCAAAGACATTCTCGCGGTCATCGATCACTTAAACATCGGCAAGGCCCATTTCATGAGTTTGAGCATTGGCAGTGTCATTTTGCAAAAAATCGACATTGAAAGACCGCAGCTGGTCGATCGGATGATCATGGCAGGGGCCATTTTCGATGGCAGCCGTTTGATGCATTGGTTTGTTCATTCCGGCAAGCTTTTGTCCCACATTTTGCCTTACCGCGCGCTGTATTGGCTTTTTAGTTTCATTGTTTTGCCTCGACGGAATCACCGCCTGAGCCGCTATATTTTCCGCCGCCAAAGCAAACGCTTGTCCACGCGGGAATACATGAAATGGATTCAGTTGTACAAGCCATTTTTCAACTTGGCCCAAGAATACATCCATCGACCGGTCATGAAGAAGGGATTGTTGGTGATGGGAAGCCAAGACCACATTTTCTTGCGAGCGGCGAAACGGTTTGCTCGGATTCAGAAGAACATGCGGCTAACGGTCATTGAAAATTGTGGCCACGTATGCAGCATTGAGGCGCCAGAACTCTTCAATGATTTGGTGTTGAAGTTTCTGACCGATCAGGAAGTTCCTGGAGCTGTCACGGCTACGCCGGTTCCGATGAAGTGGTCGGAGTTGAAAGCTTTACAAAAAGGATAATTCCGACCCGGGTGTGAACCTTGGCGCGTGCACGAGGTTAAATTCTCATGCGACGCGAGCACTACCCACCAGACCGTATATGTACGGTGTGCGAAAAACCTTTTTCTTGGCGAAAGAAGTGGGAATCCTGTTGGGATGAAGTTCGTTATTGCTCGAAACGCTGCCGAAGCCAGCGTTCATCCAAAATCCCATTGGAACATGCATAAAGATTGGAACGATTCAATTTCGGAGCTCAGGGATTTGAGGCCCGCCGAGGAAGTTCGGCTCATTTTGGGCGATCAGCTTCATTCCCAGCATTCTTGGTTCGTGGAGCCGGTTCCGCATGAAGTGGTTTACGTGCTCATGGAAATGCGCCAAGAAACGGATTACGCGCCGCATCATATTCAGAAAGTGGTTGCCTTTTTCGGGGCAATGCGTTTGTTCGCACAGCAGCGAGCAGGCTCAGGTTTTCGAGTGTTTTACCTCACCTTGGACGATGCGCGGAACCGTCAATCGTTGACGGAGAACCTCGATTGGATACGATCGGAAGTGAATGCGACCAAGGTAAGTTGGCAAATGCCTGATGAGTACCGGCTGGACCAGCAACTGACCGAATGGAGTGCACGGAATCGGACGGAAGGTTTGGAGGTTGAGGCGTTCGATTCAGAACACTTTTACACAACGCGTTCCGAGCTGGCGTTGTTTTTCGAAGGAAAGAAAACCTATCGCCTCGAAAACTTTTACCGCGCAATGCGGAAGAAGCACGAAGTATTGATGACCTCGACGGGTGAGCCCGAGGGCGGCAGCTGGAATTACGATGCGTCCAATCGGCAAAAGCTTCCCAAGGATCATATGCCGCCGTTGCCGTTGACACTGGATCGGAACGTGGAGGGATTGGTGCACATGATTGAGGCCGCGGGTGTAAAGACCACGGGTCGTTTGGATTCGAAACGATTCGGTTGGCCGATCACGCGCGCAGATGGGCTCCAGGTTCTAGCGTACTTCATTGAAACGTTACTGCCGCATTTTGGCGATTTTCAGGATGCGCTCACCACGAACAGTTGGAGTGTCTATCATTCCCGACTGAGCTTTGCAATGAATGCCAAATTGCTCTCTCCTTCGGAAGTGGTCGATGCGGTAGAGCAGGCATTTCATGATGGGTCCGACCGAATTGATGTTTCGCAGGCGGAGGGGTTCATACGGCAAATTTTGGGCTGGAGGGAATACATGCGTGGCGTGTATTGGGCCCACATGCCGAACTATGAAACGCTGAACTTCTTCGGGCACAAGAGAAAATTGCCGGATTGGTTTTGGACCGGGAAAACGAACATGGCCTGTGTCTCCCATGCCATTGAGCAAACCATGGAGCACGCTTACGCGCATCACATCCAGCGCTTGATGGTGACGGGAAACTTTGCACTCTTAGCGGGCATTCATCCGGATGAGTTGGATGCTTGGTACCTCGGGGTGTACATCGATGCGTTGCAATGGGTGGAAATCACAAATACCCGGGGGATGAGCCAATTTGCCGACGGTGGAATCGTGGGTTCCAAGCCCTACGTAAGCAGTGCGCAGTACTTAAAAAAGATGGGGCATTACTGCAAGGGCTGCCAGTATGATCCCAATGAAAAGGTGGGAGAGAAGGCCTGTCCTTTTAACGCTTTGTACTGGGATTTTTACGACCGCCACCGCGACAAGTTGGAGCGCAACCCACGGATCGGAATGGCATACAGGACGTGGGATCGCATGGATCCGGAAAAACAGCGAGCGCTCCTCGAAACGGCAGCGATGAACTTGAATCGAATAGAAGAACTATGATGCGCGCCCTTTATTGGTTTCGAGAAGATTTGCGTTTGTTGGATAATCCAGCACTCACGGCCATGGCTCAAAAAGCGGATGAGGCGGTGTTTGTTTTTGTCATTCCCAGCGGCCCTGAATGGAGCCAAGGAGAGGAGCGAATGGGTGACCACCGCCGCAGGTTCATGCTTGAGAGCCTGGCGGATTTGGACCGTGAATTGAGAGGAATTGGCCAGCAATTGCGAGTTCTTCAAGGCAATCCGGTCGAGTGTGTCTTGCAGACGGCGAAGGAATGGAATTGTCAAGCGGTATTTTCCCAGCGTTGCCACACAGGCGAGGAAACCCAATCTGCCGAATCCATTTCCACAATGATTCCGCATCATGTGGTGGAAGGATCTACCCTTGTGCACCCCGAAGATTTGCCTTTTGCTGTGGAAGATTTACCCGAGATATTCTCGAGGTTTCGCAACAAGGTAGAGAAGCGTGGCCTTGACATTCGCCCGGAATTCCCGATTCCGAAATTGCCACCGCCCCCCCAAGGAATGGAATCCACTCCCTTCGATCCGGATGGGTTGCAACGATTGGCAGGATTGCCTGAAGACACGATGTGTTTTGAGGGCGGCGCGCTGACCGGCTGGAAGCGATTGCAACATTATTTCTGGGGAACCCACTCGTTGAGTTCCTACAAGCAGACCCGAAACGGCATGCTCGGATGGGATTACTCGAGCAAATTCAGCCCTTGGTTGGCGTGGGGATGCATGAGCCCCCGCTCCATTTACCATGCGATTCGCCGCTACGAGGAAGAGGAAGGCTCCAATGAGAGCACATATTGGCTGATTTTTGAATTGCTTTGGCGGGATTACTTTCGATTCGTTGCCATGCAGCATGGCAACCGCATCTGGCACGCCACGGGATTAAAGGAATCAGCACGAAATCCTGTTTCGCATCATCCGTTGCAGTGGAAAGCTTGGTGCACCGGAACGACGCGCAGTCCCTTTGTTAACGCCAATATGCATGAGTTGCGCCTCACAGGATTCATGTCCAACCGAGGACGTCAAAATGTGGCGTCGTATGCGATTCACGACCTCGGATTGGATTGGCGGGCATGTGCCGAATGGTTTGAACATTGGCTCATTGACTTCGACCCGTGCAGCAACACAGGCAATTGGCTGTATGTCGGAGGCATAGGCTACGATCCTAGGCCGCAGCGCAAGTTTGATGTGGATTGGCAGGCCGAACGGTATGATGCGGACGGAGCCTATCAAAGCCATTGGAATCGATTGGGGGGAATCTTCCCTCTGGACCCTGACGCGGTGCCATGATGCATTGGAATGTTACTTACAATGATCCGAACCGCTGGAAGGAGGTTCACGCGATTTGCGGGCCGAAGTGGCCCTGGATGGATGCGATGCGCCAAACGCTAAAGGGGAGGCCTTTGGGCTCCCCCAAACTGGATTTGGTTGGACTCGAAGGCTTGAGCGATTTGCAATCCATGCGCGATGACCTGACCCACCGCACTCCCGTCAACTTTCAGCGCACCCAAGGCGGAGTCATCGCTTTCACCAAAGTGCGATTGGAGGTTTATGCCATCCCGATCCGGCGCCAAGAACTCGAGCAGCTTCGAGCAGGACCATCCGAGAGTTCTGCCAATTTGGCTACGCTCACGCTTGAATTTAAACGCGAAGGGCACTCCGTTCGAATCCTCATGGAAGGGACGAAGTCAATGGTGAACCGAATGGAGTCGTGGTTCCGACACGGACTCCACGAGCAGACGAGCGATTGA
>Ga0209630_10005840_pt1 | contig 10300 bp, 2 predicted proteins | sample COG_01_FD_184745 | JGI IMG/M metagenome (GOLD analysis project Ga0209630, IMG submission 184745) | Pelagic Microbial community sample from North Sea - COGITO 998_met_01 (SPAdes) (version 2) | ecosystem: Environmental > Aquatic > Marine > Neritic zone/Coastal water | place: Helgoland, sampling... | reverse complement strand
CAACCGTACCGAATTTAACTGGTGGAGACTACAACACTCATGTTGATGGTATTCCATTTTACGATACTGATGATAACAAACTTTATATCCTTAACAAAGGTGGAAACATCGAAGTTAAAGCAACTCCTGAAACAGGTGGAACTGGAATAGTATCTGGTTCAGAGCAGATTGTTGATGTATTATCATCAATAAACTCATATACTGCATCTAACGATACTACAAATTCAGGTCAAGATACAAGATTAGACCAATTATCAACATTTACTGGTTCTATTAGTGGAGATTTTGTAGATAATGCAGAATTAGCAGCAGCAACAGGAGCATTAGAAACTTCTGATTCTGCTTTAGAAGCAAGAGCTGATAACTTAGAATCTTACACAGGTTCATTTGCAGCATCAGCTGTAACTTTAACTAACAAAACTATAAGTGGTGGGGATAACACAATATCTAATATTGGAAATTCATCACTTACTAACTCATCAATTACTATTAGTGGTACTTCAGTATCATTAGGTGGTGCAATTACTGATGAAGCATTATTTGGTGGAGTTGGTGTAGTAACTGGTTCAGCACAAGTTGTTTCTTTACTTTCTAACCAAGCTACTGATTTTGGTAGTGGTAGAATAAGTGGAGCATCTATTGGTGATATTGCAGGAACTTCAACTTTCACTGGTTCATTTGTTGGAGATGGTTCAGGATTAACTGGATTAGCAACTAACTTAACAATTGATGATGAGGATGGTGCAACAGAAGATGTTGACCTATTAGCAGATGATTTACAATTTTTAGGAACTGCAAATGAAATTTCAACTGCAGTAACTAAAGTTGGTAATGATGTAAAAGTAACAATGAGTTTACCTGATGATGTAACAATCGGAAACGATTTAACAGTTGTTGGTAACTTAGAAGTACAAGGAACAACTACATCAGTTGATTCAACTACTGTTGTATTAGGAGATAATATTTTAGCTCTTAATGGTAGTGGAGCAGCACTTGGTGGTTTAGAAGTACACGATTCAAATGGCCCTGCAAGTGGTTCATTATTATGGAATGGTACAACTAACCAATGGATTGCTGGAGCAAGTGGTTCAGAATCTAAAGTATTAGTTGCAAATGGTGATGGTGTATTCTCTGGTTCTGCACAAGTATCAGGAATTACAAATGCACAATTAGCTGGTTCAATATCTAACGATAAATTAGCTGGTTCAATTGCAAATGATAAATTAGCAAATTCAGCAATTACTATTAGTGGAACTTCGGTTTCTCTTGGTGGTTCAATTACTGATGAAGCATTATTTGGTGGAGTTGGAGTAGTATCTGGTTCTTCTCAAGTAGTATTAGAATCTGCTGATAAGACAGGATTTACAGGAGCTAGTTCAATTACAACACTTGGTACAATTGCTACTGGTGTATGGAATGGTACTACAATTGATAAAGCATATTTAGATGATGAAGTATTAAATGCTTCTTTAAATGCATATACTGCATCAAATGATACAACAAATAGTGGACAAGATACAAGATTAGACCAACTATCTGCATTTACAGGTTCTGTAAGTGGAGATTTCGTAGACCAATCTGAATTAGCTGCAGCAACAGGAGCACTTGAAACTGCGGATTCTGCTTTAGAGGCAAGAGCTGATAACTTAGAATCATATACAAGTTCATTTGCAAGTGATACTGTAACTTTAACTAACAAAACTATTGATGCTTCAAGTAACACTATTTCAAACATTGCAAATTCATCACTTACTAACGATGGAATTACAATTGCAGGTGTTGATACATCTTTAGGTGGAACAATTACTTATGAAACAATCGCAGGTGGTAGTGGAACAATATCTGGTTCAGCACAAGTAGTTTCTTCATTATCAAATCAAGCAACTGATTTCGGTACTGGTAGAATTAGTGGTGATGATATAGGTAATGTTGCAGGTGATACTACATTTACTGGTTCATTTAGTGGTGATGGTTCAAACTTAACTGGTGTTGCTAGTACATTAGATATTAGTGGTTCGAGTGGTAATGGAAGTATTGCACTTAAAACACAAGATTTAACAATCGCTGGTACAGCAAATGAAATTGAAACTTCAGTTTCTGGACAAACTGTAACAATTGGAATTCCAACTAACCCAACACTTAGTGGTAATGTAACTGTAACTGGAAACTTAAATGTTGAAGGTACAACTACAACTATCGATTCTACAACTGTAAACATTGGTGATAGAATTATTGAACTTAACTATGCTGACGGTGCAGGTGATGCTGGACTTTTAGTTAGTGATGTTGTTGGTGGGGCTACTGTAAGTGGTTCATTACTATGGGATGCATCTGAAGATTATTGGATGGCTGGGGCTCTTGGAAGTGAGAAGGAAGTAGCAAGATTAAATGCTTCTCCAACTTCTAACACAGTTCTTAAAGCTGATTCTAATGGATTATTAGTTGATTCATTAATTACTGATGATGGAACAGATGTAACAATTAGTGGAACTGCAGAATTGAGAATCAATGCTGCAACTGCTAACTCGTTTGTTTACTTTGATTCAAACAAATCACTTGAATCAGTTGCAGCCGCAACTGCTGGTGATGTTATTCAATGGAATGGTTCATCATTCGTTGCGAGTAACGAAATTGATGGAGGTACATTCTAGTTAGAATAGATTGACTAAATTTAAAAACTCCCCCTTCGAAAGTTGGGGGATTTTTTTTTATACACTTTTATTTTTTCTATACTTATAGTAGTGGTATAATATTATTTAGTATTAAAATCACATTTAAGAATATTTATATACAAGATAAGGAAGAAATCCATACATGGCTGCAATATTACAACTAAGGAAAGGGACAAATTCAGATTTAAGTAGTATAGGTAATTTATCTATTGGTGAACTATTTTACAATACTGACAGAGAAGTCCTACAAATAGGTACAGGTACCTCAAACGTAACATTATCACGATTAGGTATTAACACTGGTTCAATCGAGTTTACAGGAGATATTACTTTAGGTGGTAGTATTTTTCTTGGAGATGCAGATACAGATAACATTATAATACAAGGTGAATTAAGTTCATCAATTATACCTGATGCAGATAATACATACGATTTAGGTTCTGCTACAAAACAATGGAGAAATGTAAATGCTGTAAATGGACTTTTTGGAAATGGAATAATTAGTGGTTCATCTCAAGTAGTTGAAGCATTACCAAGTGGTTTAGTAAGCGGTTCTTCGGCAGTATCTAGTAGTATTGGTTCTGATGGTAGTGGAAACGCAGTCTCAAATACAATAGATTTACACATAATACCAACTGCATTATTTGGTTCTGAAACAGAATTCGACCAACGAGTAAGATTGGCTGGAGATAATATCTTTACTTTTAGTAATATAAAAGGTTCAGGAGGACCTCATACTGTTTATCTTGGATTAACTAATGGTATAGTATCCGGTTCTGAACAACTAAGTAGTATTTTCCTATCAAAATTAGGAGATAGTGTATTAAGTAGTTCAGCACAAATTACAGATTTAGGATTTATTTCTTCATCTGATTCTAACACTTCATTAAATTCTTACACCGCATCAAACGATATAAACATTACAAACTTACATTCTACAACTGAATCATTAGATAGTAGATTAGATAATGTAGAAGCAGCCACTTCATCTTATCTAACAACAGTAGATATATCAACTGATACTAATTTAGCAGTAAGTGATACATCAGAAGTTAATATGATTTTAACTGGTGATACTTTATCTGCTGAATTAATTGGTGGAGTAGTATCTGGTTCATCTCAAGTAGATGCTGATTCAATTACAAACTTTGATAGTAATGTAAAAGACAAACTAGATGCCGATGGAGTAATTAGTGGTTCATCTCAAGTAAATTATTCTCAATTAAGTGGAATAAACAATAATATAATTTCTGCATCAAGTGATACTTCACAAGTTGATATGATTATCAATGGTGGTAGTATTTCTGCAAATCTTAAAGGTGGTGTAATATCTGGTTCAATACAAATATTAGGTGGAAGTAATGTTCTTTCATCCTCTAATGAAAACTTTAATGAATTTTCATCCTCAGTAGATAATAGATTAGATACAATTGAAGGACCACTATCAACTTCTTTAGATTCTCGTTTAGATTCTTTAGAAACAGATTCTCACACTCATGCTAATAAAGCAAATCTTGATACTGTTAACCAAAACTTATCAACAACATCAAATGTAACATTTAATACTGGTTCATTTACTGGTGATATGACAATCACTGGTGATTTAACTGTTTTGGGTTCTGCAACTGAAATATCTTCAACAGAATTAAGAATTGAAGATAAACTAATTACAGTTGCAAGTGGTTCAGCTGATTCAGCAGCCGCTGATGGAGCTGGTATAGAAATAGATGGTGCAGGAAAATCATTAAAGTGGGACCATAATACATCTCAATTCGTATTAGATGCAAAAGTAAGTTCATCGGTAGGATTCAAAGGAGAAGGTGGGGAACTTACAGGTATTGATACTGACCAAGTAACTGAAGGTAGTAATCTTTACTATACTGATACGAGAGTAAAAACAAAATTAGATGCAGATGGTGTAATAAGTGGTTCATCACAAGTAAATTATATAAATTTAAATAGTATTCCAGCCGGAATAGTTAGTGGTTCATCTCAAGTTTCTTATGTAGACCTTTCAAATATACCTGCAGATATACTTAGTGGTTCTACTCATATCAATACCTCTTTAAATTCATATACTGCATCTAACGATATAACAAATACTGTTCAAGATTCTAGATTAGACCAACTTTCAACTGAAACTGGTTCTATTTCATCTGAACAGACTGCACAAGATACTAGGTTATCAACTTTAGAAACTGAAACTGGTTCTATTGATACTGCTCAAACTGTTCAAGATTCTAGATTAGACCAACTTTCAACTGAAACTGGTTCTATTGATACTGCTCAAACTGTTCAAGATTCTAGATTAGACCAACTTTCAACTGAAACTGGTTCTATTGAAACAGAACAAGCTGAACAAGATGTGAGGTTAAACCAAATTTCTGCAGCCACTTCATCATATCTAACAACTGTTGATATTTCAGCTGATACAAACTTAGCAGTAAGTGATACATCAGAAGTTAACATGATACTAAGTGGAGATACTTTATCTGCTGAATTAATTGGTGGAGTAGTATCTGGTTCATCTTTTGTATCAAATCATCAAGGTTCGATAACTGCTAGTATCAATGGTACTGCAACAAATGTAGATTTAGGATTAAACACAAATGATTCACCATCATTTAGTTCTTTAAGTTTAAGTGGATTGGTAACAAGTAGTGACAGTGTATTAACTGCATTATTTGTAGATAGTAATCAAGTTAAATTTAATTCTTTAGGAACTGCTGCATTATTACACTTCTCATCTTCAATTGCAGATGGTAGCTCACAAGTTATTGGTACTGCTCAAGCAACAAAAAATTATGTTGATGCACAACTTATTGAAGCGGGTGCGGGTGATATTACAGAAGTAAATGCTGGATTAGGTTTAAGTGGAGGAGCATTTAGTGGTTCAGCAACTCTTACATTAGATACTGGTTCATCTCACTTTACAATTGGTGTAACTAACATTGCAGGTGGAGCGGTTGATTTAGGTTCATTAAACGAATATACTGCCTCTAATGATATTAATATTACGAATATTCATTCCACAACTGCATCATTTGAAGATAGATTAGACCAATTATCAACTGAAACTGGTTCAATCTCAAGTGAACAATTAGTTCAAGATACAAGATTAGACCAACTATCTGCATTTACAGGTTCTGTAAGTGGAGATTTTGTAGATAATGCAGAATTAGCAGCAGCAACTGGAGCACTTGAAACTAAAGATACTGCACAAGATTTAAGATTAGACCAATTATCAACTGAAACTGGTTCAATTTCTACTGAACAAGCAGCACAAGATTCAAGATTATCAAACTTAGAAGCAAATAGTGGTTCTTATTTAACAACTGTTGATATTTCTTCTGATACAAACTTAGCAGTATCAGAGACTGACCAAGTTGATATGATTTTAACTGATGATACTTTATCAGCAAATCTTAAAGGTGGTGTAGTTAGTGGTTCATCTCAAATAGATGTTGAAAATACTACAAATTTTTCAAGTATTAATCAATACTCAGATTCAAAAGTAAAAGATAAATTAGATACAGATGGAGTAATTAGTGGTTCATCTCAAGTTGTTGGTATATTAGCATCAGTAAACTCATATACATCAAGTAATGATACAAGGGTAAATCAATTAGCTGCAGCTACTGGTTCTTACTTAACTTCAATCGGAACAATTGATATATCAAGTGGAACTAACTTAGCAGTATCAGATACAAACCAAGTTAATATGATTTTGACTGATGATACTTTATCTGCAAACTTAAAAGGTGGAGTAGTAAGTGGTTCGGCTCAAATAGATGTTCAAAATACAACAAATTATTCTTCTATAAATCAATATTCTGATAGTAAAGTAAAAGATAAATTAGATACAGATGGAGTAATTAGTGGTTCAGCACAACTTACAACAGATTTTGATACAAGATATCTTAATACTGGTGGTGATGGTGTAATAAGTGGCTCATCTCAAATAGACCACGATGCTACAACCAACTTCGTAGCAGGTGAACACTTCTTACAATCAGCTATTACAACTGTTGGTACAGTTACAACTGGTAATGTTCAAGCAATTTTACCAAGTGGAGTAATTAGTGGTTCAAATCAGTTATCAAGTACATTTGAATCAAGAGGTACTGGTATCATAAGTGGTTCTTCTCAAGTAGACCATGATTCAACTACAAACTTTGTAGCAAATGAACACATTGACCACTCAACTATTTCAGTTGGTAGTGGTAAAGGATTAAGTGGTGGAGGTACTATTGATACAAATAGAAGTATATTCTTAGATACTGGTTCGGCTCACTTTGATGATGGTATAAAGAAAATAATCGATGATGATGGGGTTCATAGTGGTTCAATTGCAATTTCAAATGTAACTGAACTTAGTAACTTAACTGCAGATGAAGGTGCACAATTAGAGAACATCGGTACAACAACAATCTCAGCAACTCAATGGGGTTACTTGGGTGGAACAGACCAAGAACTATATACAGGAGCAGATGTAACGTTTAATGATATCAATGCTTCGGGTGATGTGGTTATAAGTGGTGATTTCACAGTACTAGGTTCTGCAACAGAAATTTCAACTTCTGAATTATCAATTGAAGATAAATTGATTACAGTTGCGAGTGGTTCGGCAAATTCAGCAGCTGCAAATGGTGGTGGTATTGAAATTGATAGAGGTTCTGATGCAAATGCATCAATTACTTGGAATGATTCAGGAACAAGATTCGATATAAATAATGGAATTCATGTAACTGGTACTATACAAGCTACTGATGATATTATAGCATATGCTTCTTCAGATGAAAGATTAAAAGATGATATTCAACCTATAAAAAACCCGATAGAGAAAATAAATTCAATTTCTGGTAATAGTTTTGTTTGGAACGAAGATAAACAAGATATTTATAAAGGTAAGGATTATGGTGTAATAGCACAAGAAATTGAAAAAATACTACCAGAATTAGTAACTACTAAGGAAAATGGATATAAGGCAGTTAAATATGATAAATTAGTATCATTACTAATAGAGGGAATAAAAGATTTATCAAAAGAAGTACAAGAACTAAAAAATAAAATAAAATAAAAAGAAAGAAATACAGTATGGCTCAAATAATAAAGTTGAAAAGAAGTCTTTCTGAAGGTAGCAAACCTACAACTTCTGATTTATCAATAGGCGAATTAGCAATGAATGTAAACGATGGAAAGGTATTCCTTCGTAAAAGTGGTTCAGCTGTAGGTGATACTATTAAAGAATTTATTACAAATGATTTTGTTGGTTCTGGTTCAATTGAAATGAGTGGTTCTATTTCTGCTTCTTACTTTGTAGGTGATGGTAGTGGATTAACTAATATCACAGTTGCTCAAAATGCAACTATAAAACAAACTTTTACAAATGCTGACACATGGAGTGTAAATCACAACTTATCTACCCCAAATGCAATCGTACAAGTTTATGATTCAAGTGATTTTCAAATTATACCAGAAACTATACAAATAATAGATGATGATAATGTAAGAGCAACATTCCCAACTATACAGAGTGGATATGTAGTTGTTGCACGAGGTGGACAAATAGTTAGTGGTTCGGTTGATGCGGAAAATATTGCAGGACTTGATGCTAAAGTACTAGCAGAAATGAATGAAGTTGGAGTATTTAGTGGTTCAGCTCAAGTAACTCTAACTGGAGATGTGACTGGAACAGGAGCAGCAACAGTAATTTCACAAGTTGATGGAGAAACTTTTTAAGGATAAAAAAATAGTTAATATTTATAAAAGAATACAATAAGGAAACAAAAAAATGATAATACACAACCCCAAAATCTCAGGTTCATTACAATTCCCATCAGATGAGAATGGTAATTTAATAACTTTGCAGGTACAAAATGGTACTCTTGAAACCCTAACCTTAAACTCAAGTGGAGTAGACCAAAATATACAACCTGCGGTTAATTACTCTGGTTCTTTTACTGGTTCATTCATTGGAGATGGTACACAATTAAGTGGGGTAACCTCATATACAGATTCAGATAATACAGACCACCTTAATAGTTTAGGTGTAATCTCTGGTTCTGCACAAGTATCAGGAATTACAAACTCACAATTAGCAGGTTCAATTGGAAACTCTAAATTAGAAAATTCTTCTGTAACAATTAGTGGAACATCTGTATCATTAGGTGGTTCAATTACTGATGAAGCATTATTTGGTGGAGTTGGAGTAGTATCTGGTTCTTCTCAGATTACTGGAATAACAAACTCACAATTAGCAGGTTCAATTGCAAATGGCAAATTATCAAACTCAGAAATTTCAATCGCAGGTACTTCAACTTCTTTAGGTGGTTCAATTACTGCAGCTAAAATTTTAGAAGGAACAGGTACTATATCAGGTTCAGCACAAATATCTATTGATGCATCAAATATTTCTGATGTAGATGCATTTTCACAAAGTGGAACATACGCAAACTTAAGAGCACAAGCAACAACTGCTGGTGATGTTGGTTTAGGTAATGTAACAAATGAGAGTAAATCAACAATGTTTACTTCTCCTACATTTACTGGAACAACCACGGCACCAACACCAAGTTCAAATGATGATTCAACAAAAATAGCAACAACTGCTTATGTACAAACAGAACTTACCGATTTAGTTGGAAATGCTCCAGCGGCATTTGATACTCTTGGTGAGATATCTGCTTCGTTAGCCGCTGATAGTGGAGCTCTCGATTCTTTAACAACAGTAGTTAGTGGAAAATTACAAAAAAACCAAAACTTATCTGATTTATCAAATGTATCTACTGCAAGAACAAACTTAGGTTTAGTAATTGGAACAGATGTACAAGCATTTAATTCAACATTAGCAACTGTTGCTGGTGGAACATATGCTGGTGATAATTCAATAGTAACAATCGGTACAGTAACTACTGGTAACGTAACATCAATATTACCAAGTGGTGTAGTATCTGGTTCAGACCAAGTAAACGCATTAGCAAGTGATGTTAATAATAATACAATTACATTTACTGCAGGTGCAGGATTAGATGGTGGTGGTGCAATAACACTTAATCAAGATTCAGATGAAACCGTAACATTTACAGTAAGTGATAGTGTAGTTAGTGGTTCATCCCAAATTGATATTCATAATACAACAGGATATGTTGCAAACGAACACATAGACCACTCTTCAGTTTCAATAACTGCAGGAACTGGTCTTAATGGCGGTGGTACAATTGCATCAACAAGAACTCTAAATGTAGATTCAGATTATAAAAACGATTCATTAAACACATTTACTTCATCTTTATCTTCATCAGATATTTCAGATGTAGATGCGTTCTCACAAAGTGGAAATTATAGTGGATTAAGAGCACAATCAACAACTGCAGGTGATGTTGGTTTAGGTAATGTAGATAATACTGCGGATTCTGCTAAACCAGTTTCAACTGCACAACAAACTGCATTGGATTTAAAAGCTAATATCGCTTCACCAGCATTAACTGGCAATCCAACCGCACCAACTCAAACTGGTACAGATGATTCAACAAAAATAGCAACAACTGCTTTCGTACAAGATAGAATAGATACAATTATAGGAAATGCTGGTTCAACCTTGGATACACTTGGTGAATTATCTGCAT
>Ga0209630_10005837_pt1 | contig 10302 bp, 5 predicted proteins | sample COG_01_FD_184745 | JGI IMG/M metagenome (GOLD analysis project Ga0209630, IMG submission 184745) | Pelagic Microbial community sample from North Sea - COGITO 998_met_01 (SPAdes) (version 2) | ecosystem: Environmental > Aquatic > Marine > Neritic zone/Coastal water | place: Helgoland, sampling... | reverse complement strand
TCCAGTTCCCAGAGCTATTTAAATAACATGCAGACCCTGCTTGTGTTGCACCAGTACCTTGATACCAAATTTCTGCACCCTTACCATATTGTCCAGCAGCGGTTAATGCCCCGTCGTCTGCCTTAACGCTCTTAGCAATAACTCCTTGATCCTCGTCTACCTCTAGTTTAGGGAGTCCTGATACATCGTTAACACTAAAGAGTACGCCAGTAGTGCCTGTATCTACTTGGAAAAGATCGTGTGTACCGTCGTGGATTGTAAACGTATCCGCAGTGCCTGTTGGGTCGAGCTCGATATCAAGATTAAAACCGTTAGTGTCGATGGTTCTGTCAGCTGTGAGAGTCTGATCTGCACCGCCTAATCCTCCACCTCCAGAAGGTGTTGCAAATGCGAGGTCCCCATTAGCATCTACTTCGAGTACCTGACCAAGCGTTCCAGTAGCTGTAGGGAAGGCGTAACCTGTAGAGGCTGGGTCATTGACTTGTAGCGTACCGTTTACTCTAAGGATATCATTATCAAACTCCCCGTAGATAAGTGGGGTGGCGGAGTTGCTGTTTTCTATGTAGAGTTTGTTGGATAAGGTGCTCGCATTTCCTGCTTGATAGCCTATAAGTACGTTCCCTGTGCCTGTGTTTCCAGCATCCGCTCCGATAACGACGTTCTGGTTTCCCTGGCTCCCCCCGTCGAAAGCCGCAGACCCTATAACAACGTTTGACGCCCCTGAATTACCCCCATAAAAAGCTCTTCCCCCCATAACAACATTGTTAGCTCCAGTTGCTGACCTCCCCGCGTTATAGCCTATATAAATACCGTTTGAAGAGTTTTGCTCACTAGCGAACCAGCCTATAGACACACCATATTGCCCGCTTCTTGACCTGTAACCAACCGCTACTGAGTTATTCCCTGCGTTAGCTAAATAACCTACACCTACATTGGACCCACTTGTCGCTGAATTCGATTTAGAAGCTGAACCAATAAGAGTCTGACCTCCCGCTGTTGAAGCCACGCCAGCTTGATAGCCTAAAAAGGTGTTGCTCCCTGCTGCGGTCAAAGCAGCACCCGCTTGATAACCAACAGCAGTATTGCTTGTACCAGTAGTTAAAGCAGTTAATGCTTCGTAACCTACTGCTACAGTGTTGGAACCAGTGGTTGCAGCCAAAGAGCCATAACCCACACCTACATTGTTATCGGCCCCTGTTCCAACCGCTCCAAGAGTGTTTGTACCTATTGCAACGTTATTGTTAGCGGATTGCGGATGAGTTCCAAAAAGAGCATTTTTACCTATTGATATATTATCACTACCCCTGTTGTATCTCTGGGATTCATGACCTAAAGCCACGTTGTTTGACCCTGTATTCGCGTTTGCAGCATACATACCAACGGCTACATTCGAGGAAGTGGTGCTCCAGTTACCCCCTGACCCCCAACCAATAGAGGTATTGCCACCACCAGTGGTTATGTTTTTTAATGCGTAAGCACCAAGCGCCGTATTATTATTACCGCTAGTTAAATCCTCCCCAGCCAAATATCCAAGCAGTGTGTTGTCTGAACCCGTGGCTAAAGAGCCAGCCTGATATCCAACTACTGTGTTATTGCTGCTTGTAGTCAAAGCAGCCCCCGCCTGATACCCAACCGCAGTGTTACCAGCTCCAGTAGTTAAAGCAGTTAATGCTTGATAGCCAACAGCTACTGTGTTAGCGAAGGTAGAGGTGCCTGTAACGCCTAATCCAGCCTCATAACCGACCGCTACGTTGTTGGCTCCTGTCGTGTATTGAGCGGTTTTGTTACCAACTAAAACAGAGTAGTCGGTACTGCTTCCGTTAGACGAATCATTGCCGACAGCTACGGAATAGTTTCCTGCTTTTGATTTAGATCCTATTGATGTGCGATTTGTTTTGCTTTGATAGGCGCCAGCTTGAAAGCCCATAACGACATTATTCCCCCCACTATCGTTTTTTCCAGCATCATGACCTATATGTATAGAATAATATCCAGCAACGTTTCCACCAGAGCCTGAGCCTATCGCAATAGTACTTGAAGTTGTTATCCTTCCTGTAACTTTTATATTCCCCGCAACATCCAACGCCTCAGCAGGTGTCGTAGTTCCTATACCTACGTTACCTGTGTTGTAGTAGATGTCGCTTCCTGTGGTTGTCCAAGGGGAGCTTCCTCCACCTGTAGGAGTAGACAAAACTATAGCCCCACTTGCATTGTCATATGTCAGAACGTCGCCATCCTGTCCAGCACCTACTGTCTGATCTGCGTCAAACTTTAAGTTTCCAATCTCTACGTCTCCAGTCCCTCCAGGCTTAATCTTAATGTCTGTGTTAGTGAGAGACACTAACTCGCCAGTTAGCCTTACATTAGCTCCATCCAAAGACAAAGCGTTGGAGGTTTGGAGGGAACCATCAGAGGTGCCAACAAAAACAGTGTACCCTGGCTTACCTTGAAAGTCACTTTGTGTAACCCCCGTAAGCGAAGCAATATTGTCCGTAGACTTTATTATCCCGTCAGGGTTGTCGCTCTGGATGTAGTTATTTAAAGCGGTTACTGTATCGGCAGCTGTAGAGCCCCACTGGGTGCCATCTTCTTTGTGTATATCCCTATAATATACGCTCCTTACTATTTTCTCGTTGTTGTCGTCCCTGGCTATCGTAATGGCATTTCCGCTCGCAGCAGCTGTAAGGCCACCCGAAGGTTGGGCCTTGCCAGAAATGTATACAGCATTGTTTTTGCTTACTATTCTTATTGCCGCCATCTTAGTTGCTTATTTTAAACTTGAAGTCAGTTATTTTTAAGTTTACGTGACCGTTTTCTTGAGTGCTGGGGCACCCAGCGTGTAAAGAAATTTTTATGTTAGTTGGACGCTGATTGTTTTGCGTTGACTTAACAAAAAACTTATCTTGATCTTGTATGCTTGGATTGTAAGATGAGTTACCGTTAACAACGCCTGTAGGTAAATCGATGAATCCGTTTGATTCAAAAGTATACAAGCCTAAAAGAACAGTAAATGTTCTGTCTGCGTCAGAAGGGTACTCATTGACAATATGCATATAAACAGCAATCCATGTTGGGACGTCGGCACCAAGGTCAACCTGTATCCTAGATGTCTCTTGAATAATAATCTTAGAGTCTAAGTGCCAGTCAGTACCATTCACGCCAGACAAAAAATCAACAGTATTATTTTGAGCGTTGTGAGTCCAAGCAAAAGAACCGTAATTATCCGAATCTGTAGGGGCGGTTAAATCAAGGGTTTTTAGATTCGAAATACCCGCATTAGACTGACCGTTATACGTAGATGTAGTCAGCGAGTTGCCTGACTGTAAGTCCACATAAAGGCCATCCGTAGTGAATAAAGCTTTTACATAGCCGTCTAAGTCTATGTTTGTTCCAAACGAAGCCAGAAAGGCAAGGAGATCGGAAGTGTTTACAATGCCATCACCATTAATGTCGCCAGCAACACCTGGAAGTGGACCGTTAACGTCGGCATTATACTGAGAGGCTGAAGACAAAAAAGCCTCAAAAGTGGATTTTGCTGTAAAATTTCCGCTGCCATCACTAACTAAAACGTTATCATCGCTTATTCCCGACGTGCTAACGTCAGATAAATCACCAATACTGGAGGTGGTGTAAACCCCGTTTGTCACAGTGGCTGCGTTGCCGTCAATACTACCAGAAATGGTAGAAGAAAACGTCTTAACGCCCGCAACGGTTTCATTGCCTGTGTTCATCACAGCACCAGCACTAGCGACATTTGCCGCATCAGTTACATCAGCATCAGCTTCAATACTAGCCAGCTTCGTTTGCTCAGCATCAGTAAACGCATTCGTGTTCGAGTTGTTCTCGTATGCCGTCTTGATTTCAAAATCCGTCTGATCAGCAGTCGCTCCAGCTTCAACGCCAGCCAACTTAGTCTGATCAGCATCAGTAAACGCGTTTGTATCCGCGTTGTTCTCATATGCAGTCTTGATCTCAGCGTCTGTCATGTCGCCAGTCGCCCCAGCTTCAATACCAGCCAGCTTTGTACGTTCGTCAGTGGTTATCTGATTTCTTGATACAGTGACGTTATTCTGCGTCTCTGGAACAGTGACTACAGTCGTAGTGCCGCCAGTCGATATGGTAATACTGGTTGCCATTATACGCTTACGTCTTCGTTGATTTTAAACGTACCGTAAATTAAAGTAGTGACCTTATCGCTTTCGCTATTATCGGTCATCTCGATGTCGTAGACGTAAAGCCCAGCAGAAGTTGAGGCCATAATTGCTGCGGTGGCTGTAAACCTAACGACACCATCCGTGGCGGCTGCGCCCACGCTAGATGAGGTCATATCAAAATCAGCCGAATCTTTTACAACTATCTGCTTTGTATCGCCCGTACCATCAGTATCCTGAGTGCTTAAAATAATGGTTGCGTTGCCATTAGCGTAAGCGTCTCCCCCCTCGTCGGTAGTTCTAACCTCCATCTTAAAGGTGTCGTTATCGGCCACCACAGAGGCTGGAGTAGATGCGTTATCCTTTAGCGTCAAAGACAAATCAAAGGTGTCGCCTTTCCTACAGGTAATGTCTACTCTCTGAGAAGTATCTAAGTTTATTGTTTGCGCCATCTTATTATCCTAATATTTCTGGTATTATACCCCCTGCTTGTTGCTCATCCTCAAGCTCCCCTCTCTCTCCTTGTCTCTGAGAGATGAGTTTGCTTTGTTCCGCTGACTCTTTTTTAATCCTGTCGTCTTTTCTATCTTCTTTTAAAACGTCGAGCTTTTCTTTAAACTCTTTGTCGTCTTCCTTGAATCCAAGCGTGGCTTGAGCTTTAATTATCTCAATCTCTTTTCTAAACTCGTGCTTAACAGCTTCGAGCTGCGACTCTAACTGATTCTTGAGTTGCATCTCCTGAGCCTTCAGCTGCGCCTCCATCTGCATCTCTTGCTGTTTAGCCTGAGAGGTAGCTTGGGCAGAAGCCTGCTGGATCTGAGCTTGCTGCTGAGAGTTCTGCATGGCGATTTGCTGATTCATAGCAATACGCTTCTTGCGACGCACTATCAACAAACGCTCAGCCTGGTTGATATCCTTAAGCTGGCGAATAGCAATCGCATCTTCCAGGTCAACTTCCCTCTGGGATAAAGCAATCTGAATATTCTGCTCAAGATACTGACGCTCAGCCTCTTCCATCTCCTTTACTACACGTACACCGAAGTTATACATAGCGAGGTTCTTAAAAGAACTCAAAACAGACATATTCTCTGCTCCGATGGCATTCTCATAAATGCGATACAAAATGGAATCAGGGTGAATCACCTGCAAGCACTTAACGATGTCGCTACAAACCTTTTTGTACAACACCATAGAGGAATTAGTGATGTCGTATATAGCATTGTTAGCGGCTGCCAAGGCTTGCTGTCTTACGCCTACTAGGGCGTCAGATTTAGGTGAAGAAGCATCCATAACTTCGTTGATGCCCGTAGCATCACGTATCATACGTAGGTAGTGATTGTAAAGGCCGATTAGCTCGTTAATGTTACGAATGCTGTTTCCGATCTCCCTAATAGGTGGGTTCTGGAATCCTCCTTCTGGGTTTTTGCTTCTGTAGTAAAATACACCAGTCTGTTCATATATATCGTGAAGCTCCAAAGGCTGTAGATCACCTCCTTTACCTAGCTGTACGTTTTCTAACCCCTCGATATCAATAATGATTCCATCTGGCTTCGCTTTGGCAACGGCTTGCTGGATTTTCAAATGCGTAAGCTGTAACTGATCGGCAAAACCAATGCAGCTATCAACCATAGACTTAGGCATCATATCGAGAATGTTCGTAGAACAAACCGAGTAAGACAAGTTTGTCTTAGAGATATCGTGGATATTCTTAGGTATGTTGTTCTTCTTGCTGTAGTTAAACAAGAAGTCAGTTCCAAGAACATAGCAGCCTCCGTAGACAGAAGCAGACTCAAGTTTTACTACTTCTCTATTGAACACAGAGTTTTGAGGGCCTTTGTAGCTTTCACCCTTGGAGTAAAAACCTATATTACCGTATCTGCTTTCTTTAGATTCAAAGTACTCGCAATCGACAGACATAAACTCAAAGTCCAGAACCTCAACCATGTACTCATCATAGCCAAAGTTAGACTGGTTGTTTACTCTATCGTAAGACGACTGAGTTAGCTTGCTTGCATCGTAGCCGTACTTCTTCTGAGCTTTGTTTGCTATCTCTTTAAACTCCTCTTCAGTAAACTGATCTCCCGCCATGCGTTTCAGCTCCTGGATCGGGACGTAACGTACATGACCAGCGTATGTAAGATCACCAAAGTCTGGATCTTCCGTAAAGCTATGCACGAAGTTAATAGGGTCTATATAGTCGGTCTTAATCCCATAATTAGGGTCGTTAGAACGCTTGACCACAGCCATACCAGTAATAGTAAGGTCGTTTACACACCTACGAAGAATAGAGTCATTGAAGTCGTTCCACTCAAGGGTTAGGTTGGTACCTATCTGGGCTGCAATCTCAGAGGAAGATTTGATGTTGTTGCCTATAAATATCTCTGCCTCCTCTAAGGTCTCTGGTATCTCACTAGACTTCATCCCCACGCTAACCCCTGTTTTTTCCTCGATCTTAGCTAACTGTTGCTTAGCCTGAATCATCATCTCGATCTTTCTCCGCTCCTTATCCTTTTCAGAAGAAGACAAGGGGTCAATCGCTTCTAGGTTTGGATATGGAGATAAAGACAAAATCTTATTCACCACAATACGTACAAACTTAGGCAGGATTGGCACTGGAGTAAAGTCAATGTTAAGCATACTTCCGTCACCGTTGTTCGGGTCTAATGAAGTAAGAAGAGACTTGTAAATAGCCGTGTCTTGTGTTCCGTTTGCGTATCGTCTGTTTCTTTCAAACGTTTTCTTCCTGTTTCCGAAGATAGAGTTCTGCTGGTCCATCTTGCCCCACTGCTTGTATACGGCCTTAGCATAACTAAGACCGTAAGCCTTGCTTTGTTTTTGCTCAGACGGAGCTAGCGGGTCTGGAAAGCTAGATTTTTTGTTGTTACTGTGCATCTGCAATGAGTAGAGTTCTTATAACTCAATGCAAATATAGTAAAACTAGAAGTGCCAAGCTTTTGGCTTATGAGTCCTAAAAAATTTCTTGTCGTTGAAGTCTGAGGCGGCCCGCTCTTTCTTTTTTGTTTTCTGAGCAGCTAAAAGAGCCAAGCCAGAACTGATGGTTAAGTCAAACTTAGTTCTTTTGTCTATTTTATACCCTATCCAATCCTCTAGTGTTCTGTTGAAAAGCATTTTACCGACATTTCCGTCCTCTGGGTTTATACCAACATGATCATGGATAAAAGCTTCGATCGCGTGAGCGTGAGACTGAATCACGTCTTGAGAATTTGACGGGACACCCTTTGTCTTTACCGAAATAGAGGAGTTACCAGTTTTTAGATGTTCTGGGCGGTCCATAAGGTACCCGTCGTAACCCCGCGCTTCAAAGTGTCTAGCTATGCCATACTTATTGTTTTCTATAAGGAGCGGATAGCCATAGAAAAAAGCGCACATAAGAACATCTTCGTAAAAGATGCTTGCCAGATCTGGCCGAGAGGCGTACTCTACAACGAACATATTAGAAGGCACGTCCATGTTGAACTTGTTGTACATATGGAGCGCCCCTTTAGATCCCCTTCCGTCTACTGTAGCGTCAAGATCATAAGAGTCAACGCCTCCAACCCCTATGTGTGTATTGGGAGCTACTTTCTTTCCTCTATCTTCAGCTTTATTGTTTCTTAAGTGATCAGGAGGGAGCCAAGCCACCCTAAATCTACCATTAGGATCGGGTGAAAACACCACCTCTTCATCTTTAACTCTCCATATAAAATTACCTTTTACTACAGGGTCAGGGTAAATGCTTTCGTTGTGTTCTATTTGCTGGTATATCTTACCGATGTTAAACAGACTGCCCTCGATGCTGTCCCTGAAAGCTTCGTCCTCAGTAAAAGGAAACTGCCTAATGATCTCATTGAGTTCTGAAGGATCATTTCTGAAGGAGTGACGGTCATTCTTAAGGTATGATTTACTTCCCTGGTCTATAACCTCGCCGTCGATACCTATGACGCCACCATGTGTGTGTACGCTTTGGGAAGGATCGTCGATTACTGGGTTTCCATATTTATCGAAAAAACCCTCAAGCGCGTTGTAGGCTGGAATAAAGATTCGATAAAGCCCAGATCTAGTTCTTCCGTTTTGATTTCTTTCGTTGGGATCAGAGTCATGCCACAACACCCTGTACTCCTCTCCTCCTTTGTTCATGGGGTTCACGGTGCTCCCGACCATCGCTTTCCCTACTACTCGCTTACCGACAATAAGGCAAGTTCTCTCGATCCTCCAGGCTTCTCTGATGTCGCTAGGCTTCTCCCACTTGCCAGCCTCATCGAGGTACAGCATATGTAGCTTCTCCCCGTCGTATGCGTTATTCGTAGTGTTCTTCCAGTTTATAACTGAGTTGAGGGCATCTCCCAGCTGAGAAGTTTTATTGTTTTTCGTGATGCGCTTGGAAGGCTCCCGAAAAGCAAGCTCCATTCTCGGATTGGTAGTTCCGTCTTGAATAGGCTTGAAGAAGAACGGATAGCTGCGAAATATCGCAACTACTTTCTTCATGAAAATGTTTTCCTGAGCGTCTTTACCTGTCTTTGACTGAATCCCAAGAAGCTTCTCTTTAACTTGGCTAGCTTCGTCAACAAGGACTGAAGAGCAAATATTAGTGTAGCCAGAACGACGACACTTAGTATAAAGCTGACCGAAACAACGAGGATCAGCTTCGCACGCAGCCATGTGGAGAAAGATTTCTTTCTGGAAAGCAAGGTATGATGGATATCCGATATCAATTTTAGACCATTGTAGAAACATATAATGCCTCCCTGTAATATACGTAGGTTTCCCATTATTGTAAAACCAAACACCGTCGCGCCTACGCTGAAACTCCTGCTCGATGTAAGAATGAAATTTCTTTCGAAACTCGGCAGGTTTTTCGAGCCACTCATCCATACCTCGAATCCTTTGCAGGTCTTCGGGCATAGGAATGCGCTTCCACACCTGCATCTCTCTTGGGAGGTCATGGAAGAGAATTTCAGATCGCTTTGGTTTTTTTGGTAAAACAACGAGTAACCCGTGGAGTTCGGTAGCTTCTCCTTCTGTACCGTTAGGGTCGATCTTAATCCCTTTAGTTTCATACCCTTTTATGTCGATTAAAGTGGACATCAGTAGCTCTGTCCGTGCTTTGTCATTCTACCTAACGAAGGTACTCCTTTTTTAGGGTTCTTCAGCTCCATTTGATCACCGCAATCGCACTGACCTTCAGGATAATAGACATCCCCGTTTCTAAACTTCATACTTAAGGTCTGAACCGACTTCTCAGCCTTGCATTTTTTGCAAATTAGATCTGGCATTTTTTTAATTTAATTCGTACACCCGACAGGACTCGAACCTGTGACCGTCTGCTTAGAAGGCAGATGCTCTATCCAGCTGAGCTACGGGTGCATATGTTTATCTTCAGATAACCCGCTGTATTGTTTTGATTATCAAAGTTATAGTCGTCCCAGTAGATAAGACCGCTGGGCCTACTTTGAGAATCTTTCTGCAAATCCCCCTGAGTAGTCTTTGTTTTTTTCGATTTCTCCATTTTCGTTTAACTCTTTAACCATTTGTTCTAACCTCTGGCGCTCCACCAAAAGCTCTTTGCAATCAATAGCTGTTTGCTTTATGGATTGGAGCTCGGCCTTTCTAGAAGAGCCACCAGCCTCAGGGTCAACAGGCTTTTTGACCTCTTCGATCATGTTGTCAATAGCAATCTCCATGCTATTCATAAGCCTTTCAGCGGCACCTATTGTGGTAAACTTTTTACTTCTCGACATACATTAAGTCTTCTGCGCGGGTTCTATAGTACTCAGTCCCATCAATGGTGATGCGATAGTCCATGTTTTTAGCAAACCCTACTACATCGCCAACCTTTAATCCTAGTTCCTCCACCCAAGGCGGAGTAAAAGAGATCTTCCCTTTTGTGACAGGGCTCTCCTTAAGCTTAACAACATCGATAATAGAAGGCTGTTGCTCCTCGTCAACCTCCACTCCTTCGAGAAGAGCCCAGCCCGCCAGCGGATGTATGTCCCCAGTCTTTGCAGACTTGTAAGCAATAGCCTGGTTATTAACGGTATGATTAGGATCGTACCGTACAAGATAGTTATCATCCTCTCCAGTAAGAGGCTGACCATCGTTAATAACAACAAGATGATGGAAATAAAGCGTGTCCCCAACTTCCACTCCTGTA
>Ga0209630_10005835_pt1 | contig 10304 bp, 13 predicted proteins | sample COG_01_FD_184745 | JGI IMG/M metagenome (GOLD analysis project Ga0209630, IMG submission 184745) | Pelagic Microbial community sample from North Sea - COGITO 998_met_01 (SPAdes) (version 2) | ecosystem: Environmental > Aquatic > Marine > Neritic zone/Coastal water | place: Helgoland, sampling... | reverse complement strand
TCCCCTTTCAACTGACCCCGCCCGCGCCTTCAAAGAGCGCGTCCCACTTCCCGAAATCGCTCCCCGGCCCCTCCCCTTCCCTCGTCCCCAAGCAGTACCCCTTCCCGACGCACGCGGCGCTGCTCAGCGCGGCGACCGCGGCGTCCGCGACGACGATGCGCGACGTCTCCTCCGGAAGTAAATCGTCCCCGAGTCGGAGGTCCACCGCGCGTCGAGTCCCGCTGCGATGAGGTGTCGTCGTTTGATTGGTGGGCGACGTGGCGGGAAGTGTTGTGATTGGTTAGCTCTTTTGTGACCCGTGTGGACGTTTCATTGGACGACAGAGAGCGACGAAGAGAAACATACGCCGGGAGAGAAAGTCCTTAAGGATCGGCGTTCACATCGCCGACGCGGTCGTATGGGAAGCAGTCTCATTTCTCTCACCTCGTCGCGCGAAGCACGGTGTTGACGTCGTACGACGTGTACGGACCGTCGGTGAGCCGCCCGGGGCGGAGGATCGTGTACGGGATGCCGCTGTCGACGACCGCCTGCTCGCCCATGGCTTTGAACTTCAACACGCCGAAGAGATTTAGCACGAGGAACGGCATCCGGTCCGTGCGCGTGACGCCTGCGAGGAGAGCGACGGGAGAGAAAGTCCTTAAGGATCGGCGTTCACAGCGCCGACGCGGTCGTATGGGAAGCAGTGTTCGGAGACGACGACGGTCGGAGACGGCCGGAGACGACGCGCGGGAGACCCGCGGCGATTGGTCGACAGACGTGAGAAGATTCGGGAGATGACACGCGTCACATAGGGAATGGTCCACGTCGACGGACGTGACGTACCTATGCTCGAGACGAGCACGATCCGCCGCGCGTTCGGCGACTGCGTCTTCGCCGCCGTCGCGAGGTTCCGTACTGAGGGCCATTCCATACAAAGCGATGTCGGGGTGGAGTTCATAGGCGTCAGATGGAGTTGAAAGGCGTCGAGGGCGGGGATTGAACGCAAGGGATGGGCGGAGAGATGCGCCGGGAAAAGTCCTTAAGGAACGACGTTCACCACGCCGACGCGGTCGTATGGGGACCAGCGTATAGAACGCGCCTGAAACGAAATCCGTCGCCTCCGGTCCGTTCCCATCCCTCCACCGCGCCGAAGGGAACGCGGTCGTTCCCACGCACGACACGATCGCGTCGACGCCGACGCACGCGCCGCTGCGCTCGAGCGCGGCGGCGTCTCGCAAGTCCACGCCGGTGACGACCTCGAACGCGTCGTCGTCGCTCGCGAACGCGTCGGCGAACAGCGCGCGCGCGCTCTCCTCCGAGCGCGCGAGCGCCTTGACGCGAAAGCCGGACTCGAGAAGCTTGGCGACGACGAGCTGCCCGACGCCGCCGGTGCTGCCGACGACGAGGACTTTGGAGCCCTGGAGGGTGGGGTGGGTGTGCGGGGAGGGCGCGCGGCGGGGTCAGGCGTGGACGGAGGACGACCGTACCGACGAGGGAAGCGCTCGCGTCGATCGATCGAACGAGATCGGTGCCGTGTCGCGCGCGCGCCTTCGGGACGATCGCGTCCTCCGCGGACGACGCCGCGGCGGCGACGCGGCGGCGATGGACGGCGCGCGCGGGGCGTTTCGTCGTCTCGCCGCGGATGCGGCCGCGGTGCAGACCGCGCGTGGACGCGACGACGCGGCGCGCCGCGGGGGCGACGGCGGAGGAGGAGGCCATGGCGCTCGACGTTTTGGCCGTGCCGACGAACGAGGGAGCGGAGAGTTCTTTTCCGAAAAAACCAAACCACCGCCGAAAGCAAACGCGGATTCCGCCCGTCGATGAAACGTGACCGGTCGGCTCGGTCAGCGCGCGGGCGAACGCGAGCCAGTCACGACGATTCGACGCCGTGACAACCTGGCACAGCGGTCGGCCGCCGAACCGTCGTCTATCCACTTGGTTCCGACCCCGAGCGCGTCTCGGACTCTCGGTCCGCGTTCGAGGCTCGGTCCGCGTTCGCCGCGACGCGCAGAGCATCGAAGCACCACGCGCGCGCACTCGCCTCGCTTTCGATGTCGGCGTTCGCTACACTCCATCACGTACCCGCTCGAGCGTACAGTGCGTCGCCACACCCACCCCGCGGTTCGACTCGTCGTCGATCGCGCGCGCGCGCGCGCGCGGCGGCGTCCGCGCGCGCCGCGATCGAATGAATCGACGCGCACGTTTGTTTATCCCGCCCGGCGACGCGAGCGAGCGATCGAGCGATCGAGCGAGCGATCGTCGCGCGTCCCTCTCCTCGCCATCGTTCTGACGCCCGCCCGCCCGCCGCGCTCTTCATTTCGTTGTCCCAACAGAGATGTCCAAGCGCGCGAACGACGGGTCCAAGAAGCTCCGCGGCGCGCTCATGACGACGCGCGGCGCCCCCGGCGCGTCCTTTTCCGAGGGCGAGCCCCCCGCGCTCATCTCAACCACCCCGGAGTGGGACGCTCTGAAGCGGCACAAGGAAGAGATCATCGACGGGACGCACCTTCGCGAGCTCCTGAACGACGAGGAGAGGAACGAAGCGCTGACCGCGGAGTACAACGGCGTGTACTGCGACTTCGCGCGCCAGCGCGTCGTGCCCGAGGTGCGCGACGACGAACGAACGAACGATCTGATCCCATCGATACGCGCCCGCGTCGGATCCGAAAGAACTGAAGAGCGCCTTCCTTCTTCTGTGACAATTCCCGCCCGCCCGTCCAACCCCCCGCGCGTCGTCATGTCATGTCATCAAACTCTGACGCCGCGCTCTTCTTCTTCTCTCTTCTTCGCGCGCGCACCCCCCCATTTCAGACGATGGAGAAGCTCTACGACCTCGCCAACGCGGCGGGGCTCAAGGACAAGATCAACGCGATGTTCGAGGGCGAACACATCAACTCCACGGAGGACCGCGCGGTGCTCCACGTCGCCACGCGCGCGCCGCGCGACAAAGTCATCAACGTCGACGGCAAAAACGTCGTCCCGCAAGTCTGGGACGTCCTCGACAAGATCAAGGACTTCACGGACAAGGTGCGCGACGGCGAGTGGGTCGGCGCGACGGGCAAGCCGCTGACCTCCGTCGTCGCCGTCGGCATCGGCGGCTCCTTCCTCGGCCCGCTCTTCGTGCACACGTCGCTTCGCACGTGCCCGGAAGCTGCGGAGGGCGCGCGGGGGAGGCAGCTGCGGTTTCTCGCGAACGTGGACCCGGTCGACGTCGCGCGATCGCTGAACGGGCTGGACCCGGAGACGACGTTGGTGGTCGTGGTCTCCAAGACGTTCACCACGGCTGAGGCGCGTTCTATCTCACGCCGGTCCCCATACGGCCGCGGCGGCGTGGTGCACGCCGATCCTTAAGGACTTTCTTTTGCCGGCGTGTGTTTCTCCCCGCCCAGGGTCCCTCGCGTTCAATCCCGACACACCTACGCGACGCCTTTCAACATCAACTGACGCCTTTGAACTCCACCCCGACGTTCGCTCGTATGGACAATTACCCGTATAGACGATGCTCAACGCGCGCACCGTGAGGACGTGGATCACCGCGTCTCTCGGGAAGGAAGCCGTGAAGAAGCACATGGTCGCCGTCTCCACGAACCTCAAGCTCGTGTCCGAGTTCGGCATAGACCCTGACAACGCGTTCGGGTTCTGGGACTGGGTCGGCGGTCGATACTCCGTGTGCTCCGCCGTCGGCATGCTCCCTCTGTCGCTTCAATACGGCTTCGACACGATGGAAAAATTCCTCGAGGGCGCGTGGAACATCGACGAGCACTTCGCCACCGCGCCCTTCGAGAAGAACCTCCCCGTCACCCTCGGCATGCTGTCCGTGTGGAACGTCTCCTTCCTCGGGTGCTCCGCGCGCGCGATCCTCCCGTACACGCAAGCGCTCGCGAAGCTCGCGCCGCACATCCAGCAGGTTGCGATGGAGAGCAACGGCAAGGGCGTCTCCATCGACGGCAGGCGCGTCCCACGCACTGGTCCCCATACGGCCCCGTTGGCGTGGTGAACGCCGATCCTTTAGGACTTTTCCCGGCGCATCTCTCCGCCCAGGGTCCCTCGCTTTCAATCCCGACACACCTCGGCGCCTTTCAACTCCGCTTCTGACGCCTTTCAACTCCAGACCGCTGCCGTACGACACCGGCGAGATCGACTTTGGCGAGCCCGGGACGAACGGGCAGCACTCGTTCTACCAGCTCATTCACCAGGGCCGGACGATCCCGTGCGATTTCATCGGGATCATCAAGTCGCAGCAGAGCGTCTACCTCAAGGGCGAGATCGTGTCCAACCACGACGAGCTCATGTGCAACTTTTTCGCGCAAGCCGACGCGCTCGCCGTGGGCAAGACTGACGTCGAACTCCGCTCGGAGAACGTCCCGACGTTTCTCATCCCGCACAAGACGTTCACGGGTAACCGACCGAGCCTCTCGATCATGCTTCCGGCGTTGAACGCGTACAGCACCGGTCAACTTCTGGCCATCTACGAACACAGAGTCGCCGTGCAAGGATTCGTGTGGGGTTTGAACTCGTTCGATCAGTGGGGCGTCGAGCTCGGAAAAGTGCTCGCGTCCAAGGTTCGCGTGTCGATGTCGCAGAAGCGGACGACCGGGGAGTTGGAAGGGTCGAGCGACGGGTTCAACTCGAGCACGACCGCGATGTTGAACCGGTACTTGAAAGGGAAGGCGCAGCTTAAGTACGCGGAGGCGGAGGACGTCTTCCCGTGCGATCTCATCGACAGCGACGAGTGCCGGCCGCCGACGTCCTACGTCTGAGCGGGCGGGTGACGCGCGCGCCGCGCGCGGTCTCGTCTAGTCTATCACGCGATGGACGACGACGACCGACGCGCGGGGTTGGTGCGGGGTTGATTTGATTTCATTCATCTGATTTGATTTGAGGAGGAGGGGGAGTGAATTGAGGTAATATCGAGACGCGCGCGGCGGAGGATGGGAGCGCCGCGAGAAATTAATTACATTTTTCGCCGCCTCGTCGTCGCGTCGGGGTCCGTCGCTCCGGGGACGCTCCGCGGGTTCGGTTCGTTCGCGCGGAAGGAAGGAAGGAAGGAAGCGCGGGGACGAGAGGACGAGAAAGTGGACGCGTCGCGGGGCTGTACTAGTACAAGTTTACTTTGTGACGAAGTGATTGATGCTCTTTATTCCGTCGCGGAGCGCTCGCCCCCGCCCTCCTCGCCGACGAAAGTTCCCGCCCTTCCAAAGACTGATGATCCGATCCAGATCCGATCGGGCGTGGATGCGACCGATATTTCTCTGCTGTCGACGATAACAACAGACGGAACCGTCTTCGCGCGCCCTCGACGCACTCTCGCCCGCGCCGGTCACCGCTCTTCCGCGCGCGTCGTCACCCGAGAAGACGGCCGATGACGGCCGCGGCGTCGTCGCGCGTCGCGGTCTCCTCCCCCCCGCGCGTCGCCGCGCGCGTCGGGGCGGGTCGAAGATCGCCGAAGACGTATTCGGAGACACGTCAGCGAGCGCGCCCCGCCGATCCTGCCTTTGATCCCTCGCGCCACCACCGCGGACGGCGCTCGCGCCTCTTCCTGACGATCGCGCGCGCGAACCCGCTTCGATCGTTCGACCCGGAGGAGGTCACGATCGAGGGCCTCGTCCCGCTCGATCAAATCTGCGACGAGTTCGTGTGCAAGAGCTCCCCGGCGGTGGAGGCTTCGCTTCGTCAGATCGCGACGGACGTTTGCGCGCTTCGAGAGAACGCGCGCTCGCTGACGCCGTTCGCGAACGACATCGAGTACGACGACGGCGCGCGCGTTTTCAAAGGGAGGGAGGGGTTCAAGAACCACGCGTTCATCGCGGAGAACATCGGGAACCCGGCCGCGGCGGTGGAGTCGATGCGAATGAACGCGGTGGACGAGGCGGTGATCGAGGCGCGTTCTCATTTATTACACCGACTGGTCCCCGTACGACCGCGTTCGCGCGGTGAACGCCGTTCCTTAAGGACTTTCTCTCCCGGCGTCTCTCTCCGCCCACGCCACGGTCTCAATCCCGACACGCCTCGATGCCTTTGAACTCCACCCCTGACGCCTTTGAACTCCACCCCGACGTCGCGTCGAACGATGGACCCTCGACCCTCAGTGGCGTCTGCGAGGACAAACCCCCGGCGGCGCGCTCGACGCGAAGATCACGTCGACGCTGACGATGAACCTCATCACGGGACGCGCGACGCGATGGACGGAGGCGTGGGACGTCGCGGGCGGGGGATCGGATCCGGGCGCGGCGGCGTTCGTGGCGTCGACGCGGAAGGCTTCGGCGTTGCCGAAGAACGCGGCGGACGCGGCGACCGCCGTGGCGAAAGAATTGGACGACGCGCTCGGGTCAGGTGCGTTCTGTACAATTTTTTTTCACCCAAGCGTCGCTCGGTTTCAACATTTGATCGCGTGGGTCCCTTTCAACTGATGACCGGAGAACTGTTTTTGTATGGAATGGCTCTCAGTCGCCGGGTCGCTCGGTCTCGGCGGGGAAGAGCGGGAGGTGCAGGTTGACCCGAACGACCCGATGAAGTTCTTCACGAACGCGAACGGGCCGAAGGATGATTTTCTTCAGCTCGCGCTGTTCGCGTCGGCGATATACTTGGTCGTCAGACTGCTCCAAGAGACGTCGTCGTTGAACTGAACTGAACCGATCCGACGAACGACGAGTAATACTGTACGACTCGCGCGATTCGATTCGATTCGATTCGATTCGCGTCGTCGGGCGGCGGCGATTACCAAAATACTGTAATAACGCCGGTTTCACTACACTAGTTGTACACTACGCGTACGACGATACGACGGCAAAAGCTTCACTTCTTCGCGGCTTCCTTCGCGGCTTTGTTCGCAGCCTTCGCGACCGCGGCTCTCGCGGCGGCTTCCCTCTTCGCGGCTTCCTTCTTCTCCGCCTTGGCGCGCTCCGCCGCGAGCACGTCCTCGTCCGCGGAGGGGTCGTACGCGGCGGCCGCCGCCTCCGCCGCCGCCTTTGCCGCGCTGCCGCCGCCGTCCTCTCCTTCTACGCGTAACGCCTCATCGGCGGCGGTTTCGAGCGCTTTCAGATCCGCCTCCTCCTGCTCCTTCGCCCGCGCCGCTCTCATCTCTCGCGCCGCTCTTTCGCACGCGGCGTCGAACTTCTCCGCGAAGTGCGCCTCCTCTTCCACCGCGGCGGCGATCTCTTTCGGCGCCTCGGGGAACCCAGCCTCGATCAAATACCCGCGCAGAAGGACATCCTCCGCGTCATCCGCGCGTCGATCGACTTCGACTTCGGCGACCTCGCCGGCGACCACACCCTCGCGGTCGAACGACGCGACGAAGCGCGCGACGCGCGACGCGCGCCGCGCCGCCGCGCGCGCCCTCGCGATCTCAGCCTCCGCGGCGTCCTCGCGCGCGCGTTGCGCCGATGCCGCTTCTCTTTGTTCTCTCTCTTTATTCGCTCGACGCGTCGCGTCCATCTTCGGTGCGCCGCCGCCGCCGTGACCGTGGCCGCCCTTCTTACCGCCCTTCCTCTTCGCCGCCGCCGCCGCCGCCGCCGCCGCCGCCGCCTCCTCCCGCCGCGACGCTTCCTCCTCAGGGCCGTTCTATACGAGCGAACGTCGGGGTGGAGTTGAAAGGCGTCAGTTGAAGGTGAAAGGCGTCCAGGGCGGGTATTCAAAGCGAGGGACCCTGGGCGCAGAGAAACGACGGCAAAAGTCCTTAAGGATCGGCGTTCACCACGCCGACGCGGTCGTACGGGAACCAGTGTGAGATAGAACGCGCCTCTTTTCTTTTCCAAAGCCGCCGGGGATCCATCGCCGCGATCAACTTCCCGATGACCGTGTGCTTCCACCCCTCGACGAACACGACGCCTTCCTCTTTCATGAACGTCTCGAAGTACGCCTCCGGCGGTTCCTTCCCCCATCGCTTCTTATCCGCCTTTTGCGCGGCTTTAAACCTCTGCCTGTAGTACTGCGACCGAACGATGCTTCCGCGGTCGCTCGCCTGGTTCGCGCGCTGATGAGGCGCGTTCCGTACGAAGCGAAGGATGTCGGGGTGGAGTTGAAAGGCGTCAGGGGTGGAGTTGAAAGGCGTCGAGGGCGGATATCGAAAGCAGCGAGGGGTGGGCGGAGAGAGACGCCGGGAGCGAAAGTCCTTAAGGATCGGCGTTCACCGCGCCGACGCGGTCGCACGGGAACCACTGTAATAAATGTGAACGCGCCTGATTCACCGACGCGAAAATCACCGCAAAGGTCGCGAACCCGGTCAGGACGCTCGCGACGGAGACCTTGACGTGCTCCGCGTCGAACACGGACTTTTTACCCCACTTCGGGCGCGCGAACGACGGGAGCATCGCGATCGTGTCGTCGTACTCCGCCCTGCGCTCCGGGTCGGTGAGGACCTCTTTTCCCTCGGCGATGACCTGGAAGAGGAGGACGCGAGCGATTGGTCATTTGATGACGTGGCAGACGAGCGGCCAATAGAAAGACGACGGAAACGTATTGCGGTATCCATGATACGACAACGAAACGGTATCCACCATGAGGCGCGGGCGGCACCTTGAATATCTTCTCCGCGCTCTTCTGCTGCGATTTCGTCAAGTGCCCCAGCTTATCCGGGTGGTACTGCAACGCCAGGCGTCGGTACTTGCTCTTGATCTCCGTCGCGTTCGCGGACTTGGAGACGTTTAACGCGCCGTAGTAGTCCGTTCTCACCCATCTGTGCGACAGACGCGGAGGGGAGAGGGAGGGAGCGGTGAGACGCCGCGGCGGAGCGTCGATCGACGGCGGCAGATCTGATGAGATCCACGCGACGTTCGATTCTTCGCCGCGATCGATCGAGTGGGCACGCGACGGCGACCGCGCGACGCGACGCGACGCGACGCGCGCGGGGGGGGCGTCGCGCGGCGCACCTCACGGCGTCGGACATGTCCGCGGACGCTCGCAACGGCGCGACGCATAGCGCGAGGAGCGCGAGGAGGATCACGCGGAGGTGGGACCTCATGACGTCGCGTCGCGGCGGCGTCGGTCGTTCTGGCGGACGCGACGACGGTTCGAGGCGACAGGAAGTCGTGACTCAAGGCGCTGCGACTGACCTGCTGCTTGTTGGCTGGCGCGAAAACTCAGACTGGAACGCGCGGAGCGGGCGCGCGCGCTCTTTCGGATTTTACCCACTGGCGCTCGTCACCATGGTATCGCTAACGCGTCCGACGGACTATCATAAAGCTCCGCTTCGGTCAGTACTCGATCGTCCCCAAAAACCCGTCCAGGTCGATCCCGGTGAGCTCGGGAGGCAGCCCAGATTTCGCCGGCGCGGCGGCGGCGGCGGCGTCTGCGTTTGCGTTTTCGTTTTCGTTCGCGCTCGCCGCCGCCTCCGGAGGGTCTTCGAACCCGTCGTTCTCCTCGTCCCCCGCGGCGCCCCCCTCGCGCGCGCGTTTCTTACTCGTCGTCGTCGTCGTCGTCACCGGCGCCGGCGGCGGCGGACGCGCCGCGGCGTTCGCTTTCCCCGACGCGCGAAGAAGCGTTCCCGCCGGCGCCGGCGCCGCGTCGTCCGCGCCCTTCCCCTCCGTTCCGCTCGTCGTCGTCGCGCCCGCGCCCGCGTCCCGACCCGCGGTCTCCTCAGCCCCCTCCTTTCCGCCCTCTATCCGCGCCTTGGACGCGGCGGCGAGCGGCGACGGCGTCGCGCTCACCGACCGCCTCCCGCCGCCGCCGCCGGCGCCGGCGCCGCTCAACAAAGGCGCGAACATCCGCCCCAGCTCGTTGTTCTCGTAGTCCTCGAACAGCGAGTCCATGACGTAATCGACGTCGATCTTTCCAAACTGATCGACCGAATCGAGCGCGACGTCGGCGGCGTTCGCGGGCGCGGCCCCTCTCGGCGATGTCCCCCCGATCCCGATCCCGCCGCCGCCGCCGCCGTCCGCGACTCCCTCCGCCTGCATGTGCCCGACGATGAACTCCGCGAGCTTCGCCTGGACTTTCTCGTCGCACAGCTCCCGCGGGAGTTCCCAGCTCCGCCACTGCCCGGACAACGATGAGGCGTCGGAGGCGGGCGTCGGGTCGTCCCCGAGCGACCCGAGGTGATCGGTCGCGCCGCCGCCGCCGCCGCCGCCGCCTCGTCGCTGGTGACCGTTCGCCCACGCTCCGTCGAACGCCGCGCCGAGGTTCCCGTTCCCGCCGCCGGGAGAAGAAGCGGCGCCCCCGCCGGGGCTCCCGAACGACGTCGACGTCGACGCCGCGCTTGGCCCCGGGCCCGGCCCGCCCCCCGCGCCCGCGAACTCGGCGGCGGCGGCGTATCTCCGCGGCGCTGCCCTCGCGTTTTTTCGTCCGCCTCGGCCCTCGCGGCCGCGGCCGGGGCTCCGCGCGGGCGGCGG
>Ga0209630_10005834_pt1 | contig 10305 bp, 9 predicted proteins | sample COG_01_FD_184745 | JGI IMG/M metagenome (GOLD analysis project Ga0209630, IMG submission 184745) | Pelagic Microbial community sample from North Sea - COGITO 998_met_01 (SPAdes) (version 2) | ecosystem: Environmental > Aquatic > Marine > Neritic zone/Coastal water | place: Helgoland, sampling... | reverse complement strand
ATGGATTTTTTAAGCGATTATGTAATAATTTTTATATCCATTTATTTTCAGGAAATTTTCAGTCCAGAAAAGGAGTTGATATAGTATTTGATGCACAAATCATGCCAATAAAAACCGATACCGTAGCCAATATTTCAAACTTTAGCGTTCTTGAACATTTAGAGTTTCCAATAAAATTCTTATTGGAGTCTTATCGGATTTTAATCCCTGGTGGTAAATTATTTATTATGGTTCCATTTATGTATGGCGAGCATGATCAGGTCGACTATCAACGTTATACTGAGTTAGGATTAAGGAAATTAATTGAATCAGCTGGATTTCGGAAAAATAGTATCATCCGATTAGGAGGAACTCTGACAACTTTTAATAATATGGTAATAAACTTAATTCATAACAAATTTTCTAACAGGTCTAATTGGTATATTGATACTCATTACAAATATGCCCTACTATTACTATCACGTTTAATCAGTTTGCCTTTCTTTGTATTAAATTGGCCTCTTTTTTTTGTAGATAAAATTGTTGATCCCAATTCACTTAATTGTACAAATTTTTTTGTTATCGCAGAAAAAGATCTTTTTAATGAAAAGTAAATCGCTAGTGCGTTTTATATGTTTATAGATTTCTCATCATTAATGGAGTTATAGATTTATGAGATTTTTTTACCTTTTTTTATATTATTGCTTTGCTAGACATTTACCTTCATTATCTATGCCCTTTGGCTGCATTAGTAATAAATTACGTCAACAAATTTGTAGAAAAATTTTTAAAAAAATGGGTTTTAATGTTTCAATTAAAAAAGGGTCATACTTCGGGAGTGGTCTCAATATAACTATCGGCAACAATTCTCAAATAGGGGAAAACGCTAGGATTGCTAATAATACGATTATTGGTAGCAATGTAATGATGGGCTTAGAGGTTTTAATTTTGTCTGTAAGGCATGCTTATGAAGATAAGAGCGTTGCACCAATCCACCAAGGCTACCTGAAGTGCTTACCTGTTGTAATAGGCGATGACGTATGGATAGGTGCTCGAGCTATCTTGCTTCCAGGAGTTAGGATTGGCAAAGGAGCAGTTATAGGTGCCGGAGCGGTTGTTACAAAGAATATAGGCCAGGATGAGGTGGTTGGCGGCGTGCCTGCCAGAACTTTGCATCATAAAGGAAGATGATTAATGGCCAATAAATTCATAGCTTTATTTTCTTTCATCCCTCGCTATCTTCAAGCTTGGTTTAAGATGGGCTTACAAAGCTTTAAAATAAACCTAAAATGCAAGTTCAGTAAAGATTTTTCGGTGTTCAATGAAGATTTACAAAAAAATAGCTTCTTGGACTTGGGTCAATATTCTTCAGATAAGATTCCTCAACTAAAAAATGAATTAGAAGAATTGAATAAGAATTATCAGCCTGATGCTCACAAGACTTTTAATGCCTATGATAATTTGTTATCAGGTCAAAATGTTTCTTGCGATTCTATTATGTTTAAAATTGCCCTAGACAAGAATATTTTAGGGCTGGTCTCATCATATTTTAATGAGCCTCCAACGCTTCATGGCATAAGGCTTTTGAAAAGTACAAGGCATTCAAATAATGGCTGGGATAGAGATCAGTTGTGGCACAGGGATCGCTATGCAAAAAAACAGCTTAGGCTATTTATTTACATTAGTTCCTGTACCTTACAAAATGGTCCCTTTCAATATATTCGTAAGACCCTCAAATCACAATGCATTACTTTTTTTAATCAATTTTTTAGATTTACTGATAGTTTTTTAAATAGATGCCAGTTAGATAAAGAGGTGCAATTTATTACCGGAGAGCAGGGAAAAACATTCTTAATTGATGTAGGTAGATTGTCCCATTGCGGAAGCAGAGTCTTCAATGGTGAGCGTTTTGCTTTCAGTGTAATTTATACGAATAAATATCCTTACGTCCCCATCGACAATATGATCAATGAAAAAAAGAGCCAATTAAAAAAATTGTACAGCTTGCCTATACAGAAAGGAGCCCTTTCATAAAATAGCCAGCAGTAGTTACTTAATTTTATCCGTTGATTTATCATGTAATTTAAAGTAAAAATAAGCATACCAAGTAGTTGGTTTTAATATTTCTCAAGCACTCTTATTTACGATATAGGCATCGGTAAAAAATGAAAATTCTTCTAATGCACAATTTCTATCAGAACAAAGGTGGAGAAGATGTTGTTTTTGAATCCGAGAAATTATTATTGAAAAGCTATGGGCATGATGTCTCACTTTACGTGGTTAACAACAGCCTTATTGATGGGTTAAAAAGTAAAATTAAGACATTTTTAACTGTTAGCTACTCAGAAGCCGTTAGAAAAAAATTAACCACGGTGCTAAAAGAATCTAACCCAGACATTGTTCATATCCATAATTTCTTTCCCTTATTGTCGCCATCTATTTTTGACGCCTGTTTTGACTGTGGAATTCCTGTCATTCAAACGCTTCATAATTATCGAACAATATGCCCTGGTGGTCTATTACTCCGAGATGGGAAGGTTTGTGAAAAATGCATTGAGGGTTCAGCATATCAAGCAGTTCGCCACCGATGCTATAAGAAGTCTTTTTTTGGCACTTATTCTGTTTCACGCATGGTAGATAAAAGTAGGAATAATGGTACCTGGAAAAATAAAGTAACTAAGTTCATTGCTTTAACTGAGTTTGCAAAAAAAAAATTCATCCAGGCTGGATTTCCTGAGTCTAAATTGACTGTAAAATCAAATTTTATTTTTGATCTTGGAGATTATTCAAAAGACAAGCAGGTTCATAGCTCTGGAGCCCTCTTTGTTGGTCGCTTGAGCCAGGAAAAAGGTATTTTAACCTTAATTAATGCTTGGCAGAAACTCGAGGTTAACTTAACTGTTATAGGAACCGGGCCTTTGGAAAATATTATTCAAGCCTCAAAAAATAGTTATATAAATGTATTAGGGGAGCAAGAGCAAAAACTTGTGCGCCTAGAAATGAGAAAGGCTACTTTTTTGGTAGTTCCGTCGGAATGGTACGAGGGTTTTCCTATGGTTTTAGTAGAGGCTTTTTCACAAGGACTCCCAATAATTGTTTCCGGGTTGGGAAGTCTTGCAGAAATAGTTCAAGATGGATTTAATGGTTTACATTTTGAACATGGTAATGCTAATGATTTAGCTGAAAAAGTCCGATGGATGGTTGAGCATCCAGATATGTGCAAAAAAATGGGTAAAAATGCTAGAACTTCATACCTAGAAAAATATACTCCAAATAAAAATTATGATGAATTGATTTCCTTATATAAATTAGCAATCAAGGAAAATGATGACAAAAAAAATTAAGATTATTAAAATGAATGTTGATGTAATCACGGTGAGTGGTTTGCTAGCTTCAATTAAAAATTTTGTAGGTAGAAAAGTTGGTGCCTATGTGTGTTTATCAAACGTTCATATGTGTATGGAGGTTAATGATTCAGAAGACTTTGAGAACGTTATTAATCATGCTGACATAGTTGTTGCTGATGGAAGGCCAATTTTCTGGGCTCAGAGATTATTGGGCTCTAAAACTGCTTCTCAAGTTAGAGGTATTGATTTAATGAAGGCCTTATGCATGTTAGCAAGCCAAAATAACTTTAATGTTGGATTGTATGGCGGTTACTCTAATAACGTATTAGACGATCTAAAATCTATTTTAAGAAATTCGTATCCAAGACTTAATATCAGTTACGCTTTTTCCCCGCCTTTTAGAGACTTAGAAAATAAAGAAAAATCAGAGAACCGAAAAAAAATTGAAAGCTGTGAGGTTGATATCCTTTTTGTTGGTATAGGATGCCCAAAGCAAGAGTTTTGGATGGCTAGCAATAAAGATGAGTTAAAATGTGTGATGGTAGGTGTTGGTGCTGCCTTTGATTTTATTGTTGGCAACAAAAGACAAGCACCGCGATGGGTGCAATATTTCGGTTTAGAATGGCTTTCTAGGCTTATTTCTGAGCCAAAAAGATTGTGGCGAAGGTACCTTATCCAGAATACAAGGTTTATATTTTATTTTATTCGCCAATTAATTGTAATTAATTTTAAAAAATTTATAAAAGCATAATTAAAGATATATTTATTAGGGTGGTAGAGCTTTTAAATTACAGCCATACAATGAATTAATAAAGATAGTCAGTAATTAATAATGAATATACAAAAAGCTTACTAAAGAATCTCTTTTTTCCTTTACACTTTTTACGAAAATGATTTTGTAACTTTTGACTACACTTTAATACAGTTATTACCTAATGATTTTATTTTCCACTTCAATTATTCTGCTTGTTAAGATTTGTTTGTATAAACATGAACGATTCCTTCACCAAGGTTCGGTGAGATTAAGGTACTAAGTCTCTCGACTATGTATGGAATCAAGGGGCTTCTATTAAATAATCTATAAGAATAACTTTCAATTAATTTAAAGTTAAATCTACTAGCTAGAGCCTCTAATGTTCGATGTGAAAAGTAATAAACATGGTCTGGATGAATGCTCTCTTTACCAAAAGGGATGCGAATGGCTCTTCTAAAGCAGTACGCATTAGTTGTTGTAATAACTAACTTCCCGTTGGTTTTTAAGACAGATTTTACGCTTTGCATAAATTGCCCAGGATTATTTAAATGCTCAATTATTTCTCCAGCAATTACAACATCAAATTTTTCTAAATTTAATATCTCAAGATTTTCAACATTACCTTTAATTATATTGGTAACATTATATTTGTTTTTTAAGGTCAAAATTGTTTCCTCTGACAAATCAATTCCTATACAGTTTTTTGTGACATTTGATATCTTCTCGTGAAGCCAACTTCCATCCTGAATTCGTTCTTCTGTATAAGGCCAATCTGCACACCCTAAGTGTAAAACTTTTTTATCTTTACAACAGTCAATAATAAACCTTTCTCTATTAACTTGTTTTTTTGGTAGCGGATAATGACTCATGATCCCTCTCTATTATTTTGTAGCAATAACACAAATTCCGCCATGCCAACCTAATAATTGAAAAAAAATGTTTTTTAATTGTTTTAGTTTATTGTTGTATGAAACTGGATAAAATCTTATAAATTCAATTTGTTTAAATCCAATATTTGTTAGTAGCATGCTTATAGTTTTCTTTTCAAAAAGGACAAGATGTGTGGGTTCAAGCTGTTCGCGCCATTTACTTCCAGTTATTTTAGCATTCATTCCTTTTATATTTGGCGTTGTAATTATAATAACACCTCCTTTATTCATTGATTGATAAATATGATGTAAGTCAGCCCATGGATTTTTTAAATGTTCAATAACTTCTATTATCGTAACGATGTCGTAATTATTTTTTTTAAGTTTTCTTGAAACTATTTTTTTGGAAAATCTTTTATTGGAAAATTTTATTGCTTCAGAATTATTCTCTATTCCCTCAAAGATATTATTTTTATGGATATCTAATTTCATTAGCTCATAAATTAAATTACCAATTCCAGATCCATAATCAAGTAACTTAGTTCCTTGTTTTTTTGACATTATTTTTTTGAAAATATACTTTGCCATTATCTTATTAAAAGAAATAGAAGAGGTTTGATGGATTTTATTTGTTGTCATATTTTTATATGAATAACTACTCTTGTAGTGAACTGCTAATTCTTTAGAGCTAGGCATTGGGTATCTCGCATAAATGTTACACTTTTCACATTTATAAAAATTTAGACTTTGGTAAGCGCGAGTTAAGTTTTTTGAGGAGCAATAATAGCAACTAGCTTTCATGTTGTATCTTTTCTATATATATTTTAAGTGCACTAAGGTAGTCTGATGTTTCGAATTTGTAATTTAGTCTCATTATTAAGGTCTTTATTAGATAAATGTATAAAATTTTTTTGTTTTTTAGGCCTACAGAATTTAATGTATTTTTTATGATTTTTGAAGATGAATTTTTTTTAATGTAAAGCTGTTCCATAAAGAAATAATGACATAAATCCATACCTTCAAGACCCTCAAATATAAAGTCCTCGAAATCAATTAGGTAATGTTTTTTTTTATCATGAATAATATTCCATGGAGTAAAGTCTCCGTGCTCTGGAGTAACCTTATATAATTTGTTATCTGAAAGTACAAGTTTGTCAAAATAGTGTATGTATTTTCTAAGGCCATGATGTTTTTCCAGACTTTTCTTTAAATTAATTATCCTGGGGTGCTCTCTTAATAAGTACGAGGGAGCCCCGTTTATTGTTAATCTTTTAAGTAGGAGGTTGAGTGAGTCATGATTGATTGGTTTTAGGTTGGGATTATTATTGATACTTTCAGTTAATATATATCGGTATTGGTTAAATGAGCCGTTATTTATTAGTCTTGGTATCCCTATACATTTAAGATTTTCTAACGCATATTGTTCATTTTTTATTTTACGGTTTCCATTTTCGGTTAATGCATATTTGAGATAACCTAAAATAATTCCATCGCTCTGTAATTGCATTACCACCATATGCCTGCATGAAGAAAAGTAAACAGACGACACAATATTTTTATTCATTTCACTTTCTAGGTAATTTATAAACGGAGACTTTTCCTTAGTCACAGTGTTAAATATTGGAAATTTGATAGCAATGTATTTTAAAATTTTTGCCTTTATTGATAGTGCCCTAAATAAATTAAATGAATTGTTTTTTTCTACTTTTGAACCGACAGCAAGCAAATATGTTGGATTTTTTTTTGAAGGGAGACAGATGTATTTAGTATTTGAGTACATTTTTAAAACTCATTATTGATTTCCAGCGTAATTTTTACTTCAAATGTTAGCATTATAATGCATGAGCTAATTTAAGTTCTATGCTAAATGATAATACATCAGCCTCCCAGAGTAATTTTTCCGCTCATATCTGTTAATATTAATAAAAAATTTGTTTTTTAATCAAACATCAACTCAAAAATATTGAATTAAATATATATGTATGGAGGTAGCCGGGATTGATAAATGAAGAACCTGCTAAAGCATTCCCTTATAAACCACCAACAGAGACTGTCAAGAGAAAATATTCTTATATTTTTTCCCTCAATAAGAGACTGCCCACTAGGTTTTTAAAGGTAACGTTTGATAGATTCTTTGCCTTGTTTTTTCTTTTCTTCTCACTGCCCATTATTATTTTATTAAAGTTGGCTTTTGTTATTGAGGGGATCCTTATTTCAGAAAACAAGGGCCCCATGTTCTTTTCTTACAACGCAGTGTCCCAAGGAAAGGTCTTCCCTAAATATAAAATTCGCCTCATTAAAACCCAATACATTGAGCCTAAGGGAGCCAAACGGGGCGACTGGATCGCCTATGCGGCTGAGTGGAATGATGAATCAAGGACTTATGTGGGGGCCTTTGTTAAAAAATTTTACCTCGATGAGATCCCCCAGTTTTGGAATGTGTTGCGCGGGGACATGTCCATCGTGGGACCACGGCCCTTGGCAGTCATCCACTATGAGCGTGACCTGGCCCAGGGCAATGTCACCAGGAAACTTCTTAAGGGCGGCCTTTTAGGGTTGGGGCACATCATGAAGGGCAAGCCGGAGTTTGGGAATCCTATTTACGAATACGAGTACATCGACCAGTACATCAAGCGATCTGAATTGGGACTCCTCTTACTCGATCTTAAGATTATCTGGCGGGGGACAATATTAATCCTTAAGGGCGGAGGATATTAACTTAATTTTATAATTTAAAATAAAAATTACTCTTTACCTTTACTATCAGTAGCTTCAATACTCTCTATCTCTTTGATTAGTAGACCATTGATTAAAGTAGCCCCCGTAGTGCTGGGATGATGTGTGTCCTGATAATATGAATCTCCATATCTATGTGTGTAACATCTATTACTTACAATTCCATCACAAAAAATTTGGTGGGGAAATACTCTGTATATATTTTTATGCTTTATTGAATCAAGTAATTTAAAACTGTCTCGAGTCCTATCTTGATATACCCGGTAGCTTGTAGATAATGTTTCAGGAATAATATTTTTTTTCTTAATCTTAGATATCTCAATGGGTACATTAAATCCAGCCTCAGGAATTGGATAAACAAGTATCACTTGATGCCCAACATCTAAAAAACTTTTTATTCCTCTTATTATGTTTTCTTTTACTGTTTTATTCAATAAAGGAATTATTTCCCCCCAGTCCTTATGATCCTTTCCCCAATTCTCGTCCCCACCCTCCTTGTTATCAAAATACTTACCACTTAACATTAATGGCAGTCTTCCACCTACAATAATTATTGAGTTAGGAGTACTCAATATATTCTTATGTACTAATTCTATAAATTCTTTGGTGCAATTTGATGAGGGGGCAAAATTTGTTATGAATGAAACATCTTTTATAGGCCAACAACCTGTCATTATATTAATATTATATTTTAGATGCATGGACTTATAGATCTCATAAGATAATGCACCAATATGACTGTCACCAATCAGATGTATCGTTCTTTTATTATTTCCAAAAAGGCAAAAATCACTTTGTCTTGAATGACAGCGCTTACCATCTTTTTTTAATATATTCCATGGATGCTCTGTTGTTAATAATCTATAGCTAAGATTCCTATCTTTAAATCCATCTCTCTGAATCACCATTGCACTCATCAAAATAACTGTAATAAGTAAAATTAAAATAACCCAAGCAAACTTTTTTATTCCTATAAATCCTACATTGCGGAAAGGCTTCTCTATTAAAAAATAGGAAATTACTGACAATATCCCAGTAGCAAGAATGAGTAAATATTTCTCATCATTATGAAGTTCGTTAGTATCTGCAATTCTCGCAAAAGCGAAAATGGGGTAATGCCACAAATACATGGAATAAGAAATGAGCCCTATACCCACAATGGGTTTAAAACTTAATGCCTTGCCTACCAAGTCTGTTTTATTTACGCTGTATAAAATAATCAATGCCGTACCTAATGTGGGCAGTAAAGAGACAAAACTTGGATGTGGGGTTTGGTTGTTAAAAAATACAATCGAATGCATGATAAGAACCAATCCTAATAAGGGCATGGTTTGGTTTAATAATTCAAGCTTCACTCTGCCGTATTTCAATTCATAAAAGGCCAATAAACTCCCAATACTTAATTCCCATAAACGGCTTGTGAGCATAAAGAAATTGAGTTGGGTATTTTTAGTGCTTTGCCAATCAGCATAAGAAAGTGAAATTAAAATTAAAACAGTAATGATGGTGACGAGATGATTTTTAGCAAACTTGTAAGCAAGCAATAATAAAATCGGAAACAAGATATAAAACTGTTCTTCAATGCCTAAACTCCATGTATGCAGAAAAGGTTGCAACAAGGAACTTTCAGCCCCGTATTGAGTGTTGGTGAAATAAAAGAAGATGTTAGAACCGAAAAGCGTTGCGGACAAAATGCTTTGAGCATATTCAATAAATTGATTGGGCAATAAGTATTTATAAGCAAAAGGAAATGTGACCAGAAAAACTGTAAAAAGAATAGGCAGTATTCGCCTTGCACGCCGCTCATAAAACTGCATAAAATTTACTTTACCCTTTTCAAACAACTCACTTAATAAGATGCGTGAGATGAGATAACCGCTAATAACAAAGAAGATATCAACCCCAACAAAGCCTCCCTTAAAGAAGTTATGTCCAAATACGACAATTTGTGCGTGATAGAGGATGACACTTAATACAGCAATGGTGCGTAAACCATCTATTTCTGGGCGGTAGTTTTTAATTCTTAACATAACGTCTTTCTAAGTCAATCAACTCACCCATCTGCTTCGAGAGCTGATTATTAAGGCTCGTCTGGTAGCGCATTAGCTTATCTAAGATGTCGAGATCCGGCAGGTTAGCTTCCTTGATGATTGGCAGAAGCTTTCTGAACTCGTCAATCTTACCTTCCATATCTAAGGACTTTCTGAGGTCGACTTGTTTGACGGCAATTAAATCCTTGATGTCCTCAACTGAGAAATCCTGAATGACCTCCCTCATCGTCTGAGTAATCTCCTGTGCCTTAACCTTCTTGGCCTCATCGGGTCGGATGACAACAATCTCGATACCGGATTTATTTTGTTTGCGCCTAATTAAGCCCTTCAAATAGGTTATTAAATCCATCTCGTGGTCTCGCGCTTCCTTCTCCAGCTGACGGAATAGGGTGGGCATTTTCTTTAGGTAAGCTTCTGGCTCTTTTAATTCCTTTGTTGACACCATGAAAATCTCGCTCAAGAGCTTGCCGAGGTAGACCAGATCCTGGTCAAGTATGTTAATGCGCTGGTAGTATTCCATGTCGGCAGTGTCCTGATCGAATTTAAGTTCCTTATGGAGCTGGGACTCG
>Ga0209630_10005832_pt1 | contig 10307 bp, 8 predicted proteins | sample COG_01_FD_184745 | JGI IMG/M metagenome (GOLD analysis project Ga0209630, IMG submission 184745) | Pelagic Microbial community sample from North Sea - COGITO 998_met_01 (SPAdes) (version 2) | ecosystem: Environmental > Aquatic > Marine > Neritic zone/Coastal water | place: Helgoland, sampling... | reverse complement strand
CGTAGGCGTAGGCGTAGGCGTAGGCGTAGGCGTAGGCGTAGGCGTAGGCGTAGGAGTAGGCGTAGGAGTAGGCGTAGGAGTAGGCGTCGGTGTCGGCGTAGGTGTAGGTGTAGGTGTAGGCGCAGAATCGTTGCCATCTGCTACGTTACCCAAAATCAGTCCTCCCACAATTCCGACAGCAATTGCAGTGGCCGGCTGCATACCGGCTATTGTGCCAGCGTTATCACCTGGCAGAATTAGCGCCACTGGATCTTCCTCTTCCTCTTCCTCTTCCTCTTCCTCTTCCTCTTCCTCTTCCTTCATCTCAACTTCCTGCTGGACAGGCTCTGGAATTGGTTCAGGGGTTGGTTCTGAGGAAGGCACCACAACAGGTGCCAACACTTCTGGCTCTGGGGGCTCCTCTCCTGCGTAAGTCGCGGGGGAAATTGAAAGTGCAACAGCTACTGCTAAAGCCAGATCCTTTTTCTTAAACATGTTAAATTTCCTTAAAATTAGTACACCTAATATAATTGAAGTGTAGTTGTTTCTACTGTTTTCCGGATAATACACGCCTAATACAATACGTTCAAGCAAGTTTTTGTTCAATATACAATAAAGAAAAAAACAAAATAATCCAGCTATTTACTTTTTTTAACAGCACTAATTGGGCAGCCTACTTAATGACGTCACAAATTGAACCTCGATAAAATGGGTTAGATTTAAGTTAAAAGAGTCAAAACATGTTTGATCCTTACCAAATTCTGACAAGTCAAACTCCTCTAGGAGACAAGATGATTGCTCCAGTTGGGCTACAGTGGCGTTTTATTGTATGCTAGCAAGCTGTTTAACATAGGATTTAACTTAATTGCGCAGCAATCGAGTTATTGTGTGGAAACGCCAATAATAATGATGGAATATCGATGAAAACTAGTTTCACTTCTGAATGGGAAAGTTGGATCCAAACGAATATCGCCAATGGCCACGACAAGGACCACCTTTTTAATATTCTTATTGATGAAGATTTTTCGTATGACGCGATCAAAAAAGAAATGCAGTACGAACCAACACCCAAACATGAATTTACAGAGGAGTGGCAGAGCTGGATAGAAACTAACGTGACAGCCGGCCACGACAAAAATGGTCTATTTAAAATATTGCTTAATCATGGTTTTGCCTATGACGCAATAAGACAAGCCTTAGCTTTTGAGCCCTCCGTCCCCCTTGATCAATTGGTCGATCCATTAAAAACAAAGATCGAGCTGAGTAATAAATCTACACCAGTTAATGCTGGAGAGATTATCGATTTTAGTAAATTATTAATACCCAATGCAGAGAAGTTTGAGTCCGAGTCGTTGGAGCTATTCTTAGTTACGGATTTTTTGAGTACTGAAGAATGCAACTATTTGGTTTCTGCTCTAAAGGAAAAATTTGATGAGGATGAAGCTGTTTCAACTAATCAAAACTGTGATTTCTTTAGTGACCAACACCCACTATTCCAAGAGATAGATAAGAGGCTATGCAAGTTGGTCGCCATCAATTCTACCTATGCAGAGCCCTTACACGGGCACTATTGTGATGCGAAAGACTCGCAAGCTAGTGTCGACCTGCTTGGTCTTCCATCGACAGTAAATTTGGATACTTTAAAAGGCCATCGCGCTTATGCCGTGACACTATACTTGAATGATGTTGCTAGCGGAGGCGAAACGCAATTTAGCGAGGCTAATCTCAGTATCAAATCAAAAGCAGGATTAGCTATGATTTGGTCCAACTTGGATCCAGATGGGCTCCCTGCAGCGAAGAGTCTTGGTGAATCTATGCCAGTTGTTGCAGGCCATAAGGCAGTCTTAACCAAATGGTTTCGCTCCCAAAGTTCAGTCAAGAATGATCCTCCCCCACTATTCAACAGAGACCCCAATGAGGTCATTCCGGCCTATACCAAGGCAGGGTTCTGCAAGTCAAAACTGCCAGATGCGTTGTTTTCGCGAATTAAGGATTTCTTTTCCGCTAATCTTGACAGAGCGCAGGAGGAAAATGTCGCCGGCGACTTCATTGTCAATGATACTAAAACTAAAGCCACTCCCAGCTCGCTGGTTGACTTAACTACGGAATTAAGACAAGACATTCATGACAATTTAAAGAATTCTTTAGAAAAATGGAGCGGTAAGCAATTACTCCCAACTTTTGTCTACGGGATCCGAATTTATCATCGTGGCGCTATTTTAAAATGCCACAGAGACCGACTCGCTACACATATTATTGGCGTGATTATTAATGTTTCACAAGATGTTAATGAGGATTGGCCTTTGGTTATTTATGATCACCAGCATCGTCGCCACAGCATTTTATTGAAACCTGGCGAAGTAGCTTTTTATGAGAGCGGTTCTTTGGTTCATGGACGCCCGAGCCCCCTGAATGGAAACTCGTTTGCCAACGTGTTTTGTCACTTCAAGCCTGTGGACTATGTTCCCAAAAATGTTATCAACGCTAGTTAGTCTTGTGATGGGTTAAGTGGACTCAAGCTTGAAAAGGGAAGTGATGCTCTGACCTGCTGATTCAACATAGTTATCAGCACTAGGGCACGGCTCTTGCCATCCGTTTGAGAAAAGGCTGCATTGAGTCCACGAAAAGGACCCTCAATAATCTCCATCTCTTCACCCACCTTTGGCAGACTGGAAGCAACAACATCAGCATTGACGGCTACCCGCTCACGCAACTGATCAACCAAAGATTCAGGCACTTTAATGGGCGCACCTGCTGCTGTGACAAAATGGCTAACGCCTCTGGTCGAGCAAATACTAGTGGGAGACACAGAGGTCTCACCCAATTGCACGAATAAGTATCCAGGAAACAACACTTCAAGCACTTCAACACGGCGGCCACGAGAAATCTTTTCTACCTTGATCATTGGACAAAAAGATGTCACAGACTGTCGATCAAGATTTTCAGCTGCTCGCTGCTCCTGTCTAGATTTAGTCTGCAACAAAAACCAATTCATTTTCTCCGTCACTACAGCTCCCTACTCAGTACCGTCTTCTAATAAGGCTAAAATTTCTAGCTCCTTCTGCTTTAATAATAGCGCATCAGCCCGTGTCTCGACATTTAAGCGAACTACCGGTTCGGTATTGCTCATTCGCAAATTAAAACGCCAATCGGTAAATTCCATTGAGACTCCGTCTATCTCACCAACAGATAAAGCCTCGGCTTCATAGTGCTTGCGCACCCTAGCAATAGCCAACGTCGGGTCAGCAACTGCGCGATTTATCTCACCGGGGGAAGGATAAGCAATCATCATTGCATTGACTAACTCGGATAATGGCTTGCCACTAGAGCTCATTAGTTCCATGACCAACAACCAGGGAATCATGCCGCTGTCACAGTAAAAGAAATCTCTAAAGTAATGGTGGGCACTCATCTCTCCGCCATAAACAGCATCTTCCAGGCGCATTCGCTCTTTAATAAATGCATGTCCAGTTTTAGACTGAATTGCCTCGCCGCCATTCCGTGATACAACATCAATAGTGTTCCAGGTTAATCTTGGGTCGTGAACAATTGTACTCCCTGGATTTTTAAGCAAGAATGCCTCGGCTAATAAGCCAACAATATAGTAACCCTCTATGAACTGCCCCTTCTCATCCACCAAGAAGCAACGGTCAAAGTCTCCATCCCACGCAATACCCAAGTCGGCCTGATGTTCTATAACCGCATCGATAGTAGATGCTCTATTTTCATGGAGGATAGGATTAGGAATACCGTTAGGAAACGAACCATCTGGTTCATTATGTATTTTGATAATCTCAATGGGTAAATTAAGTTTTGCAAACCGAGACTCTAATGCGACTACCACAGGACCTGCAGCGCCATTACCTGCGTTCATCACTAATTTCACGGGCTTGATGGCATCGAGCTTTATGTAGCCACAGAGATGATCAAGGTAATCTTCTAGTATGGATACCTTCTCGAAAGTACCGCATTTGTCAGGGTCTACCGCCCCAAAATCATTAGCCTCCGCGATTGCCTTAATATCAAGTAAGCCAGTATCTGAACTAACTGGCCTAGATCCTTCTCTAATCGGCTTCATGCCGTTGTAATCAATCGGGTTGTGGCTCGCTGTGACCTCAATGCCACCCCCCGCATTCAAGTGGGAAGTTGCAAAATAGACTTGCTCTGTACCAACCATACCAATATCAATAACATCACTGCCAGCATCACGAATACCCTCACCAAGGGCCTTCTTTAAAGATTCACTGGTTAATCTAACATCTCCACCTAGAACCACGTTTTTAGGTTTAAGAAACTCGGCATAAGCTCGCCCAATGCGGTAGGCAATGTCTTCGTCTAACTCGGTGCCCAATTGACCACGGATATCATAAGCTTTGAAACAGGTCAGTTTTTCCATGAAAAGCATTACTCCAAGAATTTTAAAAATACAGAAAGTGAGGATCAATTTTGCGGCAAATGACAGTTTAGCAGATTAAATTAATGCCGCTGAAATAATTTGTTAAAGACTTTTACACTGATACAAGCATCATCAATCTGTCTCAAAAAAGATTAGGCTTCGAACATGTTTGTAGCTTCAATTGACAAAAATGAAGGCGATTACTATAGTGCCCGCCGCATTATTATAATGTATCAGATGCAATCAAGACGTACGTCGTAATAAAGCCCAGGTGGTGAAATTGGTAGACACGCTAGCTTCAGGTGCTAGTGCTCTTTCGGGCGTGGAGGTTCAAGTCCTCTCCTGGGCACCATTCCATTTAAGACAGCTAGACCTCATGTTAAGGCCTAGCTATCGCCACAATGGAGTTACTGCCTTTCATAGCCTTTCAAAATCTGTACCTGAGTCGTATTTACAATTGTTCTCTTACTACCTACAGCAGCATTGAATCTTGCAAATGCTGGGTGACTTAAAAGCCGCTCGCTTATAGATGAGAGCTCGGGTATTGAGCGAGCTCCCGTCCAAACCCAGTGCGAGAACTTGTCACGACCAAAATAGATAGCTCCCAAACCGTAAGAACGAAGGTCTATATCCTTGGACGCTGCTTTCATCATTTTCATATAAGCAGATGCGTAAGATGCCTGATCTTGAGGCTCAACGATGATATCAAACTTGGAAAACACAGTATCCTGAGTCCAGTCATTCTCATCGATGGGTGCTGCACCCATATACTGCATGACAGGCTGTGTCCCTGAGGCAGCTAGCGCCTGTAAGAAAGTTATTGCGTCAGGGCAGGAGCGCATAATTTCGGCTGCCTTGGACTGATCAGCTGAGTTTTGGAATGTATTGATAATGAAATGAGTTGAAGAATATGCACCATTAAACATCTCCTGGGCTAATGCCACATCAGCCGGATATTGCTTCCCACAATCTGAAGCCCAAAAGTTATCCATTGCGGTGACTACGGCGGCTGGATTGATTACTTGGAGATGATAAAAAGCGTAGAATGGACCACTATCTTGATGATCGTCAGCCAGAACAACACTTGAAAATACCATAGAAAAAAAGAGCACTAAAACTTTCATTTTGTATTACCTCTGATATTAAAAGAATGTCTACTAAGTGTACTACTAATTTAGCTATTAGCTAATAACTTATGCATAAGAAAAAAAGCGCTGCTAAAACAGAGTTAGTTCGCTTCTTTGATGGAGTTTAAATATTATAGAAATCAACAATTCTGGCGAGCTATTAATAGGACAGCTACCGGATTCAAGAAATATTCATCTTGCCAATCTAGGATCTCCAGGATGGATATTCACATTAAGAGACTATCCCACCCATTTTGCCATAATCAATTAGCTAGAAATAAAAAAGCCCCGCTCGATGAGCAGGGCTTCTTTATCATTTTGGTTTAAAACGTGTAATCCAACTTCACGGTAACATTTCTTGGTCGTGCATAGATAGCGTCATATGCAATACCATCTAATGCGCCTTGGAACGCTAGCTGCACAAAGGTTCTTGCTAGAGGAATTGTTCCACCAACTGTCTTGATACGCTCATCAGTCAGATTATCCCCTATGACGGAGACTCTCCATTTCCCATCTGAGCTTTCTAGGACAAGTACTAACCCTAGTTTTGAATATCCATCCTCTCTGATATTTTTATCTAGGTTAGTAGTAATGAAGTATTCAGATGAGTGATCAACATCCAGATTGGCGTCAAAAATCCAGCCATTTGCTAAAACAGTCCCATAATCAATTCCAATATTGCCCATAGTTTCAGGAGCCATAATTACCGTAGCACCTGACCGGTCGCAGTAGATACCATTGGTAGGAGCGTCGCCATAGGCGCACTGGCTATTTTCCAATCCGTGAATTTATAATCTAGGCTTGCAAGTGATGCATAAAACTCAAGGCCGTCGGCAATTAGATAACGACCCTGTATCTCAATTCCATCAAGTTCAGCTGCAGAGGCATTATCCACTTTAAATCCTAAGACACCATCAAAAACACTAGTTTGAAGGTCATCATACTTCGTTGAGAAAAGAGTAACATCCAGCTGGGCCCTGTCAGACTTCATTCTGTAGCCCCATTCAATATTTCTAGCTTCTTCTTTTTCAAATTCCCAACCACCATAACTTAAAACAAGGGGGAGGGTATTAGTTCTGACTAACACTCAGTAATATTTACTGGCATCTCTAATACATGAATAGCTAATCCACCGCGGGCAGTTTCCTTATAACGGTTATGCATATCTTCGCCCGTTTTTCTCATGGTGAGAATCACCTTATCCAAAGATACAAAGTGGGACCCATCGCCACTCAAAGCCATCCTTGCAGCATGAATTGCTTTTACAGAGGCCATCGCATTGCGCTCGATACATGGCACCTGAACCAAACCACCCACTGGATCACAGGTCAGTCCAAGGTTGTGCTCCATACCTATTTCAGCAGCATTCTCCACCTGTTGAGGCGTACCACCCATCACCGCAGTCAGGGCGCCTGCAGCCATGGAGCAAGCGCTGCCAACCTCTCCTTGGCAACCCACTTCTGCCCCACTGATTGAGGCATTTTTCTTATACAAAATACCGATTGCTGCTGCGGTGAGTAAAAACTGAGTTACACCTGTGTCACTTGCTCCGGGAACAAAACGCATGTAGTAGTGCAATACGGCGGGGATAATACCCGCCGCGCCATTAGTAGGAGCGGTGACCACTCGCCCTCCTGCTGCATTTTCTTCATTCACAGCAAGTGCATAAAGAGTCACCCAATCCAGCACTGTTAGCGGATCAGATAAAGCCGCCTCGGGTCTGCTGAGTAATTTAATTTTTAACTCACTGGCTCGGCGCTTTACCTTTAGACCCCCGGGCAATATTCCCCTGGTACTGACGCCATTCTCAACGCACTCTTGCATCGCTGACCAAATTTTAAAGAGGTTCAGATTAATCTCTTCCTCACTTCGCCAGGCTAATTCGTTCTCCCACATCAGCTGAGAAATGGTCAGTCCTGTTTTATCACACAGTGCTAATAAATCATGGGCGGAATCAAAAGGATATGGGATAGGTGTATTGTCCTCAACAATGCAATCTGCAGATGCCGCCGCCTCATCAACCACAAAGCCACCGCCAACGGAGTAGTAAACCCTTTCTTGTATAAGATTTTTATCAACATCAAAGGCCGAAAACTTCATTCCATTTGGGTGATAGGGGAGTGTCTTTTTTCGATGCAATACAAGGTCATTCTTTTGGCTGTATTTAATACGACAGTCTCCAGCCAACATAATTTTTCCATTGGAGAGAATATCCTCCACCCGCCTATCTATGGACCTGACATCGATCGTTTCAGGAAGCTCTCCTTCTAGACCCATCATCACTGCGCCAGGGGTACCATGACCCTTACCTGTTGCACCCAGAGAACCATACATTTCGGCTTTAACTCGGACAATGGAGTCAAGCTTTGCGCTATCACGAAGTCCTTTAATAAAGCCATGGGCCGCACACATGGGTCCCACAGTGTGAGAGCTAGATGGACCTATACCAATTTTAAATAGGTCGAACACGCTGATTGACACCAAAACTCTCCTTCCAAACACCCCGCGAGTGGTTTATCGCAAGTAATTTATTATTTAGTGGTACACACAGCACGAATAATAGTCTTAGACCTTTCACATCGAGTTACTGTGGATCAAAGGACGCCAGTATGCGTGACGTTTGATTTGCGACGCTGTCACTGATGCGACACCATCACTCAACAGAACGACTAATAATCCACAAAAAGTCAGATGAAAGGGGTCAAACTCGCTATCAAGCAGTAAACCTAGGTTGCATAGGCAAATTCAGGAATCGTGCGTCTAAAGCGGAAGTACATAAATAAATACAAACTCATGGCTACAAGAGCCGCAGCCGAACACATTACAAAAACACCCGAGTAACCGAGATTTAGTCCCAGGATTGACGCGGCCATATTAGGCCCAATGATTTGACCAAGGCCCTGAGCTCCAGGCATCAAAGAGGCAAATCTACCAGTTTTATCAACATTGGCAATGGTCGACATTTGATAAACATCAATGAAGATCCACAAACAATTAAAGGAAAAGACACTAATCAGAATGTTTTTATCGGTAATACCATTAGCAAGCATGCCAACAATTACCGACATAGTTATCAGGGTAACGAGTAGAGGCCTAATTAGCCCGTAACGATTACTCAGTATAGTGGCAAAAAGACAGCCCACTAAACTACAAAATGAAGACCAGGTTAATACTTGTCCCACCCATTCAGAGTCAGCTTGGTCTGAGGTGGCGGCCAATTCTATATAAGTCCAGTAGGCACCAATATTGATGTAAGTTATCACCATAGCAACCAAGCACAACCAAGGAACGTAAGCCGGTATATTTTGATCGACTAATTTGTTATTCGATACCATTGACACCTCAGATGATTCTTCGGAAGCACGCGCGGGGATCCAGCCTATAAACGCCAGAGTAATTAAAAAACAAGCTATAAATACCGTATAAATGCCAGACATAGACAACAAAGGTAAGAAGTGTATTTCCAATGCTTGAGAAAAAGCAAATGCAAACAACATAGCATTGTATGCCCGAGCCGGATTGGAACTTGCACCTAAACAGGACACTGCAACGGCTGTATAAATACCACTTCCTAAACCGGATAAAAACCGCAACCAAAGGACCTGATCATAATCTACAATACTGATACACAAAGCATTGGCGATCACAGCCAATGACAGGCCCACCAGCACCAACATCCGCCTGTTAACCTTGGCGATAAATATTGCTGTGACTACCGCACCAACTGACAAACCACCCAGATCAGCACCCGCAACTCGCCCCACCTCCACCTCGGAAAATCCTAGCAGAGTGACCCAGGCGGTACTGATGACCGGAATACCCACCAAAACACCATAACCAACTAAGGTCATGTAGAGGCTAATCGCAATAGACTTCCAGCTGTCAAAAGGGTTTTTTAACCCCACATTTAGCGCGTTGGTTTCACTCATTGCTCTACCTCTATATTATTCGGATTGAAACTATCTAAGCCGACTATCAAAAGCTCTAACAATGACCCCACGAGTGTCAGCGGGGTCAATCACAGCATCGATTTCTAGGTGCGAAGCGGCCTCAGTGGCTTTACCTCGTTCGTACATTTGTTCAAGTAATTGGGCAAATAAAGCTTCTCTCTCATCTTCGTCGACTTCAGCCTCAAGCTCTTTCTTGAAACCTAATCGCACCGCTCCTTCAAGCCCCATTCCGCCAAATTCACCACTCGGCCAAGATGCACTGTAAATAGGCTTATGAAAACTACCTCCCGCCATAGCCATGGCACCAAGGCCATAACCTTTTCGCAAAAATATAGTAACCAGCGGCGTACTTAATTTGGCACCAGCGACAAATAACTGCGCCATTCGACGCACCGCGGCCTGCTCTTCACTAGATGGGCCCACCATAAAACCAGGGCTATCACAAAGGGACAAGATGGGTATATCAAAATTATCACAGAGAGTGATAAATCGCGCAGTTTTGTCAGCGGCCTCCGCATCTACTGCACCACCAAGTATGCGACAGTCATTAGCTATCAAACCAATCGCTCTGCCCTCGATTCTGGCAAAACCAGTAATCACAGCGCAGCCATAAGCTTTAGTCAGTTCTATAAAACTCTTATTGTCTACTAGGGAAGTGATAATTAAGCGCACATCATAAACATAACGCCTGTCAGCGGGCATCATCTCACGTAACGCAAGTTGGTCTGGGCACTGCCAATTTTCATTATCTCCTTGAAAATAACTCAAACACTGCTTGGCTAACTCTGTCGCATGATTCTCATCATCTGCCACTAAATCAACCACACCATTTTCTGCCTGAATCTTAATAGGCCC
>Ga0209630_10005823_pt1 | contig 10320 bp, 11 predicted proteins | sample COG_01_FD_184745 | JGI IMG/M metagenome (GOLD analysis project Ga0209630, IMG submission 184745) | Pelagic Microbial community sample from North Sea - COGITO 998_met_01 (SPAdes) (version 2) | ecosystem: Environmental > Aquatic > Marine > Neritic zone/Coastal water | place: Helgoland, sampling... | reverse complement strand
ACTGCTCATATCTCACAACTGTACATACAGTACGTTTTTTTTGCGATTATTTTGAATACGCCTAGTTGTACTTTCGTACAAATTACGAAAGTAACGGGTTATGTAGGGCTCCATACACGTACTGTACACGTAAACTACACGAACTACACATACAGTACATAGAATACGTGTAGAAACTTTTGGCACGGGAAATTATTCTATCGAAACAATACAACTTTTACACGTACGTGTACACGTACACGTACACGTGTAGTCCAGTACGTATTAATTCGAAAAAAACCAGCAAAAAACGTACGCGTGACTAAAAACACGTACAAAAGTGTACGCGCGAGCATCCGCGCGCGAAACCTACGCTCGGTAATCAAATTTACCGTGCCAAAAGTAAGTACGAAATTTGTATGCGTATTTCGTCTACGTGTACACGTACTGTACAACGTAGTTGTAAATCGCAAAAACGAACTTTCATCCATACGTGTACTCAAAGTACAGTACAACGTTACGTGTACAGCTGTACACGTACCTTCGAAGGTACTTTCGTACCTTCGTACGTCGTTACACCGTTGTACTGTGTACGTGTACCGTGTAGTCGTGTACTGTGCTTCCGTTAGTACTTTTTGAGCAAGTGCCCTTTGCGGGACTCAGAGCAACTGGTCCATTTGCGGGATAAGGGGGTACCTTCGGTACCTACATGTATTTTAGTTCACCACGCAAAAGCACATCGCGTGATCGTCATGATGAGTGCTCATCGCGGTCGTGATTTCGCGCGTGCGTTCGCGCACGTTAGGGATCTATGCGCGCTTGAAGGACCGCGTTGACGGACCGAGACGCCCACTCCGTACTTGTCTTCTCTCCGCACGTCGACTAGACCGCTCTTATCCGTCGTTCTTGACGTCTGAAAGCCTCGCCATCAAACCACTGATTTGGAGTCCTATTTCGAAGTACAGCAAAGGTCACCACTTTAGTGAAGTTGGACTGTATTCTGCTGCAATCGTCTCCACAATAAAGCGACCGGTGGTAATCATTCAAGCAATGTCGACTCTGATAACCAAGTGCTCAGCTGGTTTCGGTGGCCAAGTTGCACTTGTGGCTTCTGTGAATTTCCCTAGCAGAAAACACCATCTTGAACAGAAGCAGCTTTCGACACTGAGGCCCGTGACGACCTTCGGTAACGTCGCCTGCACACAGCGCCAGTTCCAAGCCAGCGGTTTTCGAAATGCACGGCAGTCACCATTTTTTTCAACTAAGGTGGCTGTGTGCAGTGGCTCTCAGCAGTCAACTTTCGTGACCCTTTTTCCTGATGTTGAGGAACATACACTAATGAAGGGCGCACTAAAGAGTGGGAGTGCGTCGTTTTTGGAAGCAGAACTTCACAGAGAGCCTAGCTTTTATCTACTTCCCAGTGTGCTTGATATTGTCGTCGCCGATGGATTGCCCGACTTTGAAGCCGCGTCAGACCTCCGGGCTCTAGCATTCTATGAAGATCTCGAGGCGCGCCAAGCTCTTCCGTTTCCTCGCCGATTCGTGTCAACTTTTCGCAGAGAGTTTGCACAGCGAGAACAACGTGCTCTTGAGACACGCACGTCTTCTGATCACGCGTACAATACCAGTATTGGTTTGTGTGTTTGTCTCGTATTCCGTTGTGCCAGAAAATCAATAGGCTGCCTTGATTTGTCCATCCGGACGGGTCCCTGTGCGTCACAAGTGAATGGCGTGTGTGTTGGATTCGGAGAACACTATGTGTATGTAGATAATGTTGCAGTCGACATTGCATCACGGCGACGAGGTTCAGCTTCTGCAATGCTCGAAGCTTCTTCTGATATTGCTATGTTATGGGGTGCTGAGTTTGTCTACACACACGTGCATGCACAAAATATAGCAGCACGTCGTTTGTACTATGCTTATGGATTCCGAGCTCCTGAGGGGGGTTCGATAACGGAAAGCTTGGAAAAATGTGATACTGCGCAGTGGATCTCGCCTAGGCTCACTGGGCTTGTTCTTCTGCGAGCACCTCTGCCACTGATACAAGTCTCGTGCAAGAATTTGTTAACTACTTTTTCAGAGTGCAGGTGTGGGGCTGTCTTTGGAGACTGTGATGTCTGCATTTGTAAATTAAGATAATGCACAATTCAATCAGCCCTGCGGTCCGTTCTGATGATAGCAACAGATCGCTGTCACGCCATACTCATCCCACAGGATTTCTAAACTTATTTCCCACGGGTTGTTCCTGTAACCTAGACCCAAACAAACCACTCAAAACGCACGAACCTGAGCCGTTTCAGCCCACAAAACCCCCTCACCCTACGCACTCGTCGACGCTGAGCATGATGGTGTGCTTCGTTTGGTGCGAAACGACCGACATAAATGAGTCATTTTTTTGTGCCGTGTCTAGGTTGTTTATCAACATATATGATTTCCTTTACTTTTCTGCTGGTCAGTTTATTACGAGTAGTTCTGGACGTGATGTCACAATCCGAACGTGTGACAAATTTACAGAGAGTGTTATCGGGTGGGTTCTTTTTTAACGTGAGTCACAAAAACAACATTTTTCTACGTTTTTATCTGAGAACCAAGTCAAGCTCACGAGATGACTTGTGCCTGCTGTTCATCAGGTATGCAAAGCAGACAACGAAAGCACAGGTACACTCCTAAACAATCACGACAACGGAGCTCCCATGTCTTGCAGATTTACGGGGCAAGTCAAGGTAATATTGACCTGTGCCCCATCTGCAAGAGAGCAGGTCTCACTTAAAATCACTTCAGCTCTGTCGGGCTTCATTTTTGTGGGTTGTGGTACGCAACCTATACTTTCTTGGAAGTAGCTTTGCTCCTTTAAGAGCATGCGCGCAAAACTAGCTTGCGTCACAGAATCAACAGTCTCTGACAGCTCATAGAAAATAGAAACTTCGTCTGACGTACGAAGTCCACAGCTTTTGCGCATTTTCTGCACACGACTGACAAACTCTCGAGCTGAGCCAGCGTCAACCAATAACTGGTCCACGCCCAACTCAATCACTACTATGATACCATCTTCGCCTAGCTCTGCATCGATATCAACTTTACTGCATCCTTGAGGAATGCGGAACTCGTGCTTAATGATGATATCTTCAGCAGCGAGAGAGTGTTCCATCAAATTAAGTAAGCCAGTCTTCTGAAACTTGAGGATGTCATCTTGGGACATGTCTTTTATAGCCTTAGATACTGGCCCCATAGCCTTTCCGAGACGTTTTCCTAGCACTCCATAATTCGGCTCTGCCTTAATCGTCGCGTACTGCATCGGATCCGCACAAACATTAAGCTGGCGGACATTCAGCTCCTCGAATACATAACTCTGTAGCTCTCCACTGAGATCGCTCAAGAAGTCAACAGTCGGCAGGGACACCATCGCAAAAAATGAGTACAGAGTTCAGCTAAGCAGTGGAAGTTGCACGATACATTCAGGTGCCAGAGTGAAACACTGATGAAATATTTTTAAATAAAAAAACAAAAAAAAAATCTCTACCCTACCATCAACGTGTGCAACAGTCATGCGCTTCAGGGGAGTCTTCAAAGGCCTACTATTTCGCTCCCTTATATGACGGCCTAACTCAATTACTGTCTGAATTCTATTGACAGAAGCTTCTACTCTGGCGTCGTGGGCTTGCTCTGCAGCTTCAGGAAATTTGCAAAAATGGATAGAAGGCTCCATGTCCCCTTGATCTGGAAGACAGTGTCGCAGGTTCTGATACAGTTTCTCAACAAAAAAAGGCGTGAAAGGTGCCATTGTCTTGCAAAGAACAAGGAGAACTTCGAATAGGGTTGCAAGTGCATTACGAGATTCAATTTCGCCAAATTTCCCCTTGAGGCGAGAGCGACTGTATCGAACATAGATATTGGTGAGTTGGCCAATGAATGATACAAGCCGGGGAACCACAGTGTACAACCTGTACGCACACATCTCAGTCTTCACAAAGGTCACCAACGAAGATGTTGCAGAAGCAATCCAGCGATCAAGTATATTCACAGCTTTTTGGTCAAGAATAAATGGATTGAAATGATGCCCACTTGTCTCTTCTACTCTACGGACATTCTGGATAAAAAATCGATAGGCATTGTACCAAGGAAGAAAGATATCTTTCAGGACTGAAAAAACCCCAGTTTCTTTGAAACGCAGGGGCTCGGCCCGTACCACTGGTGAATTGATCAAGTATAAGCGAAGGGCATCGGCGCCGTATTGGTTGAGAACCTCGTTTGGATCCGGATAGTTCTTCAGACTTTTCGACATTTTTTTGCCATCTGCCGCGAGAACAAGACCGTTGCATACCAAGTTTCGAAAAGCGGGACGATCGAATAGAGCAGTAGATAACACCATAAGAGTGTAGAACCAGCCGCGGGTTTGATCAAGTCCCTCGGCAATAAAGTCAGCGGGGAATACATCTCGCTCGAAAATGGTTTTATTTTCAAAAGGATAATGATGTTGAGCATAAGGCATAGAGCCTGACTCAAACCAACAATCGAACACATCTTCCACGCGTTTCAGAGGAGGATATTCTGGTCCTCGGCAGGAAGGTATCTCGAGGTGGTCTATGAGGTGACGGTGAATGTCACTAATTTTGGTGCCTGTTGCTGCTTGAAGTTCAGCAATAGACCCTATGACACGTATTTCTTCGCCATCAGGAGAACACCATACAGGGATCGGAGTTCCCCAGTAGCGGTTTCGACTGATGGCCCAATCATGTGCATTTTCAAGCCAGTTTCGGAAACGCTTCTCCTTAACATAAGACGGAACCCAATGTGTTTTCTCATTGTTTTTAACAAGCTTTGATTTAATTATATCGACTTTGACAAAGTACGAAGCCACTGCTTTGTATATAAGGGGAGTATGTGATCGCCAGCAATACGGGTACGAGTGTACTATTCGCGAATTATCTATGAGTCGGCCCTGCACAGAGAGTCAGCACAAGATCAAGTACAGTGCATTAGAAGAAAAACCCTAAAACAATAAACGGATGCGCTAAATATCATTTGAAAGTTGTGGTAGATACTAACCTTGTCCTTGATTGCAGATATAATATCTTTGTCTGCGGTCTTTACATGCTTGCCTGAGAATGGAACAGTCACGGGAAGGATAAAACACCCATTAACATCAACTGGGTCAGGGAGTAAGCCTCCTTTGATAATTATTCCATTCGATATGCATATGCGATAATCGTCTTCGCCGTACGCAGGAGCTTGATGTACAACTCCAGTACCGCTGTCACCCGTCACATAATCATCACAGCAGACTTTAAAAGCAGTATCACGCATTAGCTCAGTAAAAAAAGTAAACATGGGTTCGTAGCGAATGTCTTTCATTTCAGATCCGATAACTTTCTTCAAAACTTCCCATCCTTCTGTAAGAATCGTATTCTGATTCCCTTTTTGCTTGACAGTGGCTCCGGGAATCGAACCCAATCGTGCATCTGCAACTACAAACACCTTGCCTGCAGGATTCTTCACATATGCGTAGTTAAAGTTTGGGTTGACACACAGTGCCAAGTTCGCGGGAAGTGTCCAAGGTGTAGTTGTCCACGCAACAAGAGAGGCCCCCAAATTACATCCAACAATCGGGAATGAAACCATCACAGCAGGATCGGATACATCTCGGTAGTCAAGCCCAGCTTCAAAATTGGATAAAGGTGTGTTGCAGGCTGTCGAATATGGCATGACCTTGAAGCCCTTGTAAACTAGGTCTTTCTCCCACAGTGTCTTGAAAACCCACCACACAGACTCCATGAACTTGGGATCCAGAGTCTTGTAGTCGTTCTCGAAGTCAATCCAGCGTCCTGTGCGTGATATCGTTTTCTCCCACTCCTTTGAGTAGCGCATAACAATACTCCGACATTCCTTCAAAATAGGGTCAAGTATACTTGCACTTGTTACAAAGGCAAGGACAAAGCACACTATCTAATCTAGTCTACCTCGTTGTATTTGTCTATGCCCAGTTTAAGGACATCGCCTTTGCCCGTTATTCCCAGCTTCTTGTCAATCTCATGCTCAACAGGAAGACCGTGGCAGTCCCAACCAAATCGTCGAGAGACATGGTGGCCAGTGGAGCAAGCAAAACGGGTGACAACGTCTTTAATTGTACCAGCAAGGATGTGGCCGTAGTGAGGCAGCCCCGTCGCGAACGGCGGGCCGTCATAAAATACATACTCAGGGCGTCCTTCGCTACGTTTGAGTTGCTCCTCGAATGTATTGTTTTCCTTCCAAAAACGAAGGATAGCTTCTTCCTGCAATTCGACAAGTGAACGCCCCCGTCAAATCGCTTGACCAGAAGCCGATTTCGCAGAAATAAAACGCCAAGACACAACAAGAACCTGAAGCGGAGGTTAGATAATGCTAGAAGATTTATGCACACCTCGGCTGGGAAATTGTAGTCCTTCCCTTCGACGACTTCTTCGACAGTGGGCATGGTGCTGGATTAGGGACTGCGACTCGTTGAACTGTGTCGGAGCACTTTCCGGAAGTTATTGGCTGGAATAGTGTAGTGCTGTACACTGTACAGTACACGTGTACAGCTGTACACCTACGGAACGAAGTACGTGTAGAGCTACCTTCGAAGGTACTTTCGTACAACGTTGTAGTGCAACGCACGGAAGTACGAAAGTACTTTCGTACTTTCGTACTTTCGTACGAAAGTATCTATTTCCATACGAAAGTACGAAAGTATATCTTCGTACGAAAGTACTTTGAAAGTACGAAAGTAAAACTTACTTTCGAAAGTACACTACGTGTACGTGTACTTTCGAAAGTACGACTTTCGTACAACGTACACGTACACAATGGTATCATATCAATTTTTTGATAAATCTTGTACGAAAGTACGAAAGTAGCCCTACTTTCGAAAGTACTTTCATATGTACAGTACGGATCTACGGAAGTACTTTCGTACGAAAGTACTTTCGTACTTTCGAAAGTACGAAAGTACTTTCGAAAGTACTTTCGTACCATACTTCCGTACGAAGTACGAAAGTACTTTCGTACTTCCGTACGAAGGTACGAAAGTACCGTCGAAGGTGCGGAAGTACGGAAGTACTTTCGAAAGTACGAAAGTAACTTCGAAGGTACACGTCTATACTTCCGGAAATAGAATTATTATCTTCGAAAGTCCTTCGAAGGTTCAGTACGTACGGAAATATTGTACGAAAGTACGAAAGTAACTTCGAAGGTAAGTTGTATAAAACAACTTACTGTATCTATTTCCGTACGAATGAAGATATTTCCGAAAGTACAACTACATAACAACATAGTCTACAGTAACAACTTACTGTACAACGTAGTATGAAGCATATGAAGATATGTTTGAAGATATTTCCGGAAGTACATAGCCATAATCAGTACACGTACGTGTACACATATGCACATAACTTATTTATCTTTTAATATCATACGAAGGTATCAATTAGGGCCTATGTACATAGCCCAAGCCATAGCCATACAGTACGTGTACAGCTGTACACGTACTCACGGAAATAATACTCATTCGTACGAAAGTACGAAAGTACGAAAATAGATACCTTTGTACGAAAGTACCTTCGTACGGAAGTACTTTCGTGCCTCCGCAGCAACCTTCGTACGGAAGTACTTCCGTACTAGATAGCTACAATGCTGTTCGCGGGTCGCCCTTACGGAAAGTGGCGGATGTGATCAAAATGACCACATCCGCCAGTTTCAAATTAGTCGGCTAATAAAAAAACGTTGAAACCGCGTCCTCCTGGTGGGGAAATTTTCATCGCATTTTCATCGGTGATTATTTTTCATCGAGGCTGACCGGAGATTCACAATCAAGATGCGAAAATTTTGAAAGGCAAAGGCAATGTACACGTAGCCCTACGTGTACACGTACACGTACGTGTACAGTACTATGTTTATTTTAATTATCATAATGTACAGTGTACAGCTGTACACGTACCTTCGAAGGTACGCAACTACTGAACACTGAGTGCCCAGGAAGTCTACAGTACGTTGTACGCGTACACGTGTAGCCCTAGCTACACGTACACGTAGATATTCTATCTATCTTGCTTCGAATGATGGTGCTTCCGGAAGTACAGTACACGTAGCACTCACGTAGCCCTACGCGTACAGTACAGCATCCCTACGTGTACACATATTCTATCGTAGTGTAAAATATTTCGTTATCATATCATAATTCCGTACGAAGATAGATACGAAAGTACTGTACCTCCGTACTTCCGGAAGTACACACATGTATGTATCTATCTCCGAAAGAAGCGACATACTTTACGTAGCCGAAGCTCACGTTGAACAGGCTCTCTCTTGGTCGAGAGACCAGCGGGGCGCAGCGCTCTGACACGTGGGCTATCGCTAGTGTGCACGCGGGAGTGAATTCTTCAGCACACGTACAGGCTTAATACTTGAGACGTTTAACTCATGGGCCTTCTAACTATCACGAAAAAAGTAAAATCAAGTGAAAAGGAACTGCGTCTACTTATGGTTGGGTTAGATAACGCAGGGAAGACGACCATAGTGAAACGTATTAACGGAGAGGATGTCAGCACCATAAGTCCCACTCTTGGTTTCAACATCAAGACTATGAGCTTCCTTGGCTATCGGTTGAACATTTGGGATGTCGGCGGTCAGAAGACTCTGCGAAGCTACTGGCGGAACTATTATGAAGCAACCGACGGTTTAGTGTGGGTTGTTGATAGTGCAGATGGGCGTCGGATGCATGATTGCAAAGAAGAGCTGCACACGTTATTGTCTGAGGAAAAGCTTGCAGGGGCGTCTCTTCTAATTTTAGCAAATAAGCAGGACATCCCAGGAGCGCTCTCCAAGGATGAAATCGCGGTAGTACTAGGCTTAGAGACCATGGAGAAACGTCATTGGCATATTGAAGGTTGCAGTGCATTAACTGCAGAGGGGCTCCTTCAGGGATTCAATTGGTGTATTGGAGACATTGCAGCAAGGATATTTATGTTCGAATAAAGCTCTATGTTGTGCGCGTCGAAGAGAATAAAGCTTAGACACTCACTAAAACTAAAATCTTCCGCCGTCCACAGCGAATTCAATCTTTCAAAAGTCTAGAACCACCTATCAACGGGATACCCGCGCCTTTTTCGAATGGAAAAATGTTCGCATGCGTCTTTGCAGCGCGTGGTGAAGAGCTGGAGACCACGGATGAGCAACACTGTATGTAGTGCTTCTGTCTAGACTGTTTTGAGATCCAGGGCCTCTAAGAAGCTTTATACGTGTATGGCCGTACAAAGTAAGCCAGCGGGTTGCCCAACTTCTTAAAAAAGCGCAGGTAACTTTTCTAAACCCAGGCCGGTTCACCGACTGCGAAACACTGCGAAACCCGTCATGGTTGTAGTAGCCCAAATTTAGGGTTTAGGTTTGCTACCTTGACCTTCGAAGGTGAAAAAAACTCGCTAAAACGATTTACTGTACAAACACGAAGATAAATATCCGTACGTGTACAACGTACATGTACTGTACTGTACCTTCGTATCATACGGAAGTACTTTCGTACGAAAGTACTTTACTTTCGAAAGCATGATGTTCTATACTTTCGAAAGTACGTGTACTTTCGAAAGTAATTTCGAAAGTACTTTCGTACCTCCGAACGAAGGTACTTCCGTACCAAGGTATCCCGATAGTCTATCATATCTTCGGTACACGTGTACCTTCGAAGGTACAACGTTGTACTTTCGAAAGTACGAAAGTACGTGTAAGTTGTCTTACTTTCGTACTTTCGTACTTCCGTACTTTCGTACTTTCGTACTTCCGTACTTTCGTACTTCCGTACTTTCGTACGAAAGTACTTTCGTACGAAAGTACTTTCGTACTTCCGTACACGTACGTGTACGTGTACGTTGTACTGTACGTGTGCAACCGAAGTGCTATCTTTGTTCATTTTGTTGTGCCTACTATGCCTACTGTAGCTGCCTACTGTGCCTAGCTGCCTACCGTGCCTACTGTGCCTACAGTGCCATACACAGCTACACTCTACACATACGTGAGTCATACATACTTCCGGAAGTTCTTCCGTACGTACTTTCGTACTTTCGTACTTCCTATCCGTATTGTACAAAATAAAAGCAACTATCTTCGAAAGTTCTTCGAAGATAAGTTGTTTTAACTTGTATTAAGATCATAATCATAACTTTATATGGCATTATTAATTCAAGAAATTTTGAGTTAATGCTCCAGGCCGGAAACCTTGGACCTCCATCACCCCTAAGCAGTGCAGAGCGCGCGCGCTGGACGATTTTTCGGCCGCGCACGACGCGTCGCGCTTGGAGATGGGTGCTGACGCGCAGATGCGCTGCTCAGAGTACG
>Ga0209630_10005819_pt1 | contig 10329 bp, 10 predicted proteins | sample COG_01_FD_184745 | JGI IMG/M metagenome (GOLD analysis project Ga0209630, IMG submission 184745) | Pelagic Microbial community sample from North Sea - COGITO 998_met_01 (SPAdes) (version 2) | ecosystem: Environmental > Aquatic > Marine > Neritic zone/Coastal water | place: Helgoland, sampling... | reverse complement strand
AAAAAAACTGACATCGGGCTCTCGAGTCTAGATCATTCTTTTATGCCCAAGAACCAGACATTATCCCCGTCACTGCCTGCGTATCCCCATCCAGGAGAAGCACTTGCACTGGCCCATGCCCCACTGTCTGGTAGATATTCTGCAAGTTCTGCAGTAGAAATCCCGCCGTTCAGAGGAATTTCAAATTGCACCGATATAGTTACAATCAGACAATCATCGTATCCAATTTTGACGGATGTATTTTCACTTGAACACTCAAATTCAATATACTCCGTACTCGCAAAAAACACCTCTGGATCATCATCGAGATCGCCAGGCCCAAATTCAAATGAAAGGTTAGAAAGCAGCAATTTTGTAGCTTCTTCGTAGTTTTCATCGTCACAAAGCTGCTTCAGTTCATCAACCAGGTTTTGAACATCTTCGTCTTCTATTTGATCTTCGTCGACTAACCCTCGTTTAATTTGAAATTCAAAAAGACCAATGTCACCTTCATTAGTTTCAACATCGTCGATCCCCGACGCATCTGACACATCCGATCCATCGACGTGAATTTTTACAGCACTTTCCGATCCAAATTCAGTAACTGGCTGATAAGCCGTTGGGAAAATGCCAGAATCTTCATCATTAACAGCACTTGGACGATCCATCTCATCATGCTTTTTTAAGGCAGCTTCAACGGCTTCATCTTCGTCATCCGTTAATACCCAATAGTAATATTGTTCATTGTCTTCGTCATCGATCACAACTTCTGTGTAATCTGAGTGTTTGTCTTCATCAAAATCATTAGTTTCGTCGCCATCATCATAGGAAATCGGCTCCTCGATCTGCGCTTCGCCAGTGAACTCACAGGAAAGCTTACTATCGAGCTTTTCAAAGGCACACAAAACTACGAATACGGTATCATCCTTTTTAGCGTCGAAAAGAAACTCATACATTTCTGCAGAATTTTCATCATCTGATGTTTTGTTTGCTGAGGGCACATATCCTTCCACAGGTTGTTCAGTTAAGACTTCAGCAGCGTAGATAAATCCATTTGGCCCCTTGATAGTTCCCTCTGCACGAAAATCATCGTCTTCAAACAAGAATTTAAGTTCAGAAAGTTCAATTTGACCCGCTTTTATCGGACATTCAGACACTTTTCCTTTTTTTAATTTAATTGGTACTATCACAGTGTCTGTAGAGCCATAAACATCACAATTCAGATTATATGAGAACTGTGTGTTGTCGCTGCCAACACCCTTTAAAAAATCACTTCTCAACCAATTCGTTTCATTGGTTGTAAGCTGATCAGTAATTGCCGATGTTTCATTTTTACCGCCAGCTGCCAACTCTTCCGTACCAGAAATAAATAATTTAATTGGCTCATCTGTAATTGTTTCCGAGGTTGTTTCGGTAGACACATAAAGATCGCCATCACTGTCAATAGTTCCCACTACCGTAGACTTTTGTAACCAGCTTTGTATGAGCTCAACGGATATTCCTATCTTTTTCTCCTTGGACATGTCTGGCATTTCAATCTCCTCTGAAAACTTAATTTTCCAATTACGAACAAGTGTAGGGTTTACGCCAAATTGCTCACCTACCGATGCGAGTGTAGCTCCAGGTTTTTGTGCTGCTTCTGCGACCTCCTTTTTGAAATCATCAGAGTAAGTATTCTTTTTGTTTGATGTATTGTTAGACATTGTCTCTGTAGCCTCCTGCGGAGCTTGAACCTTAAAATTTTCAGTAGGTATGGCAACCACCTGTTTGATAACCTTGTAACAACTGACTTTAGTATGATGTTGATAGAAACATAATCTTTATGAAAGTAATCTAGCAAGTGTCTTTCAAAAATTAACCGCCTTGTAGTCTGTTCAGTTTTATATTTAATTTATAATTCTTGTAGACCCGTGATAATCAAAACTTAACCAAGGGTTAAATCGAGGCAGGGGCACTCTATGAAAAATAAATTGTACGTTATCGCAATATTTGTGGTCGTGATATTCTACTTTGGCTGTTTTTGGGTTCTTTTCGAATGGAACCTCGCTGGTGACGATACGTCGTTCATTTTTCAAGTTGTAGTTGCGCTCATGAGTACTGGTTTACTCGCCATCATTACGGCCGTGATGTTTACCTTCCAATCACAAATTGAGAATAAAAAAGAAAACAAAGCCAAAATATTTGAAAAGAAAATTTCCTTTTACACAGAAGTTCTGAGTGAACTTGATGGTATTTTTGCTAATGGAAGAGACGAAAAATCCTCACATAAATTCGTGTTCCTCGTGTCTAAAGCAATGCTCGTAGCGAGCCCCACCGCCGCTCAAAGTTTTTCTGACCTCTTCGAATCCTTTGAAAAACAGGAAGGGACTGAAAAGTATTTCATCGAATTCTTAAAGGCAGCACGAGCAGATCTAGATTTAATTGATGATCTCAGTGCGGGTGGCATTGACAAATTTGAACCAGTTTTAGCCTCAATAAAAGGCGAGATTATTCAAGAAACCAAAAACTTAAGATTTTGGTCTTCTGAACAAAAAAGTGAAATTATTGAACAATATGATTTGCAAAAAAATAACAAAGTCAAATGGCTAAGAGAAACCCATCAATTATATCCTTCTCAAATCGCTACATGGCGTCGTCAACTTAAATAAAGAAGCATTGAAAGCCATTGGCCCCGCACGAAATTGCAAGTGAAGGAAGAAAGGTCCGAATTGAAACAATTTGTTTTCTACGACTTCGAAACTACCGGCATTAGTCCAGCGTTCGATCATCCGTTGCAATTTGCAGCAATCGTTACTGACGAACATCTAAACGAGCTAGAGCGTGTGGATATAAGATGCCAGGCGGCTCCTCACATACTTCCCTCACCGATTGCTTTACACGTCACCAATATAAAGCCTGAGCAAGCCATCAATAAAAACCTTCCAACTCCGTTTGAGTTTGCTCAAACCTTACAGAAATTTACGAAAGATTGGGCGCCAGCTTGCTGGCTGGGTTATAACACTATCGCCTTTGACGAGCCCATGATGCGTCAAATGTTTTACCAGAACCTACAGCCAGAAATATTTGCTACCCAGATGAATGGGAATAGTCGGCTGGATGTCATGAAAATGGTTTTTGCGACGCATGCAGAAGAAGCTGCCGCTCTTATTTGGCCAGTTGCTGACAATGGAAACACTAGCTTTAAACTTGATCGCTTAGCTCCAGCTAATGGCTTTGCCCATAAGAATGCACATGATGCTTTAGCCGATGTAGAAGCAACCATCTTTATATTTAAAAAAATACGAGATGGTGCACCCGAACTCTTTAAAAAGCTTGTTGACGCAGGCGATAAAACTATCACCTCCAGTTTACTGAAAAGTTTTATTCCAATGGAAGTTACGCTTCGGTTTGGAGGAAATGTACCGAAGACTTATCAAGGGTGTTATTGTGGTAGTAATAAAGATAACCCAAACTCAATAGGGTTTGCAGATTTCGAACTTAACAAAGCTGAAGAACTCTCTCAGGCATCCAAACTTTCTGTTTCTGAAGCAATTGAAGGAACACCCAAGAAAATCCGAACTTTAGCTGTAAACAGATCTGAAACTTTTCGAGTGATAGAGAACCCTTCAGAAGAGATGCTTGAGTTTTGTGAAACCATCAAAGAGGCCAACAAATTACAAAGCCTTGTTTCTGAAGTTTTAAGCAAACGGTATGCCGATACTGAGCAAACTAACTTAGAAGTGGAAGAAAGAATTTACTCAGGGTTCTATGGTAACTCTGACAAAGAATTACTCGAACAGTTTCAAACTGCATCTTGGCCAGAACGAGTTTCAATCATAAACGATTTCACTGATGAACGCCTAAAACAGTTGGGTAAGAGGTTGATCGCTTTTTACGCACCAGAACTTTTGACTGATGAGCAAAGATCTGCATTTAAAGCATTTGTTCAGAGGCGATGGAATACCTCCATGGATGAAGCCCCATGGACAACTGCAGAACATATCTGGGCCAGCCTAGATGAATTAAAATCAGAAATTGATGAAAGTAATTGGCGAGAGTTTTATCAGGCTAGGATTAACTCACTAGCCCCCTGAGCATTAGCTATAGGCTAGGAATAGACTAAGCAAAATAATACCACCTATGATCCACCAAACGGCACCTGTTTTGAACAGCCAGTAGATGCCCATTAGTATAAGACCGGCTATCACTAGTTCAAAAATCAAACGCCATTATCCTTTTAAGCTCCTGACCTATCACGCCTCTAATTAAGCAATTCTACAGCATTGCGCAAAGCATTCTCATTCACATCAATATAGCGTTGCGTAGTGCTGAGGTGCTTGTGTCTGGCTAACACCTGAACCAGGCGAGCATTAATGCCTTGATCAGCCAGTTGTGTAACAAACTGTCTACGGCCACTGTGACTGCTGGCGCCATCTATGCCTGCCAGCTTATAAATGCGCTTAAACAGGTTCACTATGGTCTGAGCGGTAAAGCCACCACCCTTAGCACTGAACAGCAATGGAGCTGATCTCGTACTAACGTGCACTGGGTATTGCTTGGCAAACTTTAGTAGCTGCCGTTTGAGTTTGGTATTCACCAAAACAGTGGCACTGTCTGAGCCTTTGGTTTGATCTGCGCTCAAGTAAATGGTGTCTTTAACACCGCCAGCTTCATCAAACACGTCACCAATACGCAGTGCTGCAATCTCACATGCTCGTAACCCCGCATAAAAGCTCAGTGCTATTATTGTGTGATTGCGAGATTGATATCTAAGCGAGTTGATGACAGCTGTTAATCGTTTAAATTCTGGTTCAGTTAATAGCTTGGCTTGTTTCATCTTATGACCCTTAAATGTTTGGTTTTGTTATCAAACATTATAAGGTCACACATTTTAAAAGCCGACCGAAAAAGGCAGCTTTTTATCTCTATGAAATCGTTGGGAGAATGCAAAGATGTTATAGATTGTAGTTTCTATAACATCTTTTGTCCGCAAAAACTCTAAAACAATCAGGTCCCAATCCAAGGCTAGGCCTTGTCAAAACTTGATTTAATTTTCCGAAAGTTCTTTCACTAAAGGACGTAAAAAGTTTACATATTTATTTAGATGTTCTGCAAACCAATTGACTTGCAACTGCTCCGTTGAGCTATCTAATGTATCAAGTCCATCCAGTCTAACCGACAAGAAAAATGCTTCGGCCCAACCGTCTTTGCCTTCAGGCATCTCAATTCTAATTTCTGGCGATATTTCAGATCTCAATGCATCCATACGATCGCTGAAGAATTCATTATAAAAATTTATGTTGTCGCCTGCCACTCTTAAGAATACTCCAATCTTATCTTTAGACCGCCAAGCAGTGATCCATTTCAATGGATTTGGCATAGGTACTTTCGACCAATTATTGCCGCCTCTGCGCAGAGGCTCTTGATCCGGATGTTCAAATACTATTTGAGAGATCGCCCTTTGCCAAAACAAGCTATTAGCTTCCTTGGTTTCTTTTAGCATGGGTCTGCTTACGCCTTGCCTTGGTAAACTCTCAGCTTCAGCCTCTAATTCTTCCTCAATGATTGCAGGCATTCCTTCTGTAGAAAGAAGCACGGTCCTTCTTACTGTTTCGGTTTCGCTCGGGATTGAGGGTGAAAGTAAAATCTGCCCATCAGAGTTTTTATAGACAGCAATCTCTAACAAGCTCAAATCCGCTGTCATTCCACTCATGACGCTGGAATTGACGAGATTGATCAAATCTCCACGAATACCATCACCTGCAATTATGAGATGAAAGTCCCCCCGTTTGATATTTTCCGTAACACGATCAATCAGCATACCTTCGTCAAATTGCAAACCTAGAGAGCGTAATTGATGAGATATTGGATCCTCACTGCCGCAAGTTATGTGTTTTTTCAGCTTAGCTGCTAAATCGGAGTAGGTTAACTTTTGCATCAAAGAGGCATATTCAAGCGTTTGGGCTAATACTTCACGGCGGGCTTGAGGGTTTTTCCACAGCTTGCATTCGATAAGGACCAGACGCCCTGTCTCAGTGACAGCGAGAACGTCTAGAAACAAATTACGAATACCGTCATTTAAGGTAAATTCACGGCATAGCGGCACGACCTTCAACTTTTCGTAAACAGGATCGCTTACACCAATCAAATTGATATTTTCAAAAAGCACTTTCTGTAGCCATTTTTCATCAAATGAACTGCTGGAGCCTAATGACTGCCGATCGTATTTTGATCTAAGTGAGCCGTTATCATCAAACACAAAAATATCCCCACTTTTCACACTATCCGCCTTTCTTTGATAATTTTAGCATTCATTTAATTAATACGCCTGTTTGCCGGGTATTACTCCACGTACACCGCCCCTTGGACTTTCAACGTCGCCATCTCGCCTCGGAATTAGATGAGTATGCACGTGAAACACAGTCTGCCCAGCCGATAATCCAATATTGTTACCTACGTTAAATCCAGAGACTGAACTATCTTCATTTTCGATCAGATCTTTATGCTTCAACAGCAAATTTTGAATATCATCTCGCTCATCTATCGTTAAATTAAAATAATCAGACACATGCCGCTTTGGTATTATCAGAGTGTGCAAATCTGTGACCGGGAACGCATCTCTCAAGACCAAAGTTAGTTCTGTCTCATCGATAAATCGATCCGAAGCCAGCTCACAAAATATACAGCTCATTATTATCCTCGTCTAAAAGCGTGGCGCACGAACCAATGCGGGCTCCCAAGTATTAATCATTTTAGTAATCGATAAATTATAGACGTTTTGTAAAAATGAAATGCGATCTTTCTCTTTTTTACCAGTTTGTGCCATCAGCGTTTCTCGCAACGGGTGATGACTATCAATAAAGAAATTATTTCGGGCATGGAGGCGTTCTAAAAGCTCCAGTGTTGGAATTTGCTCGAATTTACCTGCCGTTCCACGATTACAGTGTTGGCAAGCCAGCACCAAGTTCCAAACGCCATCAAGATTTATTTCCGAAAGCGTTTTACCAAGCACATGCGGCAAGAAGTGGTCTACGTCTGCAAGCCGCTCATCGCCCGACGTTATCGAAATGTTAGAGAAACAATAAAAACAGTGACCTTTTTGATAACCATTTAATGCATCTCTTGCAGACGTTATATTCCTCCTTCGTAATTTGTCTGGCTCCATTATCATTTGAGTTTCATTGTCGTAGTTCAATGAAATTAAGTTCTCGCTTAAGTTCAGTTTCCAAGCCGTTTCAACTAAAGACCAGCGAGCTTCATTTTCTTTCAGGAAGTCTGTTGGGTTAGTATTTTCAATCAATTTAAAAAAATCGTTGTGCAGAGTTACCACCCCGTTTTTGCCCGGGGCACGACTATAAAAGGTTACTGGAAGGTTACCCCCAGGAATATTGTGAAACGCATCAAATACATATCTAAAACCATCACTTAACGTTGCATTAATCAGATTATCCTTATCTAATGTGCCAGCGTTATACTCCCTGCATTTGTCTAGGTATGAGTTAGAAGTAGACACCGCTTGCTTATCGTTAACTTTCAGATGGTCACAGATATGCTGTGAGAAAATTGAGGCAATATCTTGAGATTTTATTTCTTCGTTTTGTTTGCTACCAAAATGCAAAAGACTACTGGCCAGTGCAAACTTGTATGATGCTGTATTTCGTCCAAATAGAATTATTGAGCGCCAATAATCTTCAAGTGTCGGAGTAATGCTTACAAAATTCTTTGCCATACGAGCTCAACCTTCATTAGGCGTCAATTGTCGCAGTCAGGTTAATTATAGGCAACCTTCGTTTTTATGTTCATGAACTTGAAGCTTTGTGTACAGCTTCAAAATATTCTTACGACATTCCCAGTGCTGCTTTGAGCTTTTGAGGTTTTTACGAAGCCAAAGTTCATGGTGCTGTTCTCGACGGAGTTTCTTTTTTAATCCATGAACTGACGTCTTCATATCAGTACGTTAATTTCGGATTTGATGCCAGTCGATGCGATTTTGTTAAAAAAGCCACCATCTTTTGAAAATACAAGGCGCACCAAATGTAGATACGCCTTGCTGAATTTATCTCGCTCGTTTTTTTAGTTTACGGATCTGACCACGAACTAATGTATCAAAATTGTAATGCTTTGATACGCTGAAATTATAACCCATAACTGCACCTCCAAATTCAATTTGGAGCTTTTGCATTTTCCTATGGTGTGAAATCTCAACAATCTTTCCTCCTTCCTTCATTACGATTTTTTTAAGTGTTCTGTAATTTTTCTGCATTTTGTCCTCTTATGCTTTAAGCTACGCAACCATCAACGAGGCCAGCCACGTACAGGCTGTACAATGCGTCTTCCATGCAGGTGAACTGAGCATTCTCTACAAAAATTTCGAAAGATTTATACGACCCAACTAAACTGGCGCTGCTCGTTTCCTCAAGCTCTTCGATGATTACGTCTGCTGACAGAACGATTTTTTTTAAATTTTCCATTTTAGTCTCCTATTTGATGTTTGGAAATGTTGAAAACTTTGTGTCCTCAATAGGTAAAATATATACCTTTTCATCAATAAAGTGAGTGACAAGACGGGCGATTACCTTGCCCAACGGTCCTGTCCGAACTTATAAATTCGAATGCGCTCATAGAAAATCCTATCGAATATTAGCTGTGTGGATGGCAGTAAGATTCAACACAATTCAGGACTGGCTTAAGTGACATAATACGCCTTTAACTGGTAAGGTTGGCCTATTCACTTTGCTTCGGGAGAGAGTTAAATTGTTTAAAAAATGGTCAGGCGATGGCACCTATTATTTGCCTGCAAGACAGGTTGAGCCGTATCGATTGTGGTTTGAGTTCCTCAAGCAAGCTCATAGAGATCCAGAAATTGACGTGGATTATAACCATTACAAAGAGTGGGGAGAATTTTATGCGCAAGAATTTGGCGAATGGTGGAGCGGCGCTACTTGGAGACTGCTGTTTGCTGTAGACGCTGGTGTCCGAGTTCTTGACCTTGGTGAAATACCACCCACAGATGAACATGCTTTGCTAATCAGGTTACCACTTAACAAAGAGCCTAAACAAACTCTCAAAGACATTGAGCAACTGCTTGAGCAGCACGAAGCAGGAACCAAGCTGGGTAAAATAAGCCAAGGCAAGTTTGCTCTGTCAGATGGGTATGAACAGGCATTTTTAAAATACTTACCCAATGTTCGTGTGATGCTGAGATGTTATTGTTATTGGATCGATAATGTTGAATTGCACAACCGTGAACGTACGAGCAAAACCGCAGTTGATTTTTATACGTGGGCTAAATCCAGAGATAATCTGATTACAGAGCGTAAATACAAGTACTCGAGACCACTTATCCCCTTTGCTGTTGCTGAATATGCAAAACAAATCTTAGCAAATGAAAAACCAGATGAAAACCAAAAACGTGCATTTAAAAGATACCTGCAGAAGGCACGTAATTTAGCAAAAAACGCATCAATGGGTACGTTCCCGGGCAAGTATTAAGGGCTATGTGATATTGATTGCTATCTGATCAAGTAACCGATTTGTGTTTTTGTATGTTCACGTAGTTGGTCATATTGATCTGCCTTTGCATGAAGTAATTTATGGTTGTTGTTCCTGCGCAATGCATCTGCTTTGTTTGAAAGATTAATCAACAAACACATAATCGCATGAAGTGTCATATCTCTGTCACTGGCTTTATATGACCTGTAATATGAACTGCATTTGTTCAGCCAATTGGTGCTGAATTGATCTGTAGTAATACTTGGATCAATTGCTTTTATTTCCTGATATGCGTGTTTGATAAATGACATGTGATAACTCCTCTTATGAAGTTATTTATTGGGTCAGTTGATATGCTTGCCTGACAGCAAGCAGCAAGTTTCAGTTTGCTTGGCAAACATCACTTGCATCTTCTTTTTCAAATAATTTCTATGTATTTTATATAATTGAATATTGGGATCATTTCTTAGGTGGGAAGTCATACCAACGCCCCTTTTGGGCGCCAGTATGGAGCTCATTTCTTGAGGCCTTGCACCATCCACATACACACACACCTTAAAGGCTGGGTAGGTTCCGCTATCACCCCATTTACTGTGCCACGCTACGCAAGATGTAACTCCGTATGTGGAAGGCTGATGATACTTACAAAGTAGAGCAACTGTTACACCTTTGAGGGTTACCTGTTTCCAAGCGTTGTATCCCTCTCACTAGGAACTTTTAAACTAAGTTCCTGTTCAGATCTTTCGATCTTACCACCATTCCTCTCAGCAGAAATTTTGTCAGGATCAGTCCTGCAACTTTAAGGCACCCCACTGGGTGTCTGCTGAAGCGAATAACGAGCAATTCGATTATGATGACGTTTTCAAAGTACGCCACCAC
>Ga0209630_10005818_pt1 | contig 10329 bp, 9 predicted proteins | sample COG_01_FD_184745 | JGI IMG/M metagenome (GOLD analysis project Ga0209630, IMG submission 184745) | Pelagic Microbial community sample from North Sea - COGITO 998_met_01 (SPAdes) (version 2) | ecosystem: Environmental > Aquatic > Marine > Neritic zone/Coastal water | place: Helgoland, sampling... | reverse complement strand
TGAAGCGCTCACGGGTTTGTGAACATGCTCTGGGGAACAGCGCGTTTCATCGTGATCGTTACGGTGTGCTTCAGGGGTACTAAGGCGTCAAAGCGGTCATCGGGTTTGACCCTGGCGCTTAGCCAGAACACAACCTAGTCTTAAAAAGCCGGGCATTGCCCGGCTTTTTTGTGGGCGGGTTATGGGCAGGTAAATCATTTTGCCGATATAGGCCGTTAAGCAGGTGAAAACCTGACTTTGTGATCATTGGGATATGCAATCATTGGGTTATGTCATCACATTTGATAAATTGGGTCATGGTGACGGCGGTAAAGCGGCGCTGGACGCTTGGGTGTGATGGTGTTGGGCGGCTGGTTAAGGCGAAGATTTGCGGTCACCTCGCGCGCCTTTTTATCAGCGAATCCAAAAATCAAGTCGGAGGAGAGGCGATGGCTGTGGTCTTAACCGGTTATATCAAGGTGTCACGGTCAGAGCGCCGCGTCATTCAGCAGCACCTTGCTCAGCATATCCAAAACACGCGCCAGGAGGCCGGTTGTCTGGCGTTTGAGGTTAACCAAAGCGCCGAGGACGACTGTGTCTTTACGGTATTTGAGTGCTTCAAAGATCAAGCCGCCTTTGAGTCCCATCAAGCGCGCGTTAAAATCAGTCTTTGGGGCGAGATCTCGCGCAATGCCGAGCGGGTCTACAGCATTGAAACCCGGGACGCGGCTACCTCGGTGAAAGCGCTCTGAGTCGTGATTGGCGTTCGCGGTTTGCGCATCAAGCGGGCTAAAGTTGCTGGTAAAGCCTGCGTTACCGGGCTAAAGGAAGGCCTGTCGGAATGTTTGTAGGGTTGTCCCTGGGTAGACCTGAGTCATCTTCTGAAGACGATCGGGGCGCAGGACGCGCGTTTTGAAACAACGCGCCCCGAACCCTGCTAGGTTCCCGTTAAGGCTTTACGAATAAGAGGGTAAACCGGTCGGTGTTACCGGTGACCGACTTGCGGCCCACTTCATAACGCAATTCGTCATCAGGGCGATAGTGCAAGTCGGAATAATCCAATAATTGAAAGCCAGCGGCTTGAATTTCTTGAATGGCTAAAACCGGATCAAGCCTGCGCCAAACTTCAGTGGAATCGCCTTGCATATGTCGTCGGGTGTGATCCACCACGCCATACAAGCCCCCTTTCTTGAGGGTGTCGAAAACCGCTTTGTTCATGTGTTGCCGGGCCTCTGGGGTTAGGTTATGAAGGTTTCGAAAGGTTAGCGCAAGATCTACTTTTTTAACGCCGAGACTAAACGCTGGCATGATCATCGCCCGCGATGTGGTTGATCGGGTAATGTTCGAGCGATCAAACGGAATCAGTTCAGTGGATTCAAAACCGGGTTGGCCGATCAGGCGCTCAGCGGTGCGCTCTGCGCCGATGGTCAGCAGTAGGCGGCCGCGCTCGGCCAAGACTGGGCCCAAAATGGTTGTGTACCAACCGCCGCCAGGCATGATCTCTAGCACCGTCATATCGTCTTTTAGGCGAAAAAACGCGAGCGTCTCGAGCGGCTTGCGGTTTTTATCTCGATCGATCTCAGCTGGTGAGCGGCGTTCGTCCTTCAGCGCGGCTGCGATTTTCTCACTGGTCGTTGGGGATTCAGCGGACAGTGCAAGGCTTGTGAACAGGCCTAACGTCAGCAGGCTCAATAAACGAATTAAGGGGTTTTTCTTCATGCTTTCGATCTCTTAAAGGTTCGCGTCAGAGACCCAATTGTACGGTTCAAGCGCTATAATGCGAGCTTTACTCGGAGGCATCCTAATGTTGATACGACAAGTGGCGGTTGTGGCAGGGGACCTTGTTCAAGCCGATGCCGCGTTGAAAGCGCTGTTAGGGGCAACCCACGCGTATACCGATCCAGGGGTTGGCGAGTTTGGGTTGCACAATACGGTGATTGCGACCGGTCACTCGTTTGTCGAGGTGGTATCACCCCGGTTAGCGCAGGACCCAATTCCAACGGCGGCTGGGCGGATGCTTGAGCGGCGCGGCGGTGATTGTGGCTATATGGTCTTGTTTCAAGTCGACGACTTAGCGCCGGTCAGAGCGCGGGTCGAGGCGGCGGGTATTCGCATCATCTGGGAAACCGAGCGGCCCGAGGTATCGGCTTTTCATGTTCATCCAAAAGATGTGGGTGGCGCCATTGTCTCCTTCGATGAGATGCGGCCCGCGGATGATTGGGTTTGGGCTGGCCCGGATTGGCGGGGGCAACGGGCTGCAAAGACCGGCGATTTGAGAAGCTGTTTGATCGAAGTGGATGACCCGAGCGCGACCGCCGCGGTTTGGGCCGGCTTACTCGGAACGCAGGTCGCGTATCGGGGCGGGTTGGCGGTGATTATCATGGACGATGGTGCTGAGGTGCGGTTTTCGAGCGCGACGGATCACCCGCCCAGAGGATTAATTGGGTTTAGCCTGGCAAGCCGCTTGCCGCAACAGAGCATTACCACAGTTGCGGCGTTTTGTGGTGTTGAGGTCAGTATTGCCGCTGATTGAGCAAGCAGCTTGTCTCAGCTTAGGCTCTGAGGCAGTTGACGGCTTTACTGGACAGACTGACCCCACGTCGACCTTGGCGAAAAGGGTTCCGGTCGTGACCATTCGTCAGGTAAACAAAACTAAGGCCTGACACAGGGTCTGCCCACGCAATTTGGCCACCAGCGCCGCCGTGACCAAAGCTTGTCGCTGTGCTGCCATGACCAAAGCCGCGAAGGTGTTGGTCTCTCTCGCCCGCAATTACAATACCGAGCCCTCGCAAAACATCAAACCCTAAGTAGGGATCTTTTAAACCGTGAGTTCGTATCGTGCGCGCACTGAGCAGCGTCTTGGCTTGCCAGGGGACCTGCGTAAAGTCGCTCGAGTCCCCGGAATACCCTAAGAGTCCTTGATAAAACAGCGCCAAAGTTGCCGCGGTCATAAACCCACCGCCGCCGGGCGTCGGGACTGCTCTGACGTCGGCGGTATTAAAATTATCGATGGCGGCCTCGGTGACTTCGCTAACGGGTGGCGGTTGCATTTTTCGCTCGGCGTAGTCCTGCGCGGTGGGGGGTGCGCCGACATGTGAAACCGGGACGATCTTGTGGTGTTCGCTGCTCGGGCAACCCACAAACAGTTCGGGTAGGCCGAGGGGTTCGGCGATCTCTGTTTGAATCAACTCGGCGAAAGCCCTGCCATAGATTTGTTCGAGAATCTCGGCTAAAGCCCAGAGGCTTGAAGTTGGATGGTATACAAAGCGGCTACCGGGCGGCCATTCCAGCCGCCATTGCTGAAAGCGTGCTTGGCGCCGCTCAACATCGAAGTAGTCGGTGGGCCGAAAAGGCGCATTGGGGAAGCCCGCGGTGTGGGTTAGTAGATGCTGAACTGTGACCAGAGACTTATCGCCTTCTTTAAAAGCGGGAATCCAGTTGGCCACAGGGGCCTCTAAGTCCAAGGCGCCGGCTTGCATGGATAACCAGGATAGAGCGGAGGTTATGGCTTTGGTCGCGGAAAAAATGGGGTACAGGGCTTGATTGCTGGCCGCACCGAAGGTTTCAAAAGCAATCAGTTGGCCTCGATAGGCCAGTGCAAATTGCGAGGAAGGCAAAAGGCCTGTTTCGATTTCTTGCTGTACCCGAGTCCTAAGGGTCTCAAGGGCGACCGGATCAATTGCGTCGGGCAAGGCGCTGGCGAGGTCTTGATCATACGTCATAAGGGGCGGCTCCAAAGACTCAAGCCAAAATAGTAGCACGCAACACGCGCGGCAGGGGGCATTCCGATTTTGAGATGATGCCGGATGGGCAGAGCAATGACCTACGCCGCGCGGCGCTGGTGATAACCGTTCAGCGCGGCGTCATCGCACTCTCGATACAGGGTTTAGGGTCAAAATCGCGGCTCCACAGATAACCAATATAGGAGTAACCATGCGAACACTAATGGATGAGGAACTAAAGGATGTGCAAGGGGGGCTAGATTTGGTGGATGCGGCAGCAATGATCGCGTCGGTTGCAACGTTTTCACCGGTCACGATGGCTTTTGGTTATCCGATCGCGGCCGCGCTCATCACGATTGATGTGCTGTCGGAATAACGTTGATGCCAAAAAAAAGCGGGGATCTGGCTGCTCGCTAGATCCCCGCTTTGATTCTACTGCGGCGTTAAACTCAGTATCGGGCTAGCCAAATTCGCCGATAACGCCCGAGATGCTTTCTTTTGCATCGCCAAACAACATTCGGGTGTTCTCGCCGAAGAAGAGCGGGTTATCAACACCTGAGAATCCTGAGGCCATGGAGCGTTTTAGCACAAACACGGTTCGCGCCTGGTCGACATTGATGATGGGCATGCCGTAAATCGGGCTATCTGGGTCCTCGCGTGCGCTGGGGTTAACCACGTCATTAGCGCCAATCACGATTGCAACATCCACGTTCTCGATGCGCGGGTTAATGTCATCCATTTCGACTAACTGTTCATAGGGCACGTCGGCTTCTGCTAATAGCACGTTCATATGCCCCGGCATCCGACCGGCAACCGGGTGAATCGCGTAGGAAACCTCACAGCCGTTGGCTTCGAGAATCTTGCCGAGTTCTTTCACCACGTGCTGTGCTTGGGCAACTGCCATGCCATAGCCCGGTACGAAGCAGACATTCGAGGCCGCTTCCAAAATATAGTAGGCGTCTTCAACCGAGATCGGTTTGACTTCGCCCTCAACGGCTTTGGCAGTCTTGGCTGCGCCAAACCCGCTAAAGAGGACGTTGGCTAAGGAACGGTTCATCGCCTTACACATGATATTGGTTAGGATGATGCCAGAGGCGCCAACCAATGCGCCAGCAACGATCAGAATATTATTGCCGACTGCGAATCCAGCTGCGCAAGCTGCAATACCGGAATAGCTGTTCAATAAAGAAATGACAACCGGCATGTCGGCGCCGCCAATCGGAATCACGGCCATTACGCCGAGTAACAAGGCCAGCCCAAGCAAGGCATAGAGGTAAACCGAGGTGGCAGAGGGATCCATACAGAAAAGATAGGCACAAGCCACGATGGCAAGTAAAAGAGCGCTGTTGAGAACCCGTTGACCTGAAAAGACCAATGCCGCGCTATTGATACGCTCGCTCAGCTTGCCATAGGCGATCAAGCTGCCGGTAAAGGTCAAGCCGCCAATCAGGATCGCCAAGACAATGGTCGCGGCTGTGAAGGTCGGCACGACATCGCCTTCAAAGTAATACAGGGTAGCCCAACCTACTAGCAGGCTGGACGCGCCGCCAGAACCATTAAACAGTGCCACGAGCTCGGGCATGCTGGTCATTGCAACCAAGCGTGCTGAGAGTGTCCCGATCAGTGCCCCAACTAACATGCCAACAACAATGACTTCGTAACTCACGGCCTGACTGCCGATAAGACCTGCGATGACCGCAATCAGCATGGCCATCGAGGAGAACGCGTTACCGCGTCGAGCGGTTGCGGGTGAGCCCAGCATTTTGAGGCCGAAGATGAACAAGGCCGCAGCAACGATGTAAGCAAGATTGGTATAAATTGCGATATCCATGATTATTGCCCTCGCTTACTTTTGAACATACCGAGCATGCGATCGGTCACGAGATAACCGCCAATGACGTTGATGGTAGCAAACGCAACGGCGGCGCCGCCCAACCAGCTGGCCATGTCATTATCGGTTGCACCAGCGGCTAAAAAGGCGCCGGCCAAGGTGATCCCAGAGATGGCATTTGCACCGGACATTAAAGGGGTGTGTAGGGTTGCGGGCACTTTTGAAATCAATTCAAAGCCCAGAAACACTGACAAGACAAGAATGAAGGTAAGAAATATAATTTCCATGATTTAGGCTCCCTGACCTCGTATCGATTGAATTGCTGCATTCACCAGGGCGCCGCCATGGGTAATCACGCAACCTTGTAAAATATCGTCTTCCATATCCAAGTTGAAATGCTTGGTCTCACCGTCCCAGTATTCCGAGACTAAATTCACCAGATTTGACGAGTACATCTGGCTGGCATCCTTGCAGACTTGAGCCGGCAGGTTGGCCATGCCGATAATCGAAACACCGTTAACATCGACGGTCTGATCCGGCTCTGACCCTTCAACATTACCGCCGGAGTCAACGGCCATATCGACGATTACGCCACCCGGTTTCATCGCAGCAACCATATCAGCCGTAATAATTCTAGGCGCGGGGCGACCAAATAATTGGGCTGTGGTGATCACAATGTCGGCTTGGCTGATGACATCCTTCATGCCTAAGCGTTGCAATTCGAGTTGTTCTGGCGTCAGCGCATTGGCATAACCATCTTTTGTTTGGCCAGTCTCTCCAAGATCAATTTCAACAAATTTCGCGCCGAGCGATTGCACCTGTTCTGCAACCACTGCTCGAGTATCAAACGCCTCAACGCGCGCACCGAGGCGCTTGGCGGTCGCAATGGCTTGCAATCCTGCAACCCCCGCGCCAATAACAAAGACCCGCGCCGGACTCAGGGTTCCGGCGGGCGTCATCATCATCGGTAGAATTCGGTCCAACTGTTGGGCCGCGAGAATGACCATCACGTAGCCAGCAAGATTGGCCTGCGAGCTGAGCGCATCCATCTTTTGAGCGCGCGTGGTTCGCGGAATCATCTCCATGCTGATGGCGGTGATGTTGGCGGCTGCCAGCGCATCGACCAGGCCCGCTTCATTATAAGGGTCTAGGTAGCTGACATGAATTGCACCAGACTTGAGCTTTGTCACATCCTCTAAACTCGGTTTACGAACGCGTAGAACCAAATCAGCGCTAGCAAGCAGGGCTGTTTGGTCGTTTTGAATGTGCACGCCAACGGCTTCGTAGTCGGCATCGGCATAGCCTGAGCGCAGCCCCGCGCCGGACTCAATATGAACATCAAGGCCCGCACGGACCAATTTTTTGGCTGCATCCGGAATCAACGCGACGCGCCGCTCGCTGGGCAGGGATTCAGATGGAACTGCAATCTGCATAATGGAGTCCTTATACGAATAAAACGCTAGGTGGAGTTTTTATTGAGTGCAATGTGCTCTGCGCACATAGGGTTGCCTTCCTCGATTCGCTCGAAAATAGCATGTTCCCAATGCTCTTGCTAGATTTGTCTCGACTGTTACGGAAAAAAGATTGAAATTGTCCAGGCAATACCATTTTTAAGCAATGATGATTGGCTGCAGTTTGCAGTCCAATGTTGGTTTGCGCGGATTAGCGGTATGAATTCGAGTGGTCGTTCACTCGATAAGGACGCCTCGTTTGTTTTATGCTGTGTCGGCAAGCGGATCTGCAAAATTGGATCCGGTTCGTTGTCGACGTTTTTAGGAGGCTGGACGATGTCTTGGGAAAAAGAAGTACTAGAAATTGAGCAGCGAAAAGCGCTGGCGTTAGCCCAGGGCGGCTCTGAGGCGATTGCGGTTCAGCATGCTAAAGGGCGGTTAACCATCCGAGAGCGAATCGATGCGGTCTTAGACGTTGGAACGTTCGTCGAGCACGGCCCCGGTGCCGGATTTGCAACCCAGTCGGAGGCGGGGGAGATCACGGATTTTAGTCCAGCGAACTATGTGGTTGGATTTGGCGCGGTACAGGGCCGGCAAGTGGTTGTCGGGGGCGAAGACTTTACCTTAAAAGGTGGCTCGCCGAATGCGGCCGGATTGCGCAAGAGCGTTTACGCCGAAGAGTTGGCGCTGCATTACAAGATCCCGCTGATGCGATTGCTCGAAGGCGGCGGCGGAAGTGTGTCAGCGCCGAGTGGATCCGGACCGAAAACCGTCGGCTCGCCGGTTTTTGCTGAGCCACGCTTTAAAGTGATCGCGGATACCCTCGGGGTCGTGCCGGTTGTTTCAGCAGCATTAGGGCCCGTGGCCGGCTTTCCAGCGGGTCGGCTGGCAGCCTCCCATTTTTCCGTGATGGTGAAAGACGTGTCACAAGTCATGGTGGCAGGCCCTGCCTTGGTTGAACGCGCCCTTGGCCGACGGCTCAGCAAAGAAGCGTTGGGAGGGTATCGGATTCATGAAAAAAGTGGTGTTGTTGATGCGGTGGTCGAATCCGAAACCGAAGCCTTCGCGGCGATGCGCCAGTTTTTGAGCTATCTGCCCCAGAGCATCTATGAGGTGCCGGAACGAAGAGGCTGCGAAGACCCGGTTGACCGAGCGGATGAGGCGCTTTTAAGTATTGTGCCCCGGGACGTCAGACGGCCCTTTGAAATGCGTAAGGTGATTGAAGGGGTGGTTGATGCGCAGTCGTTTTTTGAACTGGCACCAAAATATGGACGGGGTCAAATCATTGGGCTGGCTCGGCTAAATGGGCTTGCGGTGGGGGTGATCGCGAATGATTGTCGGCACTATGCGGGTGCCATGACGGCGTCGGGTTCTCAAAAAGCCAAGCGGATGATGGAATTATGCGAAACCTTCCACCTTCCGATCGTGAATTTCTTGGATGAGCCGGGCTTTATGCTTGGCCCGGATGCGGAAGCTTTAGGCACCATTCGTTATGGCATGAGCGCCGTTGCGGCCGCCGTTCAATCAACGGTGCCCTGGGCCACCGTCGCCATTCACAAAGCCTTCGGCGTCGCGTCGGCTGCACATTTTGCGCCGAATACCTACAAGTTGGCCTGGCCGTCGTATGAGTTAGGTGCCTTGCCGGTTCAAGGCGGCGTCGCAGTTGCCTTTAGGCGTGAAATAGAAGCGTCAGAGGATCCGGAGGCAACCCGAGCAGAACTTGAAGCAAAGCTCCTTGCGGGCCGCTCGCCATTCCCCTTAATGGAAAGTTTTTCGCTGCACGAACTGATAGACCCAAGGCAAACAAGGCTTAAATTATGCCAATGGACACAATGGATAGAGCCGGGTTTAGCCGCGCTCAAAGGCCCGGCGACCTGGGGCTACCGACCGTGATCCAGCGGTTGATCTCAAGGGGTCTTGTCCTTGCGTGGCTACTCGGGGCGACGCCTTGGGTACAAGCCGCGGAGTCTGTTTGGGTCTCATCTGGTATGGCCAAGGCCAGGATCATCACGCCAGCCAGTGGCATTGTCTCTGGTGAGGCCCTTGACGTTGGGGTCGAGCTTGAATTACCGGAAGGTTGGCACACCTACTGGCGCAACCCCGGCGATTCTGGTGAGCCCGTTTCATTAACCTGGTCGGGTCAAGGGCTTAAAAGCAGTTCAAAGATTCGATGGCCCATTCCAGATCGCATTCCTTATGGTCCCTTGGTGAACCTAGGCTATAAAGAATCGGTTTTATTAACCCAGCGTCTCGCCTTCGAAAACCTTGTAGGCGTTGATGCGATCGAACTCACGGTATCAGGCCGCTGGCTCGTGTGCGAAGCCGTTTGTATACCCGAAACCAAAGTCATGACCCTGACCCTGCCGGTTGTCGAGCAGGCCGCGGTAAATCCAGAACTGAAGGTTCGGTTCGACCAACTGCCGCTGCCCCAGCGTGCAGCGGGGATCAGCGAGACCCGTTGGCTGAGTCAAACTGATCTTGAAATTCGATTAAATTTTCCGGGTATCGATCTGAGCCGCCTCGATGGTCTTTATTTTTTGCCGTTTGAAGAAGGTGTGCTGGATCTTACCGTTGCGCCCACGGCGGTGGTTGAGGCAGATCAGATTGTCCTCGGTGTCGGCTTTGAAGATGCAAGCTATGCGCGTTATGACGGCTTGCTTTGGTTTCAAGAATGGGTCAACGGCGAACGGGTCACGGCGGCTTTTATGATTGAAGTGCCCTCCCCAAATGACAACAGTGGGGGGCTGGCTTTTCTCCAAGCCATCTTAATGGCGCTGCTCGGTGGGATGATCTTGAATCTGATGCCCTGCGTCTTCCCCGTACTTTCGATCAAAGTATTAGGCCTTATGGCGGAGGCCGGAGGCAGTCAGCAGGCGCAACGCCAGCAGGGTTGGTGGTATACCTGTGGGGTTATTGCAAGCTTTGTGTTGATCGCGCTGGTGTTAATGGTTCTGCGCGCTGTCGGTGAGCAGATCGGGTGGGGCTTTCAATTACAGTCCCCGGTCGTTGTCGCCTTGCTTGCCATCTTGTTTTTACTGCTGGGTTTGAACTTGTCGGGTTTTTATACGATCGGCAGCGGCATCAGCGTCAATGTTGGTCCCGAAAAGGGCCGTCTTGGCGCGCTATCAAGTGGTGTGCTGGCGGTGGTGATTGCAGCCCCCTGCACAGCACCCTTTATGGGCGCGGCACTAGGGTATGCGTTGGTCCAGCCGCCGCTCATCGGGTTAACGGTGTTTGCAAGTCTGGGGCTTGGCATGGCGCTGCCGATGTTGCTCTTGTCCTATTCGCCAGGCCTGCTCGCGGTCCTGCCGAGGCCCGGTGCTTGGATGAACCGGTTTAAGGAAGG
>Ga0209630_10005814_pt1 | contig 10338 bp, 9 predicted proteins | sample COG_01_FD_184745 | JGI IMG/M metagenome (GOLD analysis project Ga0209630, IMG submission 184745) | Pelagic Microbial community sample from North Sea - COGITO 998_met_01 (SPAdes) (version 2) | ecosystem: Environmental > Aquatic > Marine > Neritic zone/Coastal water | place: Helgoland, sampling... | reverse complement strand
GATGGCACATGCCAAGTCAGGTCAGTGGTGGGAGAATGAAGGACAACGTGCGTTGGCTAATAACTCTGTAGCTTACAAGACTAAGCCTGAGATGGGTACATTCATGCGTGAATGGTTATCCTTGTACGACAGTAAGTCAGGTGAGCGAGGCATTTTTAACAGACAGTCAGCTAAGAAGCAGGCGGCTAAGAACGGCAGACGTGATGTAGAACATGACTTCGGGTGTAATCCTTGCAGTGAGATAATATTACGCCCATACCAGTTCTGTAATTTGTCAGAGGTAGTTGTACGTGAAAACGATACGATTGAAGTGCTGAAGAACAAGGTGCGCCTTGCTACCATCCTTGGTACATTCCAATCTACACTGACTAACTTTAAGTATCTTCGTCATGTATGGAAGAAGAATACTGAGGAAGAAAGACTGCTTGGCGTGTCACTGACTGGTATCATGGATAGCACGGTAACTGCTACGGCTGGTAATAAGCTAGAGACCCTGCTTGAGATGTTGCGTGATATTTCTGTGCAAACTAACAAGGAGCTTGCTACTAAGCTTCAGATTCCCCAGTCCACTGCGGTAACATGCGTAAAGCCTAGCGGCACTGTGTCCCAGCTTACTGACGCTGCCAGCGGCATTCACGCACGTCATAATCCTTATTACATTCGTACTGTACGCGGTGACAACAAAGACCCGCTCACACAGTTCCTAGTCTCTGAGGGTATCCCAGCAGAGCCTGATGTAATGAAGCCTGACAGCACCACAGTGTTTAGCTTTCCAATGAAGTCACCACAAGGTGCAGTAACACGTACTGCCATGACTGCCATTGAACAGCTCAAGCTGTGGCTAACTTATCAACGCCACTGGTGCGAACACAAACCATCGGTAACAATTTCTGTGAAGGAATCGGAATGGATGGCCGTAGGTGCGTGGGTCTACGAACACTTTGATGAGGTTAGCGGTATCAGCTTCCTGCCATTTAGTGAGCACACGTATCAGCAAGCCCCATACCAAGATATTGATGAAGTACAATACAAAGAGTTCTTGACTAAGATGCCAAAAAAGGTAGACTGGTCTAAGCTACAGGACTTTGAAAAAGAAGATACTACATCAGGTGGGCGTGAGTTAGCGTGTACCGCAGGTGTGTGTGAAATTGTAGATATTTCAGCAGGGTGAGGACATAATGGCTAGTAACAAAGCGGTGGATAGGTTTTATCATGAGGGACGTAAGTCTTTCAGTGCAGTAGAAAAATGTGGTAAATACTACCACAGTGCTGCCAATCCATATTCAATGGATTCCTTTAGAGGGAAGGAGTGGCAACGTGGGTATAACCTCAGCTATTTCCAAAACTTAAAAAGGGTTCAATCACGATGAATGCACGAGAAAACCAAGTCCGCCGCTTTCAACAAGCCATGGAACAGCCCATTGATATACCAATGTCTAGCAAAGAACTGATGTTACGTATGTCCTTTATTGATGAAGAAGTAAAGGAGCTACGTGATGAAGTGGTGACTGCAGTTAAGGAGCTGGGGGATACCGCAGAGGTTTCACATGAAATACGTGTGAAGCTATTGAAGGAACTGAGTGACGTTATGTACGTGGCCTCTGGCTTTGCTGTAACTTTTGGCTTGCCAATATCTAGGGCTTTTGATAGGGTACATGCATCAAATATGAGCAAGATGGTTGACGGTAAGGCTATCAAGAATGACGAAGGCAAAGTCATGAAGGGGCCAAACTACAAGCCGCCATTACTAGATGACCTAGTAAGCGACCAATTAGAATTATTTTAGGAGTATACTGTGTCAGATAATGAAGATATAATCACCATCAATGATGTAGAGTATCCGTACGTTGAGCTGGAAGACGCCCAACAGTACATGGTCAATCAAATTCGTAGTCTGAATGATAAAATTCTTAAAGCTAGGTTTGAGTTGGAACAGATTAAAATAGCGCATGGAGCATTTTCTTCACAGCTTATTCAATCTGTAAAAGAAGCAGAACCAGAAAAGGCTTCGGGATAAATGCAACAATTAGAACCAGTAAAAAAAGACCGTAAAAAATTTGACTTGGATTTGCAATACGGCAAAGTTCGTGAACAGCGTATCGCTGACATGCTTCAGAATAAAAAGATTGAGGTAAAATCAGAAAGGGATATGTGGGCACGTACCGGCAATATTGCCATTGAGTACCAATCGTACGGAAAGCCAAGTGGCATTGCTGCCACAGAAGCTGACTACTGGTTCCACAATCTGTGCATCGGTGATGATACGTTTGCTACACTTGTGTTTAGCACTGAGTCACTGAAAAGAATTATCGCTAATCTTGACTACAAGAAAACAGTTAAGGGTGGTGACAACTACGCTTCTCAGATGTATCTTCTAAATATACAAAAGCTATTTTCATCTGACGTAATTAAAGCATTTAAGGAAAACGAAAATGGCATCAATGAAGACGCTATCAATACACAGTGAGCTAGACGTACACCTGAGTATCACCAAGCAAGGCATCGGTGTAACCATATCAGGTGAGGAAGCTGAGACTTCATTCAGTGAGTACACATGGGATGAGCTGTCTGACGATATGATTGACCAACATGCTGTGCCTGTGCTAGCCAGCAATGACTACAAAATCAGTAGCGATAGCCGCGACTTTATCAAAGAGGCGGCACAAAAAATGCGCTATGCCGCTAGTAAGATGGCACAGCGCACTGATAATATGGATGTTGTTGATATTAGTTAGTGTACATACCCCGAACAGGTGCTATTTCTGTGCTTTCGGCATCAAATAGTTTTTCCATTTGTTCATCTTCTGTGGGCGGGTCGTACGCCATACGACCTATTATTGTGCCCAGTGCACCCTTACCAAAAAAGTAAGTTTTAATAGTATCCTTAAAATTTCCTGCCGTAATATCTTGGCCTAGTCCAATAGACTGATTTACAAAAAAGTCGTTTGTAAACAAATTAGAAATTTTCTTTTGCATTCCTAGTCTAGCTAGACCACTAAGAAACTTAGTACCATCTACAGTAAATAGTTCACCAATAATTTGTGCACCTGATAATGCAGCACCTGCATCTGCTTGTCCTCTGCTTATTGTATTTACATATGCACTTAAGCCATCAAGTACTTCTATATCCCGTGGTGTAAATATCCTAGCTAATTCAGGAGCACTCTGTCTCATGTCTGTTAATAACTCTGCTAGTGCTACGGCATCAATTTCAAAGTTAGGATTACCTGGAGTTCCCGCTCGTTTTGTCGGAGCATTCTGTGTAATTTCTTTTAATACACCACTTTCTGTAGATACGATGTAATCAAATAAACCACGGCGTAAATTTTCCATGCCAGTACCTGCCGTATCTTTTTGTGCTACTGCTATTAATTTATTCAATGCTGTATTTGTATCGCCCGGTCCAAAAGCATTTTTAATAACACTCATTAAAGGAGTTGAGGGAGCTGCATTTTTCATTGCTAAAGTAGCCCAGTTATCTGATGCCATTTCAGCTAACATATTGGCTTCTTTATACACTTCTGCTACACGTTCTGGAGGATAGCCTAATTTCTCACGTTCTGTCTTACTAAAGTTACCAAGAAAGTCTTTTAAAGCAGTTTGACTTTGGCCTTCAGCTGCACCACCACCTATTGTGTTAGCTAATTCAATTTGAATTCTTTGGTCAAACTCCTGCCGTAGTAAATCTAATTCAGCAGGATTTGTCGTAGGTAAATTATCTTTTATGTACTCGCGCTGTCTATTTAACGCCTCCAAAACTTTTTCTTTAGGTTCGCCTCTACTTTTCTCTAAAATTTCTTTTGCAAAACCCGCTGGGTCAGGTTTGGGTACAAGGGTAGACTTGAATTTTACCTCTGCATCATCGACGATTTTAGCCGTTTCTGAATAAAAATCATTTGCAGTTTTTAAGTCCTTTTTAATTTGTGCTTTTAAAGCATCATCAGCATTATTAGGATTGCCAATTAAATCAAGAAGAGCTTTACGCATACCTATTGCTGCTTTTGCGGCATTTTTTTGTGCAGCAGTGGGTTCTGCTATACCTGATAAATCTCTATTCATTTCACCGAAACGTGTGGCAAACATCTGTAACATTTTGGCAGGTGAATCTACATTATAATCAGGACTTTTTAAATCTATTTCATATCCGGGGTTTGACTGATTAAACTTCTCGACTGCTGCACGGAGCCCCCTTCCAGATGTTAGTTCTCCATTTTTACTTGTACCAATTGTTTTTAACAGTTCTATTGTTTCAAAAACATTTGCCTCACCTTTTCCATACCCTAGTTGAGTATAGTCTACGGGACCATCAGTTTTTTCTGGAATTACTGCACGAGTTGTACGACGAACTACATCATCAATGCCTGCCAAATTGTATGACCTATCTCCTATGGCATCGAATACGTTATTATACAATCCCTGTGCTTTAATATACCTAATCCTACGAAAGATTTGGTCTATTTCCTTAATAGTTGTACCTGCGGCTTCGTAATCTGGCGTACCAATTCTTTCTTTTATAGATGCATAGTAGTCAGTAAATGCATCAACATTATCTTGAAATTGTGTAAAGTTTCCTTCACCCACATCATCACTGTGCTTACGCAAATACGCAACAGCACCTTCCATCTGTTCTCTGATTCTAGCTGGAATAATTGTACTTGTCTGTTGTGCTAGGGAATCTAGACGCTCTATAATTCTATTATCTTTAACTTGAGCAAGGGTAAAGCCAGCTAATCCTTCTTTTTGGGCAAACTCTTGTGCTACTACCGCACTTTGGTAGGTCCCCGGAATTGACATTCCTTCCTCAGCCTGACCTAAGTATTTACGACGAAGTCGTCCAGTGGCCATACGAAATTTATCCATTAGCGCACCTGGAATACCTAAAAGTAGACCAGCTCCACCTGCCATTCGTTCTCCAGATGTAAAATCCTCTGTGGGATTGATGCCTTTATTGTAAGCGTCGTATGTTCTTTTAACAAGGGACTCCGCCTCATCTGCTTCAGAGTCAGTTAGTCCCATTTCATCTTTAAGTACTTCTTGTTTGAATTTTTCTCCGCTACCCTCCATGGCATATAGCGTATATGTAAAAGCAATTGCACCAGCAAAAGGTGCTAGCACTGCACCAGGAGGGCCAAAAAGTCCTACAGTAGCAGCAGTAGTGCCCGCTACTCCCCACGCTGTGGCCGCTGCCGCAGAACCTGCGGGTATTTCAAAAGCTAAATTACCTGCAATAGCTTTAGTTACATCATAAGTATCTTGTAGTGGGCTTGAGAAGGGCGTAAAGGTTTCGTCATCTTTTTGCAAAGATATATAAAAAGAGGGTTCAAATATCCCAGCATCTGTATCCTCAAATACACGCACTTTTCCTTCACCATGTATGCCTTCATACAGGTTTAATACTTCATCCCTTGATTCTGTAAAACCAAAAGCACCTGCACCCCTGCCTTCAAGAATATCAGAATTTTCTGTGCTTCTCGGGTCAAAAGTTGCATTATCAAATGAATTTTGAATTTTAGGAGTTACCCTATCAATCCTCGGTTGTAACATATCTACATCTGTAGACAATGTTTCGCTGATATCAACGGGCACATCTTCTACAACAGATGCTGTTGAAGAGCTACGCTGTAGTAAGCTGGTCGGTGATTGCTGTGTAACAGGTACACTCTTTGGTTCCGTGACGATAAATCTGTCATCTATAGGAGCTAATAATTCCCGTGGGGTACTAATTTTTGGAAATGCGGGTGGCAAATCTTGTGCCTGTTCATCATAATAGCCCTCTGGTCTTTCAACTAATGGGTCACCAAAAAAACCAGTTTTTGTAGGTGTTGAGTCTGGCTCATCCAAGTCTAGCCTCGGTACTCCATACATATTAGTTTGTGTCATTAGTAATTATTCCCAGAATCAGGCACTGAGCTTTCGTACCCAGGCAGATTGTCCCATATTGTTTGATAAGATGCTAGTTCTGTTTGAACTTGGGCATCAGTAACGTTCATGTCAGTTCTTGATGCAAGTCCAGACTTATCTTTGTTTGCGCTTCTAAACGTTTTTGTATCGTAACCAGATGCAATATATGCTTGAGCTCGTTGTACACCATACTGAATTGTATCTTGAATTGTGTCCATTTTGCGTTGATATTCCCTAAATTGGGCTACAGCAGCTCTGTCACCAGATTGTACGGTACCGTTTTTGATACGGTCTTGACTTTCTTTTGCTTTATTATATATTTTCATGTAGTCCTTTTTATTTAAAATGGTAAAGTTAAGTGACTTAGCCATATCTTTAGCTATAACACCTCCAGTGGTATTAGTTTTTAAATTGCCATTTTTGTCATGTAATATTACATCCCCATCAGAAGCAAGTACATCAGTTTTAAAGTTACGATTATTTTCTGCCATTCTTAGCATCTGGTCTGCAACAATTGCTTTTCTAAGTTGATATAGTGCCGCGAGTGAACTTCTTTTACTAAGACCAAATTCTCCCTCTGCTCTAATTAAGCCCACATAGTCTAAAACAATTTTTAAATCTCTATCTGAAAGTCGTGGGTCTTGGAACAAACGGTCTTTTGCAGATGAAATTAAAGGTATCACACGTTGCTGCATAGTTGTGTAATCTGCAACCCCTGTGTCAATATCAAAGCCGGCTGCATCACCTAGACCCTCTATTACATTTCCCCCACTCTTTATAAATGTTCCAATGTAGTTATAAGCATTAGGGAATTGTGCTAACATAACCTCTGTTTCCCCTAAATCCATAATAGCATTAACGTTAGATTTTATAGTTTTTCTATTTTCTTTACGAACTTTATAGGGTGCTATAGGTACAAAAGATTGTTGTTTTACAGTTGGACCATCTGGTGTTTCCTGTACCTCAGTTGTAATAAGTTTTGCAATGTCTTGTTCAACCTGTTGAAACCTTCCATCTATAAATTCTTCTCTATGAGGCATTCCCTGAATCATAACAACACCAGTGCTTAAGTGGTATCTAGCTTTTCTTAATGCCTCTTCGGGAGTACCAGTGAAGCCACCGTTTTTAATCATGTAATCCGCTAAATTTTGTGCTTCTTGTTCTTTATTACCTACAGTAGTTTCCGGTATAAGTACCCTAACTTCAGCCAACGCTGTTTCCACAGCCTCTAACATTTCTGGTTTATTATCATTAACGGCTATAGTTATCTGCGCATGTAATTCAGGTAATAGGTTACGTGTAGCGGCATCATATCTATCTGGATTAGTGCGTATAGCAGCTAGGTTATCATCTAAACGTTTACGCAAATTCGTCACGTAATCACCTTTGCCGTCAGTTTTAGCTGATGCACCAACAATATTCATACCCTCAATTACTAACGCCGATACAGCCTGCATATTTTTACCAGCATTTTCGGTAGAATAGCCTTCAATGGTTTGTGCTTCAATCATATGTTTATCAAGTTCTTGTGAAATTATTTCTAATCGGTCTCTTTGCTCTTGGGGTATTAGTGGATTGCCTACGTTTTTATCAATTGTAGTAATGGACGGCCCATGCAAGTCTTTGAATAATCCTTTTACATCTTTAGGCATAGCCAACGTTAAAGCAAAACGTTGCAGCTGCATTAATTCTTCTGCACCTCCACGCCCTAACTCATAATCTTCATAACCTTTTATTATGGCGGCAGTTATAGCTTGCCCACTTACCTTTTTTCCATTAGGGAGTTCAACGTTCTCCATACGTAAAAATTCAGGTTTAGTAATAATTCCGCTTACAGTTTTCTGCCTGCCATTAATTAGTTCTTTGTATTTATCTGGTGCATCTAGAGCTAAGGCTACTGTTGGCTCAGAACGTGTTGGCATGTTATTAGCAAGAATTGTACGATATTGTTCAACAGATATGCCGAGCTTTCTTGCAGTACGTTGCTCTAGCTCTTCTTCACCAGCACCCCCAAATAACCTACCCATAGTAGCGGCAAAACCAGAAGGTGCTTCTGCTGGTTCTTCTGTTGTTGCTAACACAGCATCAGTCTGCTCCATATCAGGTGATTGTGCAGGAGTTTCTGTTGTGGTTTTTATAGGCTTAACTGTAAATTTATCACGATTTTTTAGAAAGAAATCTAAAGGATTTTTTGAGTCATATTGCATAAGTCCACGTGCTATGCCTTTTAATTCATCTTCACTAGCACCTTGTAGCATTTCATCATCTTGTACAGCTAATAACTGTGCAATAGAATCAATCTTTTGAGTTTCATCTTTAAATGCATTAATGCCATCATCATAGGCTTTTTTCTTAGCACCGAAGCCTTTAACACGGTCTTGAATGCCTTCCTCATCACGAGCAGCATTAGATTGTATAATATCAGTGGCAGTGTCTAAGCTACCACGTATGAATGCACCTGTGGTGCCGCTCATTAATCCACCAAGAAATGCCATTATACAATTTCCTCCACAACTTCTTCTTCAACCTTCGGAGGAGCCATAAGACCACCGGAGCGTTCAGTTTTAATTTCTTCAATCTTTTCTTCGACTGCTGGCATGAATGCGTCATCACGCGCTTTAATTGATTCTTTTAATCTAACTGCATTCTTAATAGAATTGCTAACACCAGTCTTTTCACCAACTTTGTAATCAATTTCTGCTTCTTCAGCTACGGCCATGATAAGCATACCCAGCTCTTCACCGACTAGAATACCTAGGTCTGGTGTGTACATACCCTCTGAGAAACCATGCATAATCATTGATGTAACAATAGTTGTTACAGGAATACCGGACTCCAGCATGGCAAATAACCCAAACAAAGTATCATCATTCTCGAACTTGTTAAGGTAATGTTCCATAACTTCATCATTAGTCGTGAACATAGCAGGGCTTTCCCATGGATAAGCCTTGGGTTCTTTAGTCAATGATTGCCCTGGGATAGCCACGTCAAAACGAGAACGTTCTGTTCCAGAAGGCATAGTCAGGTTTTCGGGTATTTCAATCATGTTTATGCCTTCATAACTTTAGCTTGTTTAACTTTATCTTTTGTTTCTCGTAGCATTCTAGATAATGCCATTTTAGCAATGGAGTCTGCGGTTACTGCCTCTTTAATATGTACCGGTGCTGCACGAGATTTACTGGCCTGTGAACCACGACGCCCTGTACCACGTTTGTAGCCACCTAGGTTTAGCTTTTGTACCTGCTGTACTGGGGCAGCCTGCCCTCTAGCACCGCCTTTTCCACTGCCACCAACTAAATTCATTGCTAAGTTAGTAGCAAAAGCCTGTAAAAAACTCATCAGTTACTCCTATGTGTTTCCGTATCGTGCCCCAACATATGATGCTCCAATTGTAGTCAGGAAGCTACCAATGGATGATGCTGTGCTTTGGTCTAGATATTTATCTTGATTTTCTCTATTTACATCAGCTTCTAGGACTGCCATAGCCATATTAAAGCCTCTGTCCTCTGCATTTTCTGCCGATGAATACGCATAATCAGCCTCATCACGAAACTGTTGCCATATATTATTCATAGCTTGATTTGAGATTGCTAAATAATTAGCAGCATTCGCCTGATTAGCGGCATTTTGCGTAGCTGTGTTTGCTGTATTAACTTCACGACGCCATTGTACATTACTTTGCTCAATAGCTAAAGCATTACTTGCATTAAATTGCTCTCTTTGATTAGCCATTGTTGCGGCAAATTGTTGCATAGCATTAGCTTGCCCAGAGTTAAACTGGTTAGAAGCATTAGCGGCTGTAGCGTTATACTTATTAATATCCTGCGTGAGATTAGCAAAAAACTGGTCAACTTGATTTTGGGATGTGGCATTAAATTGTGCTGCCGCATTATTGGCGGCTTGGTCAGACAGCATTGCTTGTTGTTGTGCCTGTTGATTTATAACTGCCGACTGCTGTGCATTCGACATATTAGCCATATCCATCTGCATAAAGCTTTGTGCATTTTGCACTGCAGCTTGTTGTCTTGCAGTTAGGTTAGACATATCCATCTGTGACATCGTAGCCGCATTCGCTAAGGCTGAGGCTTGTGTATTAGACAGATTACTAAGATTCATGGTTTCCATCATCTTAGAGTTAGCAAATACGCGTTGTTGTTCTTGTGTAAACGTCATATTTGCTGCTTCGGCATATTTTTCAGCGTTGAGGATGTTAGCCTGCTGTTGGTTGCTGAGTTCTTGTCCTGCCAAAGACGCATTAACTTGCATTTTAGCCAAAGCCATTTGCTGGCCGTTTGACGTATTAGCTAAGTCAACATTCATATTATTCTGTGTATTAGCGAGCATTGCTTGTTGCTCGTTAGACATAATCTGCATTGCAGTTTTAAAGTATGTCTGTGAATCTTGGGTAGCAATAGGGAGGGCCGCTTCCATGGCGGC
>Ga0209630_10005812_pt1 | contig 10343 bp, 6 predicted proteins | sample COG_01_FD_184745 | JGI IMG/M metagenome (GOLD analysis project Ga0209630, IMG submission 184745) | Pelagic Microbial community sample from North Sea - COGITO 998_met_01 (SPAdes) (version 2) | ecosystem: Environmental > Aquatic > Marine > Neritic zone/Coastal water | place: Helgoland, sampling... | reverse complement strand
CTGTTTTTTTCACAACATCACCGTTTATGGGTCAGCGTAAATAAGGTATAATTCATCCTCGATCAACTTTTCTTCTAAGCCGCATTTTTCAAAACGATCGGTTGAAAGCAAAACTTTTATAAACAAAAAATTGCGATTAAATTCCCTTTCAAGCACGATATTTTCAAACTGATCAAGATTGGTACTGTATCTATTTAATGCCCTTTAAATTTCCAAACTGATCATCTTTATTCCATATCGTCATAAGCGTCCTTCTTTTGGGTCCTTTATTTATTTATTTGTGAGTCGCATGCCGCCCGCGCGCAACTTTCTTCTGCCAAAATGGGCCAATTTCAGCCACGTCGCCAAGACGCCTTTTTCATCTGGATAACGCACTTTTCGGCGCGCAGGACGGCTCAACCGCCAACGCCGCAAAGCATCCTTGCTTCCCCAAGCGGATCATGGCAGCCACGATTATATCCACTCTTTCAAAAGATCCCAGCGCTTTGTCGCCGATCCTTCGTTCGCCGCCAACGCGCCTCGCCGCGGGTTTCACCGGAAGCACGACGGCATTCGTGACACGCGGAAGGTCGAGGTCCAACGCCCCGGGGAAAAGAGGTTCGCTTGTTGTACAGATGGCGGCTTCGAAGGAGAAAAAATCGAGAGATCTGGACATGCTTAAGGGTATGTTATCGAACGATGACACTCTTCTCGTTGCTGGATTCCGCTTCCAGGGCCTCTCGGTGAGAAAGCTCGGAAAGCCCTACAAACCCATTTTTATCTTTTTCCCGGCCGGATGTTGGAGTCTTGTCCCTGCCCTTCAAGTTGGGACAGGTCGAATCAAAGCAAAGAAGCCACGCGCAACACACGTAATCTTTGAGTGATGGAAATCTTGACAGAGGTTCTCACTGCTTCAGGATGGGCTCCGTTCGCTCTGTCTCGACAGCTTTTCTTTCCTGCCAAAACAGCCTAACACCGACATAACCCTGACAGGTGAAGGACATGATAAAATTTCGTCGAGAGCTTCCCGATGGAGCCAATTTACTGGTGACCAAAAACACTCTCATGGTGAAGGCATCTGAAGGAACGAAATGGGAACCAATTTCGGAGTGTGCCACCGGCATGAACGCATGGCTCTTTGTTGACGAGAACATTGCTCCTGCCATCAGGACAGTGAAGGGCATGCAAAAAGATTGGAAGAAAGACGGCGTCGAGGTTGATTTTACAGGCGCGGTCCTAGATGGCAAGTTTATCGACCCAACTGGGATCGCAGCTCTTGAAAAGCTACCAACGAAAAAGGATCTTATCACAATGGTTGCTGTCGGCATAAAGCAAGTTCCAACAAAGCTAGCCCGCGCTACGAATGGTGTCCCACTAAAGATGGCTTACGGCATCCAGGCAATTGCGGATGGAGATTCCGACATCATAAGCGCCTGAAACGGATTCTATTGATGCGCGAGAAATCCCTAGCCCCCCTAACGCAGTATGACAGCTACAAACCGATCCATAGTTAACAGGAAAACATCGCATGCTCGCTCATAGGCAGTTAAATAAAAGCACACCGAGGAAACAGTTAATACCTTGCAAAGAGCACACGTCTCGCGCAACCCACCCAAAACCTTTGGCACCGTCACAATCCATTTGTACACCTCACTTTTGTGATAGAAATTACGAGAAATATATATATTACAAGAGCAACCAACCCAAACCAAGCGCCGCAGTTGCAAAAGCTCCTCCACCCCAGAACGCCCCCGCAGATCCAAACAAATCGCACAGGTGCCCTGCCATGTAGTTACCAGCACCGAGGGCGATACCCTGAAAAAGTGCGGAAATGGCAAAACCTGTTCCGCGCACACTAGGTGGCATCGTCGCCGATAGAACAGCTTTCATGTTCGCCTGAGTCATGGACATGTGTGCCCCAACAGCAAGATATCCAATGAATACTTGCCAAGGCGCTTTCGCCATCACCAAAACTAGATCTGCCAGGACCATCATACCAAACCCACCGAGCAACATAAATTTGCGACCATTTCCATTCGAACCAGAATTTTCTGCACGGTCTGCGATGACTCCTAATGGATACGTCAACAAAGACTGCATCAAATTAGTAGCAACCATGAGCATAGGCAGGTATGCTGCCTTCAAGCCAACTGCGTTTGCGTGCAAAGTGACGAATGCCTCACTGAAACGGGCAACTTTCAGCACAGTGAACACAAGTAGAGCTTTCCAAAACGCTAGAGGCAGCTGGAGCGCCTCTTTCGATGACCATCGCCATGATCCCCAAACGACTTTTTTCTCGTCGGTGTTGAAACTCGATCTCGAAGATCGATTCAAAAGAGGAATTGCTCCCACATTCAACGACTTTTGAGGCTCGCAATTTTGAAAGGCATCACTGCCTTGTGAGTTGTTTGGTGCCAGTTTTGAGCATGGGTCAGCTATTGATTCGCAAGATGCATTGAAATTTCCGGCGAATGGCACCTTTGATTTTTCACGGAATCTTGAGAAATGATCAGGGCGAACTGATATCTGATGCCTTCGAGAAATCTGCTCTTCTTCTGTTGACAAACAATCAGTATCCCGTTCAAACTGGCATTTTATTTGTTCGCCCTTACTTTCTGCGCGTTGCACATCAAGTCGCGGAGATAGATAATCATCTTCCAGGTCGTCTTTATCTTGTTGTGATCGTCTCTTTATCTCGTCTAACTGTTCTGTAAGCCACTCACTAACTCGATGCCATGTCCGTCTTCCTCCGTGCCATGCCACATCCCTTCTCTTATCTTTGCACATTGAACGTCGCCATCTAACATGTTCATAAACCATTGCAAGAGGACCACGGCCATGCCGACTTTTGGACGGTACGGGGCGGGCCGGGTATTTTGGCATGCCGTAATGTTTCGTTTGCAAACGGTTCGGTTTCTGAACAAAATACAGAAGCATAAAAATTGCAAATACAGATGGCAGACCTGCAAGCGTGAACGTCAAACGGTAGTTATTTTGTGTTAGTGTCATGCAGGCTACAGCGCACATCGATCCGAAAACTCCTCCCAAAGTAGTGAGCGATTGGTGCAAACTGTAAGTTGTGCTCCGCTTCTGCCGCGGCGAAAGGTCAGCTATTAGAGCATCTGTTGGAGCTGCCCTTACACCTTTCCCAAATCTGTCCAGCAACTTTGCAGACATTACCCACTGCGGAGTGACAGCCGAAGCAAGAACAAGTTTCATCGCAGCTGTCATAGCAGAACCAAATGCAATAACTATCACTCGCGATTTGATGATGTCACTCATTACCCCTGAGATTATTCTGGAAAGGTTCGAAATCAGCAGGGCTGCGCCCTCCATCGCGCCTATTCTCGTGTTTGAGTATCCAAGCTCTGTTTTCAAGAAAACGGGCAGTAATGAGAACACCATACACGTTGATGAAGTCCACAAGAACCCGCAAAAAGCCTGTAAATTGTTGTTTTAATGTTATGGAAAGATCTGTCAGGAAGCAATATAGCTTTGTGCCGGAACCCTTATGCTCGTTGAGAACACCGGGCAAGTTCATTCGAACATTGACACAACGAAGCTGTGTAAATGAATTCTTACCAGTGCCCAGCAACTTTGATTATCTATTTCATTGTAAACAATTCCTGGAAGTTTTTGACGCGATTGCCCGGGCATCCTGTGGACTAACCATTTAATAATGCTTGAGTGAAGGCTATGTCTATCCATCTGTTCCTGATCTATATTTTCGCCTTTGTCGATCATTTCAACGTCGTCTTGTGTGCATGCATCGTATTCGCAGTCCTCAAGGCCTTTTCCGAGCAGGACTCGTCGCTGTACTTCCCTGGAGTCTTCAGTGGCAGCCAGGCGGGAAGAACACGGGGATGAGGGAAAGTATTTCCCGTTCCAAACATTTAATGCAGGCTGAGGAGAACGTGTCGCAAATATCGTGAGAGGTCGGAAACATGCGCCGTGAACGCCATTGCAGTGAATTTCATCAACGGACCTGAAAGGCATCAACACAACATGCAGTCATCAATTGGAAATTTTATCTTTTTGATAGCCAGTGGAAATCGCGCGAAAATTACAGCGTCGACAAGAGTCGAACCATGGCTTACCTCAGGACGGGTGTGTGCAGAATACGGGTAAGCCCGCCACGTGCGGCCACGCCGCGAACAAAATGCCGTGCGTCCATGTCGTAAAAAACAGGTTATTCTTGGGGAGCCCACGCAGACACTCAAATAGGAGTCGGGTTTTTTAGACTCGGTCAAGTACAAACGGAATCTTTACAGCGCGATAGTTCATGTCCGAGCGACCTGTCAAAAATAACATGATGTACTTGCTCCGCCTTTCCTTTCTGCAAATACTGGTGCCGCCCCTTTAACAACTGAGTTTCTCAGCGGCAACTGTTACCGAAACGGTAATATATATGTAGAGCGGGTGGTTTGTCATCACGAAGGTATATAAAATAAAGTTACAATCAAGCAAGAAATAAATAAATAATATAAGATCTTACGAAGGTATTAAGACAGAAAAATCGCAGAAACACGGCGGGGCGGTAACGCGCGACCGTGTAGGGGGGCAGACGAGGGTCTGGTCGTAGCGGTATGCGACTCCACCACTGTTAGGTTCGAGGCTGAGCCTGTCACGCGTTTATGTACTTCTTATCAATGGTGTTACAGTGCAGCTCTATTGATCTATATACGATTATGAATTTGAGAGTCGGGGTCAGAGAACCCAGCCTTACCTGCTTATATATACGTCGTTATTAAGATCGTAAGTTTCGAATGAAGCGTAAATGAAGTACCAATGAAGGTACGAGTATTATAATCTGATTTTCATAAGGGTGGGACACATTTATCTTCATATCATATATATGAAGCTTATTCGGCATATATAGCCGTTGATTACAGGACTCGATGTCATCAACATATGGAAAAATGTCACACTCACCTGGTATCGTTTATCAAACGTGACGGTCTATTCGTTCTATACATTGTCACCAATTTTACACCCAATCCAAGGTTTTTTTTTACTCGTTTTAAAATCTGCACGCTTGATTGAAATCCAGAATATTATACATGCATATGTTAATTTAATAATATGACAACGGAAATGAAATAAAGTATATCATAAGAGTATTATTAGAATAATGATCTTACTTTATTTCCCAAGTTGTTTTCAAGTTGTTTTCAAGTTGTTTTCAAGTTGTCTTTGACGGTTCGAAACCACCGAAGCTACCATCGTTGCCAATAAATAAAGGGCATTAAAGGGCATTAAATAGATACAGAACCGATCTTGATCAGTTTGAAAATATCGTGCTTGAAAGGCAAATTGATCGCAAATATTATTTTAGGAAGGTGGTTCGATTCAATTTTAAAATGCCATAAGGGACTACATGCATCTCAACACGTTCGGAGGTTGCTTAGGCGAGTGCATTTCGCATGAAGTGAAATCCGGGCAGGCCTATGGCACATTGCTAGTTCTTCTGGAGTATGTCATCTTCGTCTTGATATCCTTGGCTGGTGGTTTTAAACGGCCGGAAAACACCTCTGTATGTGGATATTTGGAGCTTTTACCAAACTGGGTCGGTTTCTTTTATTTCCACGTGGCTGCCTCAGGCATAGACTCCACGGTATGGCACGCTGTCATGACGGTGAAAAAGGAGCCGCATACACTTTTTGCGGCAATCCAAATGATATCCGGGGTGGCTTGTGCTGGAGCATTACTTGGTTTCAGTGTATTTCCACGTTGTCTTTGGTCATGGCACCAGTCCTGTGTGTTGCTGTGGGTTTACGCCACATCGTTTGCGATGATCCTGATGCTATTTAGGGATCACCGTAAGGAAAAATATACGGCTATTCCACTGATAGTTTGGTTGCTTGGTGCATTTTTGTGCAACTTGTTTTACTATGAATCATCTTTTCGATTCTATGCTGCAGAGGGGTTGACAATATTGGCCTACATCATGTGGTGCTCTAGTTTGCAGCATTTGCATGGCCGTAAATTTAAGATGACCTACGTACTCGTTGTGAATGGGCTGGAGGCAGTACTTATCATGCAGCTTTTTCGATACAATCAGCACTACATTTGCAAGGAGAGTGGGAAATGGTGAACTTGTTTTTTCTCTGAAAGTTTCAAATTTCTACAGGCAGTTCCTTCTGGCGAATACACACAGATCTTGATTTGCAGCACTCCCCTGCACACGTTTTGGCTGCCGTTGTAACGCTTTCAAATGCAACATGAATATTAGCTGGGAGTGGAACCAAACCACATAACAAAACAATTCATACGAATGTGAAATGAATGGCTGGTTCTCATGGAAGCTGTCTCGAAGTTGCTTGGACTTTTAAGAACGAGTCACGGCCTCAAGAACAATGTCTCTGAGAAGTATTTCGCGCATTATTTCATTCTGGCGCATATGCTGTCAGGATTGTTCTCACTTACTCTTTCAATCTAGAAATGTATTCGTCGCCACCCAGTAACAGGAGTCTGTCGAGTTCAGCTTGTATTTCGACAGCCTCCTGTTCCATCCCAGCTACTTTGAAATCCTGTATGACTTCACGAAGCTGATCAGTGCTTGCAAGATCTCGCTCTCGTGGATCACGCGCACGCTTACCGCGCACAGAGACGAGCCTTTCCAATTTCAACCTTTCCGCCTCGTTATCTCCTTCCACAATGTACACCGACCCATCACATGTGGCAGTGAGCGCATCCTCGCCTGTTTTCAACTTTGTGACTTTCGCACTCTGCGCGGTGTCATCCCAGGTCACATATGGACCGATGAACAGGGTTTCGTTGGATTGCACCTCCAAGCCTTCTTTGGTGACGTACGCGCAACCAAGTGGTACTTTAAGTTTGACGTCAGTCACTTTCTCAATTTTTGCCACTGCGCCACCACCTTGGCGAAGGTACACTTGTGTCAAAGTTGTGAAGACGTTGTTGAAAAGCCAGTATAAAGTCAGTCCTGCAGGGACTGTAAGCGAAACGTATCCAATGAATAAAGGCAGAAGGTTTAGCAGCAGAGACTGTTGCTCCTTGCTATCTGCGTTATCATCGTTTTGACCACTATCATCTGTTCCTGGTTTTAACAAGTCCATACTTGCGTACTGACTAAGTACGGTCAGGCTAGGAACGATGAGATAAAGTACAGCATCGTGCCAACCGATCGGAGGGTTGTAGTCTATATCCAAAGGCAGAAGCCAGCTGAGATCGCGATTCGGACTTGGTCCGGCTAGCGAAGGTATGAAAAGCCAGGGTTCATCGAAGGAACCATCGATCGACGCGTTATTGAAGGCACGGTACAAACCCCAAACAACTGGAAGGGTCAGGAGCAAAGGAACACAGCCCGCCAAAGGGCTGACTTGGTTCTCCTCATACAATCGATTTATTTCGACGTTTATCCGTTCGGAATCATCCTTATATCTCTCACGGATAGCATCCGTCTGTGGCTGAAGATTCTGCATGTTGAGTGCACTCTCTACCTGTACCTTCGTAAACGGAAAAGTGATCGCCTTCACCACGAATGTGGTGAAGATAATAGCAGAGCCTAATGGGTATGGTACATTATTGTCCCTGAAAAAGTCCTGCGCGGCAAGTGTGAATGCCTCAATACTATCTGATATTGGTGAAAGAATGCCTTCCATGCGCTCTGGACTAGTTCCCAGGACATCAACTGAAACAACACCACTTCCCTGCATGACCTGCGCGCCAGCAATCCGCGATTCATCCAGTGACAATTCACCAATGCTAGCGGAATCGACAAGATCGAAAACTCTCTGATACATGTAGAGTGGTGCATCAACCATGCACGGTGCGACGTGCGTCAACGAATCAGTCAAGACCACACCTATCCCGGAAATGTCTGGGATCGCGCGACATCGGAACCGAGCACGAAGAGGATGGTTTCTTTCGCGCGAGCTTAGCAACGACACAGTCACAGTATGTAAGTTGGTCTTCGGCCGGTGAAATACCTTTGGCTGCAACTTGATATTCGTTGCACACCTGGTCATCTTCATAAGGCAAAGGTAGGAAGTATCAGGTGCATGAATGAAGTACCTTTAGTTATTTATTATTATCTGTAAAAAATAACCATATATCGCATGCATGCTACCATCGGTCTGAAGCGGATTCTTCAGCCCGAGCGATTAGGCTAGTCGATAGATTTTCCTGACTGTTTTATCCGGGTTTTGCCTCCCTGAAATACAAATACCTGACTTTAGATTTTTTCGGTTCGCGGTCGGCTGGGTTGGGACGAGTTCGAGACGGAGTATTTGATCGATGGAGCTTCGGTGAAAGAAGGGCTATAGTGAATGTTTGAAGCTGAACTTTCATCGATATATTGGTCAACTTCGACGTCTACCACCGCCTCCTCGGAAGACGCGTTTGCGTCGTTTCTTCGTTCACAAGTGGCGTCCGTGTGAGGGCGACGACTACGTACACACCAAGCGCAACGATAAGTACGTCCCACTGAACAGCTGCCGTCCAAAGAATGGGAGGGTGTCGCAAAGCGTTGTAGTCATACAGTAACTAAATATGATATGGTACGGAGATTTTCTATATGACTTGTAATGATCGAGCTCTCGACCAATCCAAACACGAATAAACTTTTTCAAGCTGTTTTTCCGACCAATCAGAAGTGAGTATTAATCGCTTGCGTTTCTTGAGTTCTTGAGGCAAAAGCAAAACATCGCTCTAGAACAGTTAGAGAACACTCAAAGAGCGCAAATACTCATGGACAATAATGCGCGGCACAATCCGAGGTCGCCCTCCGTGTTTGGCGCCGAACAGCACATTAGCAGTGGGTCAGCGCGTTCGCCATCCTGACTAGGCGCCATAGGGGGAAAAACACGTGCGACCAATCTGTTTGGCGCGTAGCGTGTGCCGGTATTTGCAACCGACTGGTGATCGTATATATATGGTAACCCAACTGCCGACCGAAAGTCAACTAACGATAGCGTGCACGAGCAATTGGACGAGCAATTGGACGAGCACGAGCAATTGGACAGGGCTATCTTCATTCGTAGTCTATATTAAAACACGAGGTTTGGGCCTAATAACTATCCTAGTCTAATCAGGGGTTAGTTCTGGAATGGCAACAGGGTTTGGCAGAATGTAGAATTCGTGTGCACCGTCATTCAATACCGCGTCGTTAATAATTTAAGTGTGACGATTGCTTGAGTAGTACACTTTTTCACCACTTCGATTTGGGACTAGTCAGTTCACTGACGAAGTCACATTTAGTCCCACACTCCGACCCCGGTTTTTTTCAATCATTGTCTCGTTTATTTGTCTTCTTGGTCGAGCTCGATAATTTTCAAAAGTCACATACTAAATCACCGTACGGCCGGTGAGTGATACTTTATCTCTGACTAACAACTCTGTGCGACACCTTTCCGTTCTTTGGACGACAGCTGTTCAGCGGGACGGTCTAACCGTTGCGCTTGGCGTGCACGTAGTCGTCGAACACACACGCACGACACCTGTGAACGAAGAAACGACGTCAAGCCGTCTTCTGAAGACGCGATAGTGGACGTCGAAGTTGACCGATGTATCGATGAAAATTCGGCTTCAAACCGTGACAAAGTAGCCCTTCTTTCACCGAAGCTTCAATGCTCTTTTTTTTACTAAGTGTTACGAAGGTATAATTTTTATATTATTAATTAACATGGGTACCTTGATCGAGATTGGATATCTTTAAGTGTTTACATACACTTATTAAACATGGGGTTGTATAAAGGCCTTACTATTGGTTCTATCTATTTAATGCCCTTTAATGGGTAACTCTTTACGAAGGTATGACTAGCTACGTACGGAGTACCTTCGTAAGTTTCGTACAATATCACTTCCCATGTAATAAATATTTACTTCTCCGTAGTTACGGTACTTAAAGTGTTGCAAAACGGAGTGTTCGAAGGGCTGACCGACTCGACCGCAACCGCCGGCCAGTCCCGACAGAGTGGACATCCTAACGGGGATCATACATATTTACATACCCAGTGCCAGCTAATGCGACTCGAATTCCAGGGCTGAGCATCCTGTGCTCGCTGCATCCATTTCTTTACTTTCTCCGCGTCGATTTTGTAGTCAGAGTTTGCCACACTTCGCCAAAACAGGGCTTCGCCACAATACGCGATTCGTGGAAAGTAAATGCGCATGTCGCTTCAACAACTCGGCGCCTACGTCACAAGTACGTCCCTCAGAACGCAAACGTATGCCCCCCATCCGAACGCGCACCGCGAAATTTTGACCCCGAGCTTTTGTCCTCGCGCAGGTAGTAGTTGTGGCGTGTTCGTCTTGCTTGCTCTTATCGTTTTGCCCGCCGCAAGAGGCGATGACTACACTCCGAGATCTCACCCTATAGATACTCGAAATGAGCAGCTGAA
>Ga0209630_10005809_pt1 | contig 10345 bp, 6 predicted proteins | sample COG_01_FD_184745 | JGI IMG/M metagenome (GOLD analysis project Ga0209630, IMG submission 184745) | Pelagic Microbial community sample from North Sea - COGITO 998_met_01 (SPAdes) (version 2) | ecosystem: Environmental > Aquatic > Marine > Neritic zone/Coastal water | place: Helgoland, sampling... | reverse complement strand
ACGTCTCGAACGGCGGCGTCTCTTCGTCGAATCGAATCTGCGTCTGATTCGAATCTGATTCGACCGCGGCGGACGCGAGCAAGACGTCGAGGTAAAACGCCGCGTCGTCCACCGCCGCGGCGGCGTCTGATTTCGATTTCGATAATTGCTTCGTCCTCTCGAGCGCTGCTCCGATCTCGCGCGTCGCCGTGAACCGAATCGTCGCGTCGTCGCTCGTCACCAGCGTGAAGTACGCGTCCCTCGCGCGGTCGCGCTCCCGCGGGTCGGAAGAGCGTCGCATTCGCGCCGCCGCGCCCCCATGATAAGAAAACGCCGCTGCGACGGCGCGAACGAATCCGTCGCGATGCTCTCTCCACGAATCATTCGCGTTCGCGGTGGCCGCGACGGCGTCGAGAACGGCGACGACGGCGTCGAGCGCGCTCTCGGTCGTCGGCATATCCTCGGCCGCTACCGCGTCGACGAAGAGGTCGGGGGGGAAGATCTCCGCCGGGAAGGCGTCCGCGCACGCGCGCGCGAGGAGACCGGCGCACGTGCACGCCTGCCACGTCTCCGTCTCGTCCTTGCGCCAGCACGCGGCTCTGGCCAAGGCGAGCAGCTTCGTCGTCATCGCGACCGCGGTGTCTTTGGGTAAAATTTTCGACGCGAGGTTTCGCTTTGCGATCGCGCGGAAGCACCCGGCGGCGGCTTTTTTCGTTTTCTCCATCGCCTCCGCCTCCTCCCACGAACACGACAAAATGTCGAATTTATTATTCACGAAACGTTTGCGAATGCAGACGTCGTCGCACAAATGCGATAAGACCGTACCCGCGAACGTTTTATTCGCGACCCACTCGCGGTCGAAGCCGCCCAGCTGCGCCGTTACGAGGTTTTTCACCTCCGTCGGCGCGTCATCGTTCATCACCCACGCGAGCAGCGCGTCTGCGAGGTTCGTGAACGACGTCGACGCGCGCGCTTCGTCGCCCGGCGGGAAGATCCATTCGCGACGACGCATCATGATCCTCAAGAGTTTCAACAGCCCGGGGAGGAGCTGCCACGGCGTCAGCGCGTCGTCCAGCGCAGCCTGGCACGCGCGCGCGAGCTCTGGGAACTTCGGGTAAACGATCGCGCTCAGCCGAGTCGAAGCCGCCGCCGCCGCCGCGTCGGCGGCGGCGTCGGCGGCGGCGTTCTCCGCGTCGACGCGCGCGAGCGTCGCGTGAATGCACGCGCCCGCCGCTTCCATCGCGAACGCTTTCGTCTGGAGGTCTTTACCGTCCACGACGCCGCGGTCGTTCTTCGCGAGCGCGATCGCGATCGCGCGCGTCACCCACTGGAAGAAAACGTCGCTTCCGCGCGTCGGCGGCGGCGGCCGCGCGTCGTCGTCGTCGTCGAACGCGCAACCGGCGTCGGCGGTGTCGGCGGCGTCGTCGTCGGCGAACGATTCCGCCGCGATCGATTCGGCGTCGAATCGCGCGACCGCGCACGCGGCGGCGCCGAGCACCCCCGGCGCGGCGGCGCGAACGCCCGGCGCGGGATCGTTCACGAGCGTCAGCATCGCGTCGTGGACGCGAGCGAATCGATCGCCGCCGCCGACGACGGCGGCGCCGGAGAATTCCTTCTCGAGCAGGTCCCGCATCGCGCGCAGCGCATCCTCGCGGACGCGCGCGTCGAGCGACGCGTCCGTCGCCGCGCGAATTCGCGCGACGAGCTCTTGCGCGGGCGCGAGCGCGGGCGCTTGACACACGTGGACGACGTGCGGCGGCGCGGACGACGCCGCGAACGGCGGCGTCGCGTTCGAGGCGGGCAGCCGCGCGCCGCGTCCGGGTCCTCGGCCGGCGCGTCCCGCGCCGCGGCCGCGGCCGCGGCCGGGGCCGGGGCCGCGGCCGCGGCCGGCCTTCTTCTGAGGCTGCGTGTGTTTCTGAGGAGGAGGAGGCGCCATCCTTTACCGCGCGAGCGGGGCGCGCGTCGGCGTCGCCGCGTCGTTCGCGCGCTCTCGCGAGGAGAGTTGAAAGTGGATGGTTAGCCCCCGCTCCGTGGAGGAGGGGGAGCGAGGCGCGACGGGATCAGTCGCCCATGACTCTCGTATCGGCCGTCGTCGCCGCGCGATCGGTCGCGCGGCGGAGAGCTGCGACCATCGCGATCGTAGAAACGATTGGAAGTCGAGCGGAGTGCGTGTCGCGTCGCGCGCGAGGCCGAGTGGCCCGAGCGCGAACCCTCGGAGGACCAACCCTGCCTGCCCTGACGCTGCGCTGACGACCTCGAGAAGCACGCCCGGAGGGTTCGATCGATTTTTTTCTCTCATATTCGGTTTCAACATTTGATATATTTGACCCCATCGTCCTTCAACTGACCGATGAACACGAGGTTTTCGGAATTTTCGTTGGCACTTCCGGAAGCGCGTCGCACGGGATGGCCGCCCTCGCCCTTCTCTCGGTGGTGCCTCCGAGATGCCGCGTCGCGCGCGCGCGCGTCTCTCTTCGCACGCCTCGCGGCCACGTCGCGCGCGCGGGCGGCGACGGCTCGTACCGCGTCATCGAGTACGGCGACGGCACGGCGCCGCGTGAGAACGCGAATTGGGGCGAGGCGATTCGAGAGTCGCGAAACGGCGGCGGCGGCGGCGGCCGCGGCCGCGGCGGACGCGGCGGACGCGGCGGCGGACGCGGCAGAGGCGCGCGAGGCGGCCGCGGCCCGCCTCGCCGCGACGCGTACGAGGACGAGTACGAGCGCGACGACCGCGCGGAGGCGTACTACGACGACCGCCCGCCGCGCGGCCGCGGGTCGCTCCGCGAGAAGGGACGAGGCGGTCGCGGCGTCTCTCGGAGCCGAGGTTTCAACGACGGAGACGACGAAGGGTACGGAGGCGGCGGCGGCGGCGGCGGCCGGGGACGTCGCGACGACGACGGCGGCGGTTCGTATCGCGGCGGTTCGTATCGCCTCCCGAGCGGCGGCGGCGAGGTTCTCGACGTCGCCGGGCAAGAGGGCAGAATCATCGGCAAAGGCGGCGGCATGGTCGCGCAGATCCAAGACGCGACCGGGGCTCGGTTAGACATCAACAGGGACGACGGGACGTGCCGCATCACCGGCGGCGACGTCGCGGCGGCCGTCGCGTGGGTGAACGACATCGTCGCGCAAGGGCAGGAGACGGACGGGATCTCGCGAGGCGTCGCCGCGACTCAGCGGAAATTTCGACCACGCGAACGCGTCGCCGGCGTCGTGTTCGGCGACGGCGACGGCGACCGGGGTACCCCCTACGGCAGAGACCGGGGTGACGACCGGGGTGACGACCGGGGGTATCGGTATCAGGAGGCGCACGGGGACGACGACTACGGGGACGAGTATCGAGGGAACGAAGGCTACCGCGCGAGGAGAGAGTCTTCGCGCGGCGGGTACGGCGGCGACCGCGGTTTCGACCGCGGACCGCCGCCGCGACGCGGGGGGTACCGGGACGAAGGATACGACGGCCCCCGCGGCGGCGGCGGCGGAGGAGGAGGATTTACCGACGAGCGGGTCACGACCGGACCGGACGGCACGATCTACGTACCGTGCGCGGGCCAAGAGGGCAGGATAATCGGTAAAGGCGGGTCCATGGTGCAAACGATCCAGGACGACACCGGGGCGTACTTAAACGTGAGGAAAGAAAAAGGCGTCGTGGAAATCAGCGGCGGAGACGCGCGCGCGGCCGCGGATGAAGTCCTTCGAATCGTCGCGGAGGGTCGAAAGAGCGACGCGGAACGCGGCGGTCCGCGCGATTCCCCGCGCGACGGTTTCAGTAACCGTCGCGACGACCGTTACGACGACCGTCACGACGACCGTTACGATGACCGTCACGACGACCGTTACGACAGCGTCACGGACGATAACGACGACGAGTGGATCCTCGAAGGCCTCGAGGACGAGCTCGAGGAAGGCCGTCGATGGGACGCGAAACAAAAGCGCGCGTACCAGCCGGAGCTCCTCTCAAAGTACGTCGAAGACGACTTCGAGCCGATGGTGTACACGCGCGAGCCGGACGAGGCGGACGAGTACAACTTCTTCAGCGGCGGGCGGTTCAACGCGTTGGGGGCGTCGGAAGGCGTGTCCGAGGCGCTGAAAGAGTTCGGCATCGAGCGGCCGTCGCACATCCAGGCGCTGAGTTACAAGGTTTTGTCCTCAGGCGCCGCGTCGGACGCCGCCAGCGCGTCGGACGAATCAGAAGATGACACGTCATCTCATGTTGGATCCGACGTGGCGAAACCTCCGCCGCAGCACGTCCTCCTCGCGGACCAAGCCGGCAGCGGCAAGACGCTCGCGTATCTGCTCCCGCTGCTGCAACGCGTCGCCGAGATTGAGGCGACGGAGGGCCGGTCGAAACCGTTCCGCCCGCGTCTGCTCATCCTCGCCCCGACGTCCGAGCTCGCGAATCAAGTCGTCGGCGTCGCGCGGTTACTCTCCCGCGGCGGTCTGCGCTCGAGGTCCCTCGCGGTGACGGGCGGCGGCGACAGATTCGCGCGGACGCAAATCGACGCGTTGAAAGAAGGCGTCGACGTCGTCGTCGGCACTCCCGGCCGCGTCGCGTGGCTCGTCGAGAGCGGAAAGCTGGACGTCCGCGACCTCACCGCGGTCGTCATGGACGAGTGCGACGTCTTGCTCGGCGACTCGTTCGAGTTCGCGGAGCAGGTGCGGCCGCTGAGAGACGCGGTGCCGTCGAGCGCGCAGTTCGTGTTGGTCACGGCGACGATACCCGAGGACGTGTTGAGGCAGCTGCGGGCGTTTTTCGACGGGGCGCTGCGCGTCGTGCAAGGTCCGGGGTTGCACCGCCCGGCCGCGGGGTTGCTCGAGCGGTTGGTGGACTGCTCCGGGGGCGACGTCGTGGACGACCAGAGCGGGTTTTACAGGAAGTACCGCGCGCTCGAGCAGCTTTTGGAGGCGGAGAGAGCCAAAGGCGAAGGGAAAGCGGCGCGGCGGATCTTGTTGTTTTGCAACAAGATCGAGACGTGTCGGCGGCTGGAAAACGTGCTCGCGCGCGCGGACCGCGACAGGGAACGTTTAATCCCCGTGCCGTACCACGCCGCGCTGTCCCCGGAGCGACGCAAAGAATCCCTCGCGAAGTTCTTAACCCCCGCGCGAAGAGGCGAGACGCCGATGATGCTCGTGTGCACCGACCGCGCGAGCAGAGGGCTCGACGCCGCCGGCGTGTCGCACGTGATTTTATTCGATTTCCCGCGGGATCCGTCCGAATACGTGCGACGCGTGGGGCGGACCGCGCGCGGGGCGTTGGGGACCGGGGAGGTGTCCGTGCTCGTGCTGGGGCGGCAGGTGCGATTAGCGCGGGAGATCATGCGGAGGAACACGCGCGGGGACCCGGTCGAGGCGACGCCGCAGTTTTGATCGATCGATTCGTTCGTTCGTTCGACGGGTGGCGGAGAAGCCGAAGAGGCGGCGGTCCGTCGACGACGCCGTCGCGCGTAGTATATTCTATTCTATCTCGCCGGCTGCTGTTGTCGTTGTCGTTGTAACTGTGGATGCGTGTATTGTAAAGAGACGTCGCGTCTCGTTCGCTCCTTCGCTCGTTCGTTCGTCGGCTCGTTCGTCGGTTCTTTCGGCCTCTCCGGCGGCGCCCGTCCCGCCGACTTCCGACGAGGGAGCGCGCTCACTTCTTCTTGGTCCACATGAAGTACGGGTTCCTGCAGCCGTTCTTACATATGGGCATGCAGTTACACACGGGGAGGTACGCGAGGTTCGTGTACACCGCGTCGCCCTTGCCTTCGTTGCGAGTCCGGCGGCAGTGGTACTCCCTGCGGCGACGAAGTCGAGGCAGCGAGAGAAGCGACGGACGGTGAGAGGGATGCACGAATCATGATGAATGTATGACAGCGCGCGGGAGAGGGACGGGCGCGGGCGACGACGACGCGACGCGCGAGGCGCGACCGCGAATCATCGCGCGAATAGATCATCGCGCGCTCGCGCCGCGCGGCGATCGAGCGAGCGACGACCGCCGCGTGCGACGTCGTCGCGTCGAACCGCGTTCCGCGGGGAGACGTGGTGATAACGCGTCGACGCGAACGAGGCGGGGCGAGGCGCGAGGGACGAGATCGATCGACGGAGGGAGGACGACGCGCGCGCCGCCGCGACGCACCAGTGCGTCTCCGTGATCTCTTCGTCCGCCGCGGCTTCCCAGATCGTAATCGGCTTCTCTTCTTCCTCGGCGTTCATGATTGCGTTCGCGCGCGCGCGTGCGTGCGGGAGTGTGCGCCGTCGGAGCCCGCGCGTCGTTCGTTCCAATCGTAACGTCCGAGGCGAGGAGGCGAGCGGCCACTCGCTGCTGTCCTTCGTCGCGGTCGGCGACCGAACGGTGATGCAAATAATCGATGAAAGCGCGTGGGCGCGACGCACACCACGGGGCACCACCCGCGGCGTTCCCGATGCCGGGCGCGACCCCCCCAACGGCCGCGAACGCGGACGGCGAGCTCGTCCTCCATCGATGGCCCGCGCGATGGGGCCTCCCGTCGCTCTCCCCCGAGTGCGTCGCCGTCGAGACCTACCTCCGACTGGCGGGCTTGAAGTTTTCATCCGAGGCGTGCGCCACCCCGTACGTGTCCCCGAGCGGGCTCCTCCCCGCGCTCGACCAGTGCGCGGACGTCGTCGGCGTCGACGGCGCGACCGCCGCGGACGGCGCGGACGGCGCGGACGCATACGATGACGCCGGGGGAGCCGCGTGCAAGGCGGACGGCTCGCTCGCGATGGCGCGGATCACGACGCACCTGCGCGCGAAGGTCGCGGACCTCGATTCGAACGCGGCCGTCTCCGAGAGCGACCGCGCGACGCTCGTCGCGTTTCTCGCGCTCGCGGAGTCGCGCCTCGCGACGGCGACGACGTACTACACGTGGATCGATCGCGACCGGTTCCGCGCGCACACGCGCGAGGCGTACGGCGCCGCGTTCCCGGCGCCGATGAGCTACATCCTTCCGTGGCTGTGGCGGAGAGGCGTGATGCGTCGACATCGATCATCGGGGGGATCGTTTTGGGAGGGCGGCGAGGAGGGGGTGACGCGCGGCGTCCGCGACGCGTACGCCGCGCTGGAACGACGCCTGATGGACAGCGGCGGGCCGTTTTTCTTTGGCAAAACCCCGACGTCGCTCGACGCGCTCGTGTTCGCGCATCTGAGCTACCACGCGCGCGCGCCCGTCGGGGACGCGCTTCGCGTGGAGCTCAAAAAGCACCCGGGGCTGGTGACGTACGTGGAAGAGATGAGGCGCGTCCCGCTCACACTGGTCCCCATACGACCCCGTCCGCGTGGTGGAACGCGGATCCTTAAGGACTTTCTCTCCCGGCGTTCGTTTCTCTCCGCCGCGCGCCTCGTCGCCTTTCAACTCCTCCGCCTGACGCCTTTCAACTCCACCCAATCGCGCCTTTCAACTTCGACTGACGCGCCCCCGAACGCCGAACCTCGTCGATTAATCAGCCGGCGCCTCTTCCCGAGCGAGGACGGGTCCTCGCTCGGCGAGGGCGGCGACGCCGCGCACGCGCTGGACTCCAGCGCGTGGATCGAGCCCCCGACCGCGTCGAAGAGAGACCGCGCGCGTGGGTGGTGGGGAAGCGGCGGCGGAAAGGAGGAGAAGCTCACGGCGAAGGAGATCGCGTTTCGAAGGCGATCGCGGTACTCGGGCGCGTTCTCATCCATCACACTGGTCCCCATACGAGCGCGTTCGCGTGGTGAACGCCGTTCCTTAAGGACTTTCGCCCGCGCGCGTTTCTCTCCGCCACCCCTCGCCGCTTTCAATCCCGACACACATCGACGCCTTTCAACTCCATCTGACGCCTTTGAACTCCACCCCGACGTCGCTTCGTACGGAACGACCCTCGTCAGTGTTTTTCGCCGTCGGCGCGGTGTTGTCGTATCTGTTCCTCGGCGAGGTCGTGACGTTCGCGATGAGCGGCGACGGCGGCGACGGCGGCGGGGCGGCGGACGATGACGACGACGACGAGATGTCGGAGGCTGTGGAAGCGGACGAGGGGTTCGAGGACGACGACGACGACGACTTGGGGGGCGACTAGAACTACGTCGTTCGGTCATCTCAGTTCGTCGCGAAATCGTTCGTTGCGTTGTTACTTCTCCGCCGCGGCGCGGCCGCCTAGCTGATCCCACCACACACACACCCCGCGTCACGCGTCGCGCGCGTCGCAATTCTCGCACGTCGCGCTCGTGACCTCCCTCGTGCCGTCCAGCTTCCTCCACACGTTGGCGTCGCACGTCTTCCGCGCCGCCGCCCGCGGCTCGCCCTCGTCGTCCTCCGTTCCTACGGCGATTTTGAGGTGGACCATCGTCCCCGCGACGACTTGGCTCCTCACCTCTATGATGTCTCTGAGCGCGTATCGAGGCGACACCTTGGCGCCGTCGAGCTGCATCGCGTTCAGGTGCTCCACCGCCGCGAGCGCGTCTTCTCTGTACGCGTCGTGGGAGGAACTCGGCAGCGGGGCGGAGACGCCACCTGGCATGGACACGCGGGCGTCCTCCTCCTCCGCGGGCGCGGCCGCGAAAGGCTCGAGCCCGCCCGCCGAGGCGTCGTCGTCGTCCACGATGGTTTCCCTCGCGACCGCGCCGCCGGTCGCGAGGAAGAGGACGAGAAGGAGGAGGAGAAGGACCCTGAAGGCGCGGGCGCCGGCGCGCATCTCGGAGTGGACGGACGGGGGGGCGAGATCTACAGTATCGGACTGTCCAAATACTCATACGAAAGTAGTCTCGAGGAAAATGCGAACTTGCGGAGCCTGAGCGGCGATACAGGGTAGACAAATTTACTTAGGGAACCACGATTCGGAGAGCGTCGATCGCCGATTCCCGTATGTAACCTGTTCCGTCTCAGTGGTGGTGGTGGCGATGACCGCTTTCTCGACCGTGACCGTGACCGTCGTCATCGCCGCCTTCCGCGGGGAAAAGCTCCGCCAACGTGGGCCACGCCGGGAACGCGCCCACGGCCTCCGCCTGCGATTCCATACAAAACACGTGCATCGGTCAGTTGAAAGGGGACGCGAGTAAATGTTGAAACCGAGGGATGGTTGAAAAACGTTTGTAACTGGACTATGAGTACTCGTAGACACGAAGGTAGACTTTTAAGATGATGAGCCGCCGCCGGCCACTCGCGTCGACGCCGGGCGATATGGAGCGCGCGACGCGATCGTCGCGTCGCGTCGCGTCGCTCGCGCACCACCTCTCCCCCCCCTCCCCCTCCTCCTCCTCCGCATCGCTCGTTCGATCGCCGACGGCCGCGGCGTCCCCCTCCTCGAACGATGCGATCGCGACGAGTTCGAACGACGAGGACGAGGATCCGGACGGCGTGCTCGCGCGCGCCTCGCCGTCGTCGTGGGCCATCTCCACCGGCGGCGTCGTCGTCTCCCCCGAGGTCGCGGAAGCGCTCGCGGATGGCCGCGCGGTCGTCGCGCTCGAGTCCACGATCGTCTCGCACGGGATGCCGTACCCGGAGAACCTCGCGATGGCGAGGGAGGTGGAAGCGATCGTCCGCGCGCGCGGCGCGACGCCGGCGACGATCGCGATCGTCGAAGGCGTCCCTCGCGTCGGCCTCCCGGACGCGGACCTCGCGAAGCTCGCGGAGTTGGGGCCGAGAGCCGCTAAAGTATCGCGGCGGGACATCGCCGCGTGCGTCGCCGCGAAGGCGACGGGCGCGACGACCGTCAGCGCGACGATGCTGTTCGCGTCGAGAGTCGGCGTCTCCGTGTTCGTCACCGGCGGCATCGGCGGCGTCCACCGCGGCGGCGAGAACTCCATGGACGTCTCCTCAGATCTGACGGAGATCGGACGAACCCCCGTGGCGGTGATATGCGCGGGTGCGAAGAGCGTCCTGGACATCCCGAAGACGCTGGAGGTTTTGGAAACGCACGGCGCCGCCGTCGTCGGGTACGGCGCGGATGACTTCCCGGCGTTTTTCACGCGAAACAGCGGCTGCCGCGCGCCGACGAGGGTAGACACCCCCGCCGAGGCCGCCGCGCTGATACTCGCGGGGAAGCGGCTCGGCCTCGGCGGCACCGTCTTCGGGGTGCCGATCCCGGAGGAGGACGAGGCGAAGGGCGGCAAGGTAGAGGCCGCGATCGGGAAGGCGCTGAGAGAGGCGGAGGCGAAAAACGTCAGAGGGAGGGACGTGACGCCGTTTCTCTTGAGGCGCGTTCTATCTTACACTGGTCCCCATACGATCGCGTTGGCGTGGTGAACGCCGTTCCTTAAGGACTTTTCCCGGGGTCTCTCTCCGCCCACACCTCGCTTTCAATCCCCGCCCTCGACGCCTTTCAACTCCATCTGACGCCTTTCAACTCCACCCCGACGTCGCTTTGTATGGAACGACCCTGAGACGCGTCCGGGGGTCGAGCGGCGGTCTGCGCG
>Ga0209630_10005807_pt1 | contig 10350 bp, 14 predicted proteins | sample COG_01_FD_184745 | JGI IMG/M metagenome (GOLD analysis project Ga0209630, IMG submission 184745) | Pelagic Microbial community sample from North Sea - COGITO 998_met_01 (SPAdes) (version 2) | ecosystem: Environmental > Aquatic > Marine > Neritic zone/Coastal water | place: Helgoland, sampling... | reverse complement strand
TTTTTTTTTGTGTGTTGTGTGTGTTGTGTGTGTTGTGTGTGTTGTGTGTGTTGTGTGTTTTGTGTGTGTTGTGTGTGTTGTGTGTGTTGTGTGTGTTGTGTGTAGTTTAAAATTTAAGTAAATGTGGTGAAGAATTTATTCTTCATCATCCCAATCACAAGAAGAATATCCCTTATCTCGTGTAATAATGAAATCGTAAGCCCAATTAATACGATTACCCTTCTTATCCTTGGCCCAGAAAGATTTGATAACAAGTCCTTCGGGGAGCCAATTATCTCGAATATGGTCTCTAAAAGGTTGTCCTTTTTGAAATCCAATAATCATCTTAGGAGTAAATCTAACGGGGACTTGTGTGTTAGTCTTAGGATTAAACTTGGTAGGAATATCAGTTGGTTCAAGTTCACCTTCAATAAGGTTATGAGCGTCAGTTTCAGCAAGGAAAATCCTAGTATGAATTTGTGGTCCATAATCTTTCTTCTTTTTATCATGTTGATATGTAGAAAGTTCATCTTTCCACATACACTCAAGTTGTTGTTCAAGTGCTTGACCGTAAACTTTTTTACCAACAAATTGCTGGAAGATCCAAAGTGTAAGATTATCACGTGCAATGTAAACCGCACGACTATAAATCTTATCTTTTTGTTGTTTCTTCAAATCAAGATCTTCCTTAGAAGATTTGGTAGGAAGAGAAAGTTCGTTCTTAGGGATGGACTTGTTGAATGGCATAATGTGTAGTTATCAGTTATTGAATGAAGATAGTAATAGGGAAATCAATTTAAGAAAACATAAAACAAAAATAAAAAAGTATCCTGCACTGACTTTTTGCCACCAATTACCTAAGAATTTAGAAATTCGAATATTTATTAAGGCGATTTCTTTTAATCTTATTAGTAATAATCTTATTTAATTTTTGTAGTTTTCTAATATTTGTAGTATCTATAGTATCTTGATTAGTATTAGATCTAGGACGTGTATTTTTAATAGTGGTAATATATTTATCACTAGTAATAGTATTCCAAGTATTAATATCAATAGTAGGATTACCGAAACGTGGATCAACAAATGTCCATGATTTAGAAGTTTTAATGTAATCTGGAGATGTAAATTTAAATCCAAATGAGGAAAGTGTTTGAGTATTATTAAACGACATAGTATATGGTTTGTTGTAGTATAAATAATAAAAATCAATTTGAGAAATCATAAATATAAAAAAGTATCCTACACTGACTTTTTTGCACCGAATTATTATATAAAATTAAAATATAATTTCAATAATATCATTAAAAGTATGTCTATAAAAATCAATAGAATGTGAATTATAATTTAAAGTAATATTATGTAGAAAATATGAATAATCTTGTTCAAAATCAATAGTTTCTTCTTTAAGTTTAGAATAAAGATAATCTCTATGTTTATTTATAGCATCTTGTTTAGATTGATGTTCAGTATTAGTTCCAATTTTACCAAAATAAATATGATATAATTCAACTAAACTATGATAAACAATGTGTCGTAGTTTGCGTAAATCCTGTGAATGTTCATGTAAATAAACATAAAGTTCATCTTCATCATCTATAGAATTAGGAAAAATGGAATCAATACATTTATAACTAGACAAAGTTTGAATAGTTATAGGACATTGTTTATAAAATGAAATATTGTGTTGATCAATAAAATCATTAATAAAAGCAATATCTTGGATAAGATTATAAGTGGTGTTCATAGTGTTGTGGTAGTTTGTAGTTGTAAAAGTAATGGAATCAATTTAATAATACATTAACTATAAAATAAAAAAGTATCCTACGCTGACTTTTTTTCTAGCAAAATTGTAATAAGTTAAATATGATTTAAAAGATGTGTTATAATATTACGTCTGGTAGGTTCTCCAGCATTTTTAGTACCCTGACATTTAAAACTAGGAGAATAATTAGATATTTGAATCCATTGATCCCAACTCATAGAATAATTTAAAGAACTAATATATAAAACTTGTCTATCAGTTTGTCCAACATTATTACTCCAAGTTTCGAGTCTATTATTAGAGGGTAATATTTTAGTAATAATATAAAAATCAACTTTATCAGAATTAAAAATAGTAGCAAAAACATCACCAAGAATAGATTTATTAGTAGAAGAATCATCCCACATCATTTGTTGATTATTGGTATGTCTAATTATTTGTTCTTCCCAATCTTTTTTAGAACATGGTCCAGAAGATTTTTTAGTTTTAGCAACAGGTGTATATAATAATTTAGATTTGCGGGTAATTTGTATTCTATTTATAAAATTAGATTTAAAGTTATTAAGAGAATATTGAATACTTTTTATAACTAGAAATAAATTTAAATTATGAAATATTTTAATAATAAATTTGAATAAAATATTATTTCTAAATGAAATAATAGAACTAAATTGAAGTTCTAATGAATCTAATTCGTTATGTAGAGAATATAACATATTATTATATTCATCTTCGATATTAATAGAATGTGAAAAAGTGTTCATAGTGTTGTGGTAGTTTGTAGTTGTAAAAGTAATGGAATCAATTTAATAATACATTAACTATAAAATAAAAAAGTATCCTACGCTGACTTTTTTTCTAGTAAATTTTGAAATGAAATATAATTAAATATATAGTAATACTTTAAACATCTACAATATAATCATTATTGAAATGTTGAATAGGCATAAAATAGTACTCATCGGGTTGTTGAGTAGATGCCATCCAATAACCATTATGATTAGCACCAGAAGCAATACCGGGTCCCCAACTAGGTGGTTGTTCATATTGTCCATCAGGTGTATCTGATGGTAAAGATTTAAATGCAATAGAAGTACCCTTGGATCTAACAGTACGTATATCATTAGAAAATATAGCTTTATTAGAATCTGTAATAGATTCACCATTCATAAAAGTATATCTTTCAACAAAATCACACCAAGGAATAAAATACTTTTGATATTCTGTATTAGAATTTTTAAGTTCTGTACAAATAACAATATAAGAATATATAGGAGGTGTTTTAGGAACAGTTCTAGAAACTTCTTTTATAATAGAACCATTATCACCATCAATAAAAGTATCTATTTGTTCACCAGGAAGAGGAATATAAACAAGTTTAGTGCTAGTTTTGCGAACTTGAATAGGAGAATCCCTAAGACCATTTAAGGCATTATTGTAGAGTTCATGAAGAGTTTTCTGAGTGATTGGGGAAGACATTATGTATGTTTAATGAAATATGTAGAGATATCAATTTAATAATCTGTTAACTATAAATCAAAAAAGTATTTTTATGTGTGTTTTGTTGTCGTATTCAGTACTGTTATGATGGGACAGTAACGCCTTTTAGTTATATCCTGTTATGTTGGGACAGGTCGCCATGTGTTTGTATTTAACACGAATTCCATGGTGCAGTTGGAAGGTCTTTTTGTTCTTTAGTCAAAATACCCCATTGAATTTTCTTCCATTCTCTGCGTCCACCAGAAGCATCAAGTTCTTTTTGTGTAGGAGCACCGGAACCAGCATTATCTTGACCTTTTATTCCATTAGTCCAAATGGAATAGTTTTTATATGAAGACTTAGTTTTTGTAGATTTTTTAACTTTAGTCTTTGGTGTATCACCATGAATATCTTGAAGTATCTTAAGATATTCATCTTGTTCTTGTTTTTTAGTTTTTTCAGTATCTTTCTGTGCTTTTGCATCTGCTTTTTCTTGTTCCTTTTTAGCTTTTGCATCTGCTTTTTCTTGTTCCTTTTTAGCTTTTGCATCTGCTTTTTCTTGTTCCTTTTTAGCTTTTGCATCTGCTTTTTCAGCATCTTTCTTTGATTTTTCTTGTGCTTTTTCGACATCTTTCTTTGATTTTGCTTCTGCTTTTGCTAATGCTTTTTCTAAAGCTTTAGTTTCACGAAATTCTTGTTTGAGAACATTCTTGCGTTCCCTAAGGGCATCTTCGATTTCAGACCATTTATCAAGACTCTCAGTAGTAAGAGTCTTAAGGTAAATGAAGAGGTGAGATTGATGGAAAGTAGAGTTCATGTTGTAGTGTTTACTGTAAACAAGATAGTAATCAATTTAATAATGGGTTAACTATAAAGTAAAAAAGTATCCTGCACTTACTTTCCAGACTCTTTCTGTAACTTCTATAGAATTTAGAAGTGTGTATGATAATCTTCAATATGAAATGTATATAAACTAAACTGTTTAGGTTGTGGTGTAACAAATGTAGGTTTAGGTTTAGGTTTAGGTTTAGGGGGTGTCCAACCGGAAGGAACTGAATTGAAGAGTGTAGCGAAGAGTGTTTGCGTAGTGAACATATTGCTGTTGTTGTTATAGATTATTGTAGAAGAATCAATTTAATAATGAAATGATTATAAATTAAAAAAGTATCCTCCACTTACTTTCCAGCCAAATGCTGTAATTAAAATAATTAATATGGTTTATCTTGTATAGGTGTAATACGGTGTATATTATATGGTCCCCATGTAGTATCAAAAATAATATGAATAGGTTGATTTTTTAATCTATAATCTAATGCAATTGCGTTTACATCCACATCACGCTGCCCAGAAGTTCCTAATCCAGGTTCCACCCTATGTCCGTTATTATAATATATTTGCGGTATATTAAAACCATATTGAATTAAGTTATGTGAAATAATATAGTTATTATCAGTTTTATGTAAAAGGTCAGAATAGATGGCTTCCCAAACAATTTTATTACTATTAGTTTTATAAAACATAATAATATAATTTTTGGTTAAAATAATAGAATAAATAGATAGGATTTTAGTTTTGATATTTGCTTCAGTTTTCGTATCTATTGTTTGTGCATACATTATTTTAGGATGACTACATGTTTTACATTCATTATAAAGAATACAAGTAACTTCACATGGTGTAGAAATAGTTCTAGTACTATCTCTAATATTCATTATTTTGTTATTAGAAGTAAAAATATATTCAGGAACATTAGTGACTAATTCATCTATCTTATAAATAATATTTTTAGTAATTGTATCAGTTACTTTAATATCATTATTAATGGATAAGGTTTTAATACCAGGAAAATATTCAAAACTATCCATTTGTGTAATAATTTTCTCTAATTTGTTTATTTTATCTTCTAAGTATTTAATCTTTTGATTATCAGAAGATTTATTACTTTTAAATCTTTTGTCAAGAGAATTATCTAAATTTCTACGATTTGAACGATTTTCAACCAACCTTCCATCATTTTTATTTATACTATAACGCATATCAGGGCGACACTTTTTTGTAAGTGGTCTTTTTGCAGCGAAACTAGTATTAAAAATCAAGATAGTCAATAAGAGCAGTTGTCTCCACATATTGGAATACATTAGATATGATTGTAGAAGAATCAATTTAATAATGAAATGATTATAAATTAAAAAAGTATCCTCCACTTACTTTCCAGCCAAATGCTGTAATTGTTTGATTTAGAAACCAGCATCATGTAGTTTTTTTTGAAGAATAGAGCAGCGTCCAAACCGGTCTATTTGACATTTAGCATTACATGTGTGTTTTTTAGATTTTGAATTATTTAAGGGACACTCCTTATGATTAATACGCGAATGTGTAGTAGAACCACACTTACACGATTTTTTCTGTTTTTTCGGAACAGGGTTGATTGTTGTATGATTAACAACCATGTGTTCTCCAGTGTAGTTGATATTGTGCGCTTTAATGCTCGTCATGTTTGTTTCTCTTGTTGTTATAGATTATTGTAGAAGAATCAATTTAATAATGAAATGATTATAAATTAAAAAAGTATTTTGTGTTGTGTTTTGTTGTCGTTTTCAGTACTGTTATGAAGGGACAGTAACGCCTTTAGTTTTATCCTGTTATGTAGGGACAGGTCGCCATTATGTGAATTTAATCACTAGTTTGTGATAGTTTGCGCTTATTTTCAGCACGCTTACGATTCTTTTTAGCAGTTGCAGACTCAAAACTGCCTTGTTTCTGTGAAACGGGTGCTTTTCCTGAAGGAAGTGTTTTATAGCATGAACTATAAACTTGTGTTGGTTTAACTTCGGATAAGTTGCGAGTTTTGTGTCCTTTTTTGACTACAGTAAAACCATCATCCTTTACAACCTTTGGTTTGTCCTGATTTTCCTTGGGTTTTGGAGGAGTCCAAGATTGTGGAACAGTCTTTTTGACTTGTTGTTCGATTTCAGCATCAATTGCCCACCTCTCAAGGAGGGAAACTGGGAGGTGTGCAAGAAGAGTAGCGTTCATGTTCTTTTGTTGTTATAGATTAGACTATAGAAATCAATTTAATAACCAAATGACTATAAATCAAAAAAGTATTTTGTCTTGTGTTTTGTTGTCGTTTTCGGTACTGTTATGTAGGGACAGTAACGCCTTTAGTTTTATCCTGTTATGTAGGGACAGGTCGCCTATTAGATTTTAAGCAAATCCTCTTGCTCTGTTACATGCTTTTGTGTGTGCTCCAGGACAATCTGCACCAGTTTCACAACCGATACATTCTTCTTCAGAATCTTCTGTGATATCATCTGATGTTTCGATTGAAACTTCATCAACATCACTTGTGGTTGCTATGAAATGACTATCAGTCCGTGTAAGGTCAGTATACATAATATACTTATTACCATCTTGAGTCCAGCACACATATGCGTTTGACATGTTGTTTATATGACAGTGTATAGAAATCAATTTAATTATGATAGAACTATAGAATAAAAAAGTATTTTGTCTTGTGTTTTGTGTCGATTTCTTATTACTACTATGTAGGGGTAGTAACGCCTTTATGTTATCCTGTTATGATGGGACAGGTCGCCATTGTTTAAGCATTTGTTTATTCTGCTTTAGCAGCATTCCAAGGAGCATCCTTAGAGTCCTTTTGTTCCTTAGTAAACTTCGCCCATTCAATTTTCTTCCATTCCCTGCGTCCACCACAAGAATCAAGTTCTTCTTGTGTAGGAGCACCTGGACCAGCATTATCATCTCCCTTAATACCACTAATCCATGCAGAATAGTTATTGAAACTAGGTGCCTTAGGTTTGTTAGTCTTCGCTTCCTTCCTAACACCTCTCATAATGATTGCTTGAAGACTTCCACGAGTCTTCTCATAATCGTTCTCCTTATCCTTTTCATCTGCAGTTAGTTTCTTCTGTTGCTCTTTTTCCTCTTTCTTCCGCTTCTTAGCATCTTCCTTCTTCAATGACTTTTCCTTTGATTTGGTCTCACGAAGTTCTTGCTTAAGATCCTTCTTGCGTTGCGTGAGAGCATTCTGAATCATAGACCAGTTTTCAAGGTCATCGACCGAGAAGTTGTTGAGTGCGAGTTCGAATGCGTTCATGTTGTTTTGTTTACTGTAAATCATACCGAAATCAATTTAAACTTGCTATAATGTCATGTGCGCACACGTATGTGAGAATATCAATTTAGATTTTACACACTAGACCTATACACACTAGACCTATACACTAGACCTATATACCCTAGACCTATACCCTAGACCTATACCCTAGACCTATACCCTAGACCTATACCCTAGACCTATACCCTAGACCTATACTCTAGACCTATACCCTAGACCTATACCCTAGACCTTACACCATAGACTCTAGACCTTACACTAGACATTACACTAGACCTTACACTAGACCTTACACTAGACCTTACACCATAGACCCTAGACCCTAGACCTTACACCATAGACCCTAGACCCTAGACCCTAGACTAGACACCGCTCTAGACACCGCTCTAGACACCGCTCTAGACGCCACTCTAGACACCACTCTAGACACCACTCTAGACCCTAAGACAGACCTTAGATTATATATAACACTATATAAATCACTTAAAAACAAAGCAATATTATAATATATGAAGTGAATAGCTGGGGTTCCCGAGCGGTCAAAGGGGGTAGACTTAAGATCTACTGCATATGCTTCGTGGGTTCGAATCCCACCTCCAGCACTTTAGTATATTTTCGAAATATTTGTAAATATTAGAGAATATACATAGCTCCATTAGCTCAGTTGGTAGAGCAGCGTGCTTATAACGCGAAGGTCGGCGGTTCGAGTCCGCCATGGAGCACTATTTCCGTTATGGTCTAGTGGTTAGGATAACTCGCTTTCACCGAGTTGGCCGGGGTTCGATTCCCCGTATCGGAAGGTTTTTTTTTGTAAGTAAATAGTATATAACATATAAATAGATTTACTATATAGTGTACATAAAATATTTAATAATATAATATATAAAATACTTAAAAATTATAATATAATATAATATAATAATATAATGCTCTCTTAGCTCAGTGGTAGAGCGCTGTGCTTATGACGCAGTGGTCACCGGTTCGATCCCGGTAGAGAGCACTTTCCGATGTTTTCGGATTTGACAGATTGCCCGAGTGGTCTAAGGGGGTAGACTCAAGTTCTACTATCTTCGGATGCGTGGGTTCGAGTCCCACATCTGTCATTTTTTTTTCAAAAACAAAAAAAATCTGAAATAGAATTAATATGTAAAAAATATTAAGTATATATATATATTGTATTATAAACTATTAAGAAATGTAGTATAATCTTCTATTAATTTTTTTTTTGTGAATTTATTTGGTAAATCATGAAATACTAATTTCAAATCCTTGCAAGAAGTATCAGTTAAATATGATATAGTATATTTATTATCTATGATATATTTATGAACAATAGACATATTAATAATAGGTTTTATATTATTAGTATTATCAAAACTATGATTTATTTTAGTAAATGTTGTAACTATACCTTGTATATTAGTTTTATGTTCTATTATTAATTGATTAAAATCTTGGATATCTTTTTGTAGTTTATAAATCTTATTTTCTAGTATATTTATAGTATTAACTTCATTATGATATGTTTTTTCTAATAATTTTATTAAAACACTTATATTACTATGTATATCAAAATTATTTGTATTTTGTATATGTTCTACTATATACATTACTATTGTATGAAATATGAAATTTATAATATTCTGAAATATTTCAGGATTATTTACTTTAGTATAATTTATACTTACATAAAATACATAATGATTATCAATATTTTCAATATGATAGAAACCTTTACCAGGAATTTTGTCACTATTCATAGAGAATATAATACTATGACTATTAGGATTTTCTTTAAAAAATTTAGTATAATGTTCCTCAAATCTTACTAAATCACTTTTACCATGTTTAATATTTTTAGTTGTACATATATTTTTAACAAATTTAGATTCTATTAATATTTTATCTGTTATATTAGGATATATATTATGTGCTATAAAATCACCATTAGATTCAATATTAGTTGTATCCTCTAAATAAAATTCTTGACATAATTTATAATCTTCTTTTATATTATTTATAATTTGTTCTCCAAATTGTCCTTTTATATTTGAAGATTCATTATTAATATTATGAGTATTTTTTATAAGATCTATTAATTCTCCTTTGAATAAATTAAGATTATCATAAGATATATTAGAATTTTGTATATTACATATTTGTTGTTTATATACTTTTAATTGTTCATTATGATTATTTTGTAAATTTATTATTTGATTTTTATAATATTTTTCAATATCTATGATTTTTTCATTTAAATATGCAGTTTTAATATTACATAATTCAGTACTTTTAGATTGTATATTAGTTTCAGTATTTTCCTTATATATATTAAATGTTGTATTTAATAAATCTAAATTTTTTTTAGTTGTATCTAATTCAATTGTTTTATTTTGTATAATAATATTAAATTTATTATTCAAATTATCAACAATATATGTATAATCATTATTATTAATATGAAGAAAACTATTAAACATATGTATTAATACATCATTAGATAATCTGTTATTAAGTTCATTTATATCATTATTTGAATAATTAGATAAACATAATTCAAATTTATTTAATAAAATATCCATAAATATATTAAAAATTAATTTATATATAATTTATATATATGCGACTATTAGTGATTTATACAATAGTTATTAACAGAATTATTAATAAAAATATATAAAAAATTAATAAATAAATTACTTTATGTTTTTTTGAAAAAGTATAAAAATAAATTATGATAAAGTAAAATAAATTATGAAATACTTTATGTTTTTTTGAAAAAGTATAAAAATAAATTATGATAAAGTAAAATGCATAAGGTAAAATAAATTATGATAAAGTAAAATGCATAAGGTAAAATAAATTATGATAAAGTAAAATAAATTATGATAAAGTAAAATAAATTATGATAAAGTAAAATAAATTATGATAAAGTAAAATAAATTATGATAAAGTAAAATAAATTATGATAAAGTAAAATAAATTATGA
>Ga0209630_10005803_pt1 | contig 10355 bp, 2 predicted proteins | sample COG_01_FD_184745 | JGI IMG/M metagenome (GOLD analysis project Ga0209630, IMG submission 184745) | Pelagic Microbial community sample from North Sea - COGITO 998_met_01 (SPAdes) (version 2) | ecosystem: Environmental > Aquatic > Marine > Neritic zone/Coastal water | place: Helgoland, sampling... | reverse complement strand
AACGGGATTTTCGTCGGTCTGTGTAGCGACGTCTGACGTGGAGAATCGGTACAACGGATTGTTGAAGTTCTCTGCCACGTCATAGTTCTCTGCATCGAGGGTAGCCGAGCTGTACTTTTCGTACGCTTTGGCCACGCGCAAGCGAATCCGCACATCATTCGGAATGAGTCCGTCTTCAGGCGACAGCATCTCAAAGTCGTCGTTGAGCAACGAAGAGCCGACCCAGGTGCACGCGCGGAATACACGGCGCACATTGGTGGTTGAAGGGTTGTCCTCGAGGTTGGTCCAGAGGTAGTTGCCGCCATCGTACGCCGGCATGCGGTTCTCACTGCCTTCTTCGTACTGCGAGTTCTTGAAGACGTAAATCCAGTGTTGTCCTCCAGCGTAGACAGCACTTCCACCAAATCCACCGCCGCCGCCTACGCCACCGTAGATGTTCGGAGAAGGATTCCACAGCATGTCTTTGCCGTTTTCAGCACCGAGCCACGAGTCTTCACCAAACGCCATGTTGAGGCGCTCACCGGTGCCGAGGTCGATGGCATAGCCTGGGAACCAGCCCATACCGTCAGGTTGATTGCCGTTGGGATTGGCCTCGCTGCTGTTGTAACCTGCTTGCCCATCATAACGGCCGTTCTTATCGACCGAAGGATGGCGTCGCAAACCGAGTTTCTCTCCTCCGTTCTGAGCGAGTTCTTCGACCGACTGCATCTCCAAGACGGGGCAGCGCGTCCAAAGGCTCTTGTCCTTGGTCAGGACCACGTCGACGTTGTTCAATCCGCTGATGCCAGAGAACGGTGAGAGGTCGCCCTCAAAGCCGTCAATGGTTGGAGCAATGTTCGGAAGCTTCACCACTTCACCGCTAGGCAGTTCCACATCACCTGTATAGGAGACAAGGCAATAAGGAGCCCAGGTACCGCCGAGGATGCCTTCGTAGACTTCGTCCTCGTCGAGGGGATTGCCCGTCTTCAAATCGTTGAAGATGACTTCCGAAGGCACATCGCTGGCACCTTCTTGGTTGCCCGCACGGATCCAGTTGAGCTGGTTGAAGCCCTCGGCATCAGGAATGCCCAAGAGCCACGGGCGAGCCGGATCGTCAAAGGTGATGGAAGAATGCACAGGCTCGGTGAACTTGCCATCGAGCGGGTACGCATACTGATGCACTGTGACCGAAAGTCCCCAGTTCAATAGCAACTCTTCGTTGAGAAGTGCGATGGACGAAGCCGATTCGTACACGGCTTGGTAGTCGTTGTCGGGATCGGTGTCGCTGAGGAGCGACAGGTTGGTGAGCGTCCAGTACGCGTCGATAGCGTCCTCCAGGTCGGCGTCATCGCCAGCAACGCGGAGTTCGAAGTCGGCATTGGGAACCCGCAGCGGATCCACCACGCGGACGTCCACAGGACCGTGGCCGGCAGCATAAGTCACTGTCGAAGCGATGGTGTTTTCCAAGATGTCCTCCTCGGATGCTGCTGTGAGCTCGAGGTCCATCATACCGTTGCCTTTGCCCTCGTACTTCGTCATCTCGACGCCGCTGCCGTATTCTGCGTGCTGAATCGTACCGCCCGCCTCAGGAGAAGGGTCGTGGGGTACGCCTGCGTAGGAACGCAAAGAACCAACAGCTGCTTTTCGTGAAGCTTTGTATTGAACGTCCTGACCACTTCCGAGGATGGGGTCGTATGGCTCATAATTGTTATACCCATAAGCCAAGGCCATGAAGTAGTAGGTCTTGTGATTCACCAAGCGGTTATCGCCTTGTGCAAAAGCATCCGTCGTCACCTGCAAACTGTGGAACACGCCATCATTTCCTCCATCCACCATCAAAGTAGGAACGGGGAGGTCCATGGTGGGGTCTTGGTTGTAATTGATCACCAAGTCGATGTCATTGTTCACGTCACATTGTGCGATCAATCGCGCTGCGTCGATGTTCGTCAAATCGGCTGCGCTGACTTCAGCATCGCGCAATTGATAAACGAGGTATCCTTCAAAAGTGTATGAGCGGGTGAGGGTATCGTATGGATTGCCTTCCACATCCAGTTTCGGGATGCCAGGATCAAGTTGAAGGTATTCCTCCAAGTAATTGTTGGATAACGGGTTGTTGTTGGTGAGATAGAGAATTAATTCATTCTCCAATTCTTGAATGGTCACGTCCGGTGCGTCCGGTCCTGAAACAATTTCAAAGCAGTTATCAAACAGGGCTTGGGCCTTGTCGTCTGCAATGCGCATGAGTTTAACCGATTCCGTTGGGTCACCCGCTGTGGCGCGAGCCCAAACGACACCCACCGTGATGTTGTTGTAATCGCCTGGTTCGAGGGTGAAGGGACCAGCAGCCTGAATGAAACGACGGTCGGCAGGAGGGTTGCCAGAAGACACTTCTGTCCAAGGCTCCACGTCGATGCCACCTGTTCCCCAAGCATAGGGATCCGTTTCGCCAGGGAAGAAGTAATCAGCAGGAATGTCGAGGTTGGCGCCCGTAGCGGCGGCCACACCGTCACCTCCGTAAGCCATCTTTTGACCATTCTTCCAGATGCCGTTCATGTAGTTGTAATAATGCAACGGCGTGCTCGGCTCTCCATTGATGGGGTTGCCCGAGTTGTTGTAGTAAACAAAACGACGCATTCCGAATCGCTCATTGTCGATGATTCCATCACCGTAACCGATGCCAATGCCTTCGTAGGGAATTCCCAAGGAATCCACGGCATCATAAAACACCTCGGTGAGTGGATTGTCAACCGAATCCGTGTCTTGATAAGGACCTTCGAAAAAGTCAATTCCAACGGCTGGAGGATTCAAACCGTAGCCTTGTGAGCTGGAGGATGGTTCGTCGTCTGCATCGCCATTGTAGCTGTAGCCTAAACCTCGCTGTACGTCACAGCCCACATAGTCGTCTGTTGCTGTTCCGACATCGGCGTCGACCCACACACCGAAGTAGGTGTCGGCCAAAGTTTGCGTGCCTTGATTGATGAGGACGTAGTTGTAGAACGTCATGTTATTGACCTCATCATTGGTGGAGAAGGCAAATGCTTGGGCTCGGATTTCCATTCCGATCGGCTCTCCTTGAGATTCCGAGTGCACATTTCCTTTGTCGTTGAAAATCCAGTAGAAATTGCGGTCTCCGTACAGAGGCACGAGGTCTTCTCGCTTTCGTTCTTTGCAGTCGATTTCCTGTAAAAAATCGTACCAAGGGTAATCTCCAGCAGAAGGATCGTAAAATCCATTTCCGTCGTAATCCAAGAATGGGGAAAGGTAAAAGTCTTGATTGAGGGCGGTATTTCCGTGGGCCGGATAATCAAAGAAATACGATGGGATGCTGTATCCATTGGGGAACTGCTCCTCTAGGTCGCACTCGGGATCTGCCGTGCAATCAAAGTACTGGCGATGACGCTCTGCATCAGCTCGCGTCGAGATGAAGAAGTTGTCGTATTGGTCGCACGTGGTCGCATCGACTTCCGCGGAACCATCGTTGGTCAATGGACCCGTCCAGAAATCATTGCCGCTTCGGAAACGCAAAGCTGCAAGTTTAAGTTGTTGGTCCGGGCTGATGCCACCCATCCAAAGCGCTCCCGCATAGAGCGAGCTCACACCGCCGTTCTTAGGTACCTCGTAAGATGCCTGGCTGGTCGCCCGGTTTTGCCACATGGATCCCCCCGTTTCGATCAGGGCTCGGACATTGTTCCATTCCAAATCTCTCAGTCCAGTGGCAGGAGCGCAAGCTGCTGCGCGTGTGGCCGGTTCGGCCGTGACCTCGTTGGTCTGATCAGTAGCACCTGGGCCGTTCGGGCCGACGTATTTGTAAGCCCAAGCTGGAGAGCTGAGCAAGGCTGCGGTAAGGAGGAGTGTGAATCGCATCGCTTTATCTGAAGTCAATTTCTGCAGTCAATTAAAAGTCAAACTTCACGCCCAATCGAATGGTCCGTGGAACGCCCAAGTTGAACGGATTGTTCACGTACATGCCGTAGTAGTTCCGGAATGAATTGGGGTTGTTTTGTGAGTTGATGAGCGGCTGGTATTGTGCAGCTGCTAAGTAGCCATCGTCGTCAGCGATGCCCGTGAAGCGGTACACCGAATTGATGTTCCGTGAATTGAGCAAGTTGCCAATCCAGAAGTACACGTTGACGTTGTAGCTGCTCGCATTTTCGCCTTCGCCGCGGGTAATGGACCAGTTCTTATCAATGTTCGCGTCCATATTAAACTGCCAAGGCAACCGGCTTCCGTTGATTGAACCTTCGGTAGAAGGGCTGATTTCACCTGTGATGGGTGTGGCAATCGTGGAAGCTGTGTAGGGGGTTCCTGAGCCGAGGTTGGCAATTAAGTTGATGCCTGTATTGGCGAAAATTTGAGCTTGTCGGACTTTGCCGTCTGCGTCTTTTCCGAGGTTGAGTACCGGACCATTGTAATCGTCGCCTGAACCATACCGGAAGTCGATGTTGGCTACGATGCGGTGACGCTGATCGTAGTTGAATGGATTGATGGTTCGAAGATTTGGCAATCCCGCATTGATCAGGGCCAGTGCGGTCGTGGTGGTTGAACCTGTCCCGTCTGCGAATTGCAGCGTGTAGCTCGCGTTCATTCGAATGTTGCCTGTGCGTCGCAAGTCGTAGCCAATCGTCAAACCTTTGACGGTACCGAAGTCAAGATTCCCATAAGCTTTATAGGGCCGTGGGTAGGCACCGGTGAAGTTTCGCACTTGAATCATATCGCGCATTTCCTTGTAGAATGCCGAAATCTTGAGGCTCGAAGTCTTCGACAAAACTTGCTGGAAGCCCAACTCATAGTCAATGGTCTTCTCAGGGCGAAGATTGGGATTTGAAATGAGGTTGTCCCGCGATTCAATGAAGAAGTAGTCAACAGGCGAGAAACGGTTGTTGGAAGTTGGTCGCTGTGTCAAGATGTCGTAGTGGGCAAAGAAAACAGCCTCGTCACTTATGTTGAACGAGAAAGCCACACGTGGCATGATGTTTACTTGGGGGTCGTAGTCGCTGAAAGCTTGGGAATTCAATTCAGCGTCCGGACCTTTCTTCAACCACGGTGCCGGGTACACTTCATTGACGGCCAGGATATCCGGATCGTTGATTTCAGTACCCGAAGCATTGAACCACGTATCACCGTCACGGTAACCAACGATGGAGCTTGGGCTCTCGAGTGCATCCACGTATACAGCGAATTCGTCGCCGATGTTTTCGGGAATGTTCGCGCCGTCGTCCAATTGAGCCAGCAGGTCGCCGCTCAAGTCACCCACTTTATAGTTCTCACCAATCACGTAAGGATCCTTCAGAACTTGCTGGTTCGCATCGAAACGGTCTACACGCACACCAACATTGAAGATGATGTCGTCAAACGTGAATTTGTCCATGACATATCCTGAGATGTAAATCGGCTCGTACGCTTGAATGGGGCGGGTGAAATAGCCTGCGTCATTGGTTTCATCGAAAAAGTCTTCAAGGGTTGGCCGTCGCGTGGTTTTGTTGCCCCACGGGTCATAACCTGAGTAGTTCACGTAGTTATTTCCTTGGTTTAGGAGGTCATCTGCTCCAAACATGTCCAAAGTCAGGGCATCCGGATCCATTGCGTCGAGGTTGATGAAATCGTTGCCGTTGGGATCGAGTCCCAATGCGATTCGCAAGTTGCGGTCAAACTCAAATTGATTTTCGCCGATGAGGCGTCCATAAGTCACATAGAAGGCAGAACCCTGGTTGCTAATGGTGGAATCATTGAGGTTCAATTCCTTGATGTGCGAGTTGGTGGTCAGGCGACCGAGGGTCCACAACCCGCTCGGAGCGAGGCTGAAAAAGGCATCTCTTCGCTGCTCATATTCAAAGCCCATCTGCAAGGCGTGGTCTCCGATGTCAGCTGATCCCGCTGCGCTTACACGAAATTGCGTGTTGTTGCTGATGCTGTAAGTGTTCCCTTGAGCTCCATAGTAGCTCCAAAGTCCGTAGGTTCCTGGAGGTCCTTGGCCGTTGAGTAGCGCATTGCCGTTTTGAACGGTGAGCAAGCTTTCGTACGGCCCATCTTCAGCGGCGTTGTACGGCTCGTTGTCGAACAAACTGAAATACTGGTTGTTGATGGCCGCTAACTCAGGGTTGTAAGGGGAAGGGGTAAATGTGACAAGGGTGTCTTCCCACCCGTTGTGGACAAATCGCCCCCCTGCAGGGTCATAACCATAGGAGTTTCGCTTGTAGACATCGAATGTGCCCACGTGACCATATCGCATGTGGTTGTCGAGGTGGCTAGCATCCTGCACACGCTGGTAGCTCTGCGAGTAATCGGCCATGACTTGGTAGAATACATTCTTCAAGTTTGACGCGTCAGCATCCTCCTCGCTATCGACAAAGCGCTGAGAGAATTTGGCATAAGCCCGCCAGTCAACGCCCGTGACATCGAGGTTGTTCTCCCAGTTCATCAAGCTGTTGGCATAGCTGTAACTAGCACCTTGACTGTAGTAGCCTGTAGCTCCAAAAGTCAGTGATGTCGTCTCGTTGGTGTTCACATCGATTTTGGCAACAATGCTCGCATTCTGATTTGCTGCATTGAGGCGTGTTGGGATGCGTTCAAAGTCATCTTGGGTGAGGAAGTCAGCGTTATACAGGGCGCCGTTGACTTCTCCTGAGCTGCTGATGTTTTGACGTAAGGGGTTGTCGCTCAATCCCTGTCGTACATCGTCTCGCATTTTGTAGTTCCCTTCGAACGTCGGACGGGGGTCCTTCTGGTACGTATAGTTTCCCGAAAGGAACAAACCGAGCAGCGGACGCACGTTATTGCCCTCCTCGTCTTTTTCGAACAGGATGGGGCCTGAGATGGATCCTTCTACGACATTGTATCCAAAATCATCGAACCCTACAGCGCCTGTCTCTGTGGGCAAGCCCGAGGTGATGACCTCGCCGCCTCCGAACCACTTGGACGAAGAGTTTCGCAGGGAGATGTTGATGACACCCCCCGTTGCGTCCCCGATGTTTGCCGGGATACCTCCCGTCACAACCTGCACTTCCTCGATCGCCGACTTCGGAAGGGCGCTCGAACCGCGCACCTTGATTCCATCGATGTAGACCCACGTTGAAGATGGACGGGCTCCACGAATGGAGATGCCACCGCCCGTACCTGCAGTGCTTGCTCCCGCTACGGTGGTCGCAATAGAGGCCGCCGATCGTCCAGGCATCTTATCGATGTCCTCTCGCGTTACGGTTCCACCTGAAGCACCTCCGTCCTTGTCAATCAAGGGAACGGTGTACTCGATCACTTCTGCTTCGGCCATCATGACACCGGCGGAAAGTTCAGAGTTGACGAATTGAATCTTGTTGGCGCTGATTTTGACACCCGTTACTTTCTTGCTTTGGTATCCTACAAAGCTGATGAGTACGTCGTATGTGCCTGGTTGAACCGGCTTGATGGTGTATTCACCGTCAAAATTGGTGTTCGTCCCGGAGACTTGGTTGCCATTCAGGAACAACACCACGCTCGCAAACGGGAGAGGTTCATTGGCATCCAAGTCCATCACTTTACCCTTCAGGGTACCGGATCCGACTTGGGCGGAGATGCTGCCGACGGCGAGCATTGCAGCAAACATAAAGGCGATAGTTCGCAACGTGAATCGTGTGTTACAGGTCATTGGTTTCTGGCGTTGGAATACAACAGGCTGTAAATATAGGGTGTCCACAGCCGAATGCGAAAAAGCGTTAATGCTTTTGCATAATGTATGTGTTAGCGCCTGAAAATCAGGTGTTACGGTGCTAGCGGTATCGATTGGGCTTACCGAAAATCCGACGCCACCACGGAACTTGCCGGCCTTGCCTTGCGCGTTTTCGTTGACGTGCATTCTTGCGCATCCGCTTGCGGGTGGTCTTGTCTTGGTTCTTGTAATGGCTCTCTTTGGCGTCGTTCCAGCCTGTGCGGAGTTCGGCTTCCCTCGCCGCTTTTTTTTCGTCTGCGGCCCGAATGCTTTCCTCCACCGTGCGGGGGGTCTGGCCTTCGTTGCCGCCGCGCCGTCGCCTTTGGGCGTCAGCCGTTAGCGTTGTGAGAAGGGCGAGGAGGAGGAGGAGGCTTCGTGTAGGTGCTCTCATTCGTTTAATTAAAAATCTGATTCAATTCAGCCGCGAGGAAGTGGCTGAATTCGTTGGCTCCCTCTTCATTGAGGTGGTGGGCATCGTTGAATTGTAAATTATTGCGTCCGGCCCATCGTTCATTGGTATCGAGGTATGGAATATCGTAAGCAAGGCTAACCGCTCGCATCCAATCATTCAATTCAGGGAAACGCTCCAATTCGAGCGCTAACATTTCGTCGGTTACAGGCGGCCTAACAAGGGTTATTTGTGCTGATTCATCCGACGCTTGGATGATATGAATCAATGAGATTAACGCTTCTTCATTTTCGGATCCGGGCCATTGGTTTCCACGGTGTTTGTTTTTGCGATAAAATCCGACTTTTGATGTGATGTCTTTGTTGACGCGCGCAGCGGTTTTCATCCGACTATTCGGGAGCCAACCATTTGCATCGATGCCATTTTTTTTGGCATAATCTTCTTCGAACCAGCTAAGAATTCTACGGGGCAATGCACCCGCAACAGCGAATAGGTCAGCTCCACTTCCCCCTCCAATCACGCTGAGCGGATTCGAAGTATGCTGGATAAACTTCCACTTTCCATGGCCGAGGGAGCAGGGATCGAACCAAGGCTGTTTCATGAACGAATTGGTTCCTTGACCGACTAACTCATCCATTGACCAGGGATCGACAAAGAGCAAGAAATGCCTAGGAGAACCTTCAGTTATGCTGCATTCTATTTTTAAAAGAATTGCACGCGTGTATGCCTTGTTCCAGGGCGAGGAGCTTAGGTTGAAAGAGAAGTTAAGCCATTCACCTCCTCCAACAAATCTTGTTTTAAGTATTGCAGGGTTCACACCTTGGGCACTTCGACTTGTCCCGAAAATCATGGAATTGCACTGCACAGGCTTCAATCTGTTCAAGCCGTTCCTATCTATATTTTCATTTACCAAATATGGCATAAACCAAACCGCTAAACACAGAGCAATTCCGGGGATTACCCATCGTAATGCCGTTCTCAAGAACTGATTCATTAGAACTGAAAATAAATAAACTGATTGGTCTTGTACGAAATGGCACATACGAAGACGAGGAAAGAAATCGTGACGAAAATCAATGATTGTAATGTTGGGGAAAAGTGACTAAAAGGCCCTTTTTCCGCATTGCCTCTTGCGATTGCATCGGCGAACAAAATACCGATTGGGGGTATCGCTCCCAAACCTTTAAAGCGAGTCAAACCCTCTTGCGCGAAAGCAGAGAGGTACTGGCCAGCGTCTCCCACACTCTCCGCCCTAAAAAACACCCACGCGACGCAGACCATCGTAAACGTCCACGCCATCCCCAGGAATTCCCGCCCAGTGGGCAGCCACCTTCCTTCGCCGATGGTGTCGGACGTGTAGCGGCGGTTTTTCCCGCGCAACAACAAGGGCAGGAAAAGCATGGCGTGAATGCCTCCCCAAACAATGAAGGTCCAATTGGCGCCGTGCCAAAATCCACTCACCAGGAAGATGATGAATACGTTGCGGACCGATTTCCACTTGCCCACGCGCGAACCGCCCAATGGGATGTAGAGGTAATCGCGGAACCACGTCGAAAGCGAGATGTGCCAACGACGCCAGAATTCCGCAATGTCGCGGGAGAAGTAGGGCGTCTTGAAGTTGGTCATGAGCTGGATGCCAAAGAGCTTGGCCGTGCCGATGGCGATGTCGCTGTACCCGGAAAAATCCCCGTAGATCTGGAAGGCAAAATAGACGGCGCCGAGCATGAGGGTGGGACCGGAGTACTCGGTGTAGTTCGCGAAGATGTCGTTGGCGTAGATGGCGCACGTGTCCGCCACCACCACCTTCTTGAACATCCCCCACAAAATGAGCCGGAGGCCGGCGACGCCCTCCTCGTACTTGAACTCGCGCTTGTTCTCGATCTGGGGCAGAAGCCGCGAGGCCCGCTCAATGGGTCCGGCTACCAACTGCGGGAAGAAGCTCACGAACGCCGCGAAGTTGATGAGGCTGCGCGTGGGCTTGAGCGTCCCTCGGTAAATGTCAATGGAATAGGAAAGGGTCTGGAAGGTGTAAAAGCTGATGCCCACAGGTAAAATGACCTTCAGGGAAGAAGCGTGCATCGTAACGCCCATGCCGGCCCAAGCATCGATCCAGCTTTCGATGAAGAAGTTAGAATACTTGAAATAACCGAGCAGCCCCAGGTTCACCAACAAGGAAACCGCCATCCACCGCTTTTTGATGCGCTTCTCATCCGCCTCCGCCACCTGAATCCCCACCAAGAAATCGACCAGGGTCGAAAAGGCAATCAGCCCCAAGAACCGCCAATC
>Ga0209630_10005797_pt1 | contig 10361 bp, 10 predicted proteins | sample COG_01_FD_184745 | JGI IMG/M metagenome (GOLD analysis project Ga0209630, IMG submission 184745) | Pelagic Microbial community sample from North Sea - COGITO 998_met_01 (SPAdes) (version 2) | ecosystem: Environmental > Aquatic > Marine > Neritic zone/Coastal water | place: Helgoland, sampling... | reverse complement strand
CGTCGGCTTCTCTCTCTCTCTCTCTCTCCTCGTCTCTCCTCCGGACCTAATCGTCACTCTAGTCATCTCTCGACGTGAACTTGAATCTTTCCACGAACAACGAACGCGTCCGCCATCCGTCGCGTCGTCGTCGCTCACTTCCCGAAGACGTCGACGAAGGACTGGGACGCGAGCGCGGAGTACCCGACCACGTGACCGATGGACCCCCACATGAGGAGATCCACGATCGTGAACCCGGCGGGATCGTTCGTCGCGAACACGGAGGCAGCCTCCTCCGCGCGCGCGTCGCCCGCGGCGAAGTGCGACTCGCCGTTTTGCACCCCCGGCCCTTGCATCGCCGTCTTCTCGCGGATGCTCGGGAGCCAGACGAACCTTCCGAGCGCGAGCGCGAGCGCGTTGCAGCCGGAGATGACGACGTTCACGTCGCTGAACGCGTTCGTCGACACCTTGCGAGCGCCGCCGGTGGATCGCACCGCGAGGGACTTGCGAGTCTTGGACGCGAACGTCGCGGGCGATGCGCGCGCGGGGAGCGCGGGGGCGCGGAGGCAGGCCATCGTTCGAGGTGTGGTGCGGCGTGTGTTTTGGGTTGGGGGGCGTGCGGATCGAAAGATGCCGCTGCGTGCAGGAATGACGTCGTCGCGCGGCGTCGCGCGCGTCTTGAACGTTCCGCGGCGGACCCCCCGCGATAGCCGGACCCCCCCGCATCGTATCGCGTGTAAACCAATCACAGCGCGACGCGAGTCGAGGAAAACGACGAGTTAATAAACCCTCGAATCGACGAGTGACTGGATCGACTCAGCCACTTGGCGACGCAACGAAGGCGCGCGAAGAAAATATCGGCGCGTTATTGTTGATAGCGCGCGCGCGAGGGGACGTCCGCGGGAGAGACGACGCGGACGCGCGACGGCGGCGGGGAGGAACGATGACGGCGACGGAGTGGACGGTGACGAACTCGCCGCCGACGGCGTCGTTCCTGTCGTCGCACTTCGCGTCGATTCGCTTAGACAACGACGACGCGGGATGGCGCGAGCGTCCGTCGAGGCTGAGCCTGGGCGCGGGCGGATACGAGCACGACGATCCGTCGTCACAGGAGGAGGACGACGCGCCGTCCACGGCGTCGGATTCGGACTGGTCCGACGCGGAGCTCAGGGAGCCGGACAGCGACGGGAAGCCCCCGAGCGCGGCGCAGGGCGGCGGACGACCGTGGGCGCGTCTGTGCCGCGCGAGGCGCGAGCGGAACATCGCGCGGCGCGCGGCGGCGGCGATCGCGTCCGTCGCGTCGCCGCCGTCCGTCGCCGCCTCGGAGCGCGAAGAAGGGCGCTTCATCGGCGACCTGGACGCGGCGACGGCGAGTCGCATCTTAGAGCGTCTCTCCCCGGTCGAACGCGCGCGCGTCGCGGCGTGCAGGAAGACGGAGCGCGACGCGATGACGTGCCCGGGAAGCCGCGGCGGCGGCTCGCGCGACAGCCGCGACCGCGACGACGACTCCCCGCGCGGCCCGTTAGGGCGCGGCTCCGGCGCGTCCGATAAGGGACACCTCGCGGACGCGGCGTGGCGCGACGTCGACCTCTCCGGGATCGCGACGTCGAGCGCGCTCGCGTCGTTGCGTCGCGTCGCGTGCGGCGCGCTGCGACGATTAGACGTCTCCGGCAGCCGCGGCGTCCGCCGCGGCGACCTCCTCGAAGTCGCGCGCGAGAGCCCGTGCCTGCGCGCGTTGCGATGCCACGGGCTTGGCGACGTCGCGGGCAAATTCAGCGTTCGCGACGTCGAGCTCGTGTTCGACGCGTGCCCGTCTCTTCGAAGGTTCGAATGCGACGTCGGGGCGAAGATCGACGCGCGCGGCGAGCCGCCCGGGTCCGCGGAGGCGCGCCTCGCGGCGACGCTGCAGGCGCGTTCTATTTCCACACTGGTCCCCATACGACCGCGTCGGCGCGGTGAACGCCGTTCCTTGAGGACTTTTCCCGGCGCATCTCTCCGCCCATCACACCTCGCTTTCGATCCCCGCCCTCGACGCCTTTCAACTTCAACTGACACCTTTCAACGCCGCAGTTTCGGAGGCAGCTGTGGGTTCGACGGCTGAAGATTCACAGCGGCTGCGCGCGGAGCGCGAGGGACGTGTTCCGCGTCGCGGCGGCGGCGGCGGCGTGCGACCGAGGCGCGCGCGTGCGCGGCGTCGACATGTCGTGGTCGCTTAAGCTCTCGGACGACGCGGCGCGAGCGGCGGCGGCGGCGATGGAGGAGACGGGGAGAGGATGGCCGTTGCGGCGGTTCGCGATGCGCAAGGCGAACATCCACGACGAGGGCGCGATGTCGCTCGCGGGCGCGATTCGGAGAGCCGGCGAGGCGGTCGCGCGATACGAGCGCGAGAGGGACGCGGAGCGGCGGCAGTACGCGCGACGCGCCAGCGTGAACTGGGACCATCGCTCGCGCGCCGCCGCGGGTACGAATAAAAACCGGAAGCGCGACGACGACGCCCGGGAGAAGGACCCGGACGCGCCGCTGTGCGAGCTCAGATGGCTCGACCTCGGCTCGAACCACATCGGCGACGCGGGCGCGGCGGCGCTCGGCGACGCGCTCGGCCCGGGCGTCCCGATCGCGCGCGTCAACGTGCGCGACAACCAGGTGGGCGTCCTCGGCTGCCGCGCGTTTGGACGCGCGGTCGCGAGGTGCTCGACGACTTTGACGCGGCTGGACCTCGCGCACTCGGGCTTCGGCGACGCCGGCGCGGTCGCGCTCGCGGACGGGCTCAAGACGACGCGCGCGCCGTGCGCGCTGAAAGTGCTGCAGCTCGGGTTCAACAGCGTCGGCGCGGTCGGCGCGAAGGCGCTCGTGGAGGCGCTGACGACGGGGTGGATGGACGCGCTGCGGCATCTCGACTTGGCGTGCAACGTGTTGGGACCGGAGGGGTTCGCCGCGCTCGCGCCGCTGCTGGAATACGAACCGGCGCGTGTGACGGGTGACGTTTCGTATTCTCCCACCGCGGACGACGACGACGACGACGACGACGACGACGACGACGACGACCGCCGCGGCGGGTTGTACAGCCTCGACGTCGCGGTCAACCAGGGCGCCGCGGACGGCGAACGCTCGGGCGTGAGCGCGCTCATGAAGGCGCTCGAGAAGAACGATTCGTTGCGCGTGCTCAACGCGCGCGGGAACGACCTCACGCCGCGATGCGCCGGGGACGTCGCGGAGATGCTCATGGAGAACGTCGCGCTGAGACGGCTGAACGTCGGGTACAACAAGATCTACGACGAGGGCGCGTGGGAGCTCATGGAGGCGCTCTCGGAGAATTCGACGCTGCGAGGGTTGGACGTGCAGAGGAACGAAATCTCCGACGAGGGCGGACGACACGTCGAGTCTCTGCTGCGCGCCAACGCGACGCTGACCGAGGTCGACATGCGCTCGAACCAGCTCTCGCCGGAGCTCGTGACGCGCTTCGAGAAGACGCACGGCGAGCGCGTGAACGCGCGGTGGCAGCAGGAGCCGCCGAAGAAGGAGAAGAACATCCAGGCGTATTCGCCGGGGCCGATGGAAGCCGTCGGCGGGCGCGTCGCGGCGAAGCGAGCGGAGCGCGCGGCGAAGAAAGAGGCGCGGCGAGCGGCGGCAAACGCGGCGAACGCGGCGAACGGCGCGACGGCGGACGCGGCGACGACGGCGCGATGAAAAGGAGAGGATGGAGATTCAAAGAATCTTCTTCTCTAGTAGTGCACAGTGTTGTCACAACGACGAGACTACCTTTTCGTACGAAACGCTCCCGTCGTCGTCGTCACCCGGTGACGTAAAAGTCCATCTCTCTCGTCCCGAGGTTCAGCACGTGATCGACCGCGTCCTCCCACGGGACGAACACAAGCGTGTTCAGCCCGCGGCTCAGCTCCCTGACCGCGGCGGTGCCGTCGTACGCGCGCGCGTCGTACCCGCAGCTGCGTCGGTACGCCAGCGACGGATCGTCCACCTCTCGCCACGCCTCCTCCGTCGGCGCGGGCGCGTCCTCGTCGTCGTCCACTGAGGGTCGAGGGTCCACGCGAGCGAACGTCGGGGTGGAGTTCAGGGGTGCGTCAGAAGCGGAGTTGAAAGGCGTCGAGGTGTGTCGGGATCGAAACTGAGGGGTGATGGGCGGAGAGAATCGCCGCCAAAAGTCCTTAAGAGACGGCGTTCACCGCGCCGACGGGGTCGTACGGGGACCGGCGTGATGAGAAGGAACGCGCCCGACGCGAGCTTGACGAAATCCAGCCGGTTGCTCGCCCCCGGGTGCGTCCCTCGAAGCCTGAGCCAGTAGTGCGTCGTCGTGAACGTCGAGTCCGCGCGTATCCTCGGCGCGCTCGCGAGGTGCAGCCGCGACTCGTCGCCGTCACACGGGAGCGAGTAGAACCCGTGCACGACGGTGTCGTCTCCGAGCGCCGTTTTCTTCTCCCGCATCTGCTTGTGCGCGACGCCCACCTTCGTTGGGCTCGTCTTCGCGATGAACTCGCCGTTCCCGAAGAAGCGGATATACCGGTAGTACGTCACGAGGTGCACGGGCGCGCCCTTCACGCCGTGCTCCAAGTCCGTGAACCCGGGCTTGACGTACGTGTTCCGGGAGACGTACAGTCCCTCCGTGCGCACGCGCGCGCGGTCGAAGAACATTCGGCGGAACGACCCGCGATGGCGCTCGCGCGCGATCCTCGCCGTGACGTCGCGCGATTCGCGCGGCGCCCACGCGCGGTGGCAAGCCGCGCGCCACACGATCTCGCTGCGCGCGAGGACGCGCCACGGTCGGCACGCGCACGCGGCGCGCGAGACAGACCGCGGGTCCGCGCGCGCGAAGATCTCGACGACGAGTTCGTCCGGGAGGAGGCGCTGGATGAGCGCCAAGCGACGCGACGTCTTCGGATCGCGGCAGTTCGCGGGGACGGTCACGCGGTTGTTGTACATGTCGAGCCACGCGCGCTTCGTGGCGAGGAACGCCTCCGCGGGGAGCGCGTCCGAGGGTTTCCGCGGGTTTTCGGGCGTGGACGGGGCGGCGACGTCGTCGTCGTCGTCGTCGTCGCTGTCGAGGAGCCGCAGACGCATGCCTCCGAGGACGACCATGGCGACCTCGGACGGACGCGGTCGGCTCTCGGCGGAGGCACGGGGCGGCGGCCGCCTCGCCCGCGCGTCCGCGCGCGTCGCGGCGCGTCGAGGAGGACTGACGCGACGCGAGGCCGAGTCGCGTCGACACGACACGTGTCGACGACGTGCACGCGCAGGCTTACCGCCAGTGCACTCACGCTTGAGGGCCATTCCATTCACCGGTCAGTTGAAAGGGGTCGCGATCAAATGTTGAAACCGAGGGATGGGTGAAATACGCGTGTCAGCACTGGTTGTCGCGCGTTTCGCCGCCGCTCGCGGTGAATGCCGCACTACTGCACGCCGCGCCGGAGACGCGCGCGCACGACGGCCGTCATGAGCGACGACGAGATGATCGACCTCAACGAGCAGGTGGACGACGCCGGGATGGAGGAGGACGCGCTGGACGAGCACGAGAAGGTCGCGACGATCGCGGCGGCGACGGAGCGCGCGGCGCGGTCGCCGTCGCGCGATTCGGACGATCGTCGCCCCGCGTCGCCGTCGCCGCCGAGAAGGCGCAGCCCCGCGCGCGAGCGCTCGCCGGTCACGCGCGAGGTGGGCGTCCTCGAGCGCTCGTGAGCGTCTTCGGTTTTCGCGAAGAACGACCTCGCGATCGACCTCTCGCGGTCTCGTCGCGCGGTTCGAATCGAGCGCGTCGCGCGCGCCGCGCTTTCGGCGGCGCGTCGTCGCCGCGATACGATTCGACTCGTCGCGTCGCGTCGCGTCGAGCGAGGGTATTTATTCTCCGTTCGCGCGGCGATGGCGACGCGATCGATCGACTCCTTCCTCGGGCCTCGCGCCCCGCCCGTTCCCCCTCTTCTCCGCGTGTGGCCTCCTCTTCCGACCGACGACCTCGTCGACGCGAACGACGACTGACGCGCGCGCGTCGCCGATCGACGACTCATCGCATCATCGCATCATCAGGTCGACGACAACGACGCCGACAAGCGCCGACAAGCGCCCCAACATCAACGACGCGGCGGCGCGATGACCGCGGAGGAAGCCGCGGCGGACCCCACCGTGGAGATTCTCTCGATCGACCCCGAGGACGCGGCGTTCATCCTCGGCAAGGGCGGCAGCACGAAGAAGAAGGTGGCGCGCGCGGCGGGCGTCAAGCTCGAGCTGGACTCGTCGGCGATGGACGCGGCGGCGGCGAATAACGCGAACGGCGGCGACGCCGGCGCAAACTCCGCGCCCTCGCCCTCGCACGCGCTGTACATCAAAGATAAGAGCGAGGCGAAGCGCCGACGCGCGAGAGAGTACGTCGGGTTCGTGCTGCAGCAGCGCCGCGGGAAGATCGAGGTGGACTTCCCGAGCGACGGAAAGCCGCGCGACGACCTCTCCATCGTCGAGGTGCCAGACGACGGATGCAAGGCTTACATCACGGGGAAAAACGGATCCGTGTTGAGGATGATGGAAGAGGAGTGGGGCACGCTGATGTTCTTCGGGCGCGCGCGAGACGCGAAGGGGGAGCTCGGGGAGGACGCGCTGATGGTGTTGGGGACGAGGAGGGCGCGCAGGGGCGCGGAGTTGAAGGTGATGAGCGCCGTCGAGCACAAGGTGCCGGGGACCTTCGTCGACGCGGCGACGAAGACGCTGCGGGAGAAGCTGTCGCAGCCCGGGGACGACGAGAACGATGGGTTTCGGTACGACGTGTTTCCGTTCGAGAGGGACGAGATCTCGTACGCGCTCGGCGCTCAGGTGCGCGCCGCTCCGGTCCGGAGTTTGTCGGTCGCGTTTCCCTCCCTCCGCGGTCGCTCGCTCCGCTCCGCTCGGTCGCTTTTTTTTTTTCGAAGCGCCCACCGAGTAGATCCGCCGCGCTTAACAAATGCCGCGGCGTTCGATCACTCAAGCTCTCGTGTGGCGAACATTGAGATCTGGTCTGCGGATGTTTTCTGGCTCACCCTCGCGGGCTAGTATGCCGTCGCGGGGCGTGGAAGCTCCCTTGTCTATCCGTACAATTCCGCTCGACGCTCGACTCCCGTCTCGTGTTTTATTTATTTCTCTTCTCGAAGCGTTCGCTCGCTGACTCTTCTCTCTTCTCTCTTCTTTCCCCGTCTCTCTCTCTCTCCCTCCAGGGATCCACGCGCAAGAAACTCGCCGCCGCCTCCGGGGCGATGCTCGAGTACATCGGCCCCCTCGCGGTCATGGCGGGAACCTCCGGCGAGCGAAAACGCTGCTGGGACTACCTCAACTGGCTCTTAAAACAGAAGAACGACCCCCGCCTGCAAATCGACCCGGACGGCCGCGACGACGTCTCCATCATGCCCATCCCATCCGGCAAGGCGCCCAGGCTGCAGGGCTCCAAGGGCGAGAACATCCGATCGATCGAGCGCGAGACGTCGACGTTCATCGTCGTCAACGACGTCCCGGGCGGCGCGAGAGGCGACGAGCGACTGCTCGTCTTCGGCGGGGAAGAGGTGCGTTCTATACACTGGTCCCCATACGACCGCGATCGCGTGGTGAACGCCGATCCTTAAGGACTTTTCCCGGCGCATCTCTCCGCCCACTCCACGCTTTCAACGCCCGCCCTCGACGCCTTTCAACTCCTACTGACGCCTTTGAACTCCACCCCGACGTTCGCTTGTATAGAAGAACCGCCGACGCGCGATGCGGCTGTGCGAGGACGCCGCGGACGGTCGGTATTCGCCCAAGTCGCTCAATCACGGCGGCGGCGGGAGGGGGGGTAACGACCGCGCGGACGTCTGCCACGGGTTCCAGAAGACGGGGAAGTGTCGGTTCGGGGACAGGTGCAAGTTTTCGCACGCGTCGTCGGGGGGCGGCGGGAGAGGGCGGGACGACTCGAGGGATCGCGGCCGCGGCGGGCCCGATCGCGGCGACCGCGGGAGAGGGGGCCCGAGGGACGATAGGCCGTACGCGCGCAGAGATAGAGACGATCGATACGATCGTCGGTGATGACGGATGGAGCGGCGCACTGGTTAATTAATTTATTTATGATCACGATCACTCGCCGCGCCCGTCCGTCACTCGCGCCGCGCCGCGATGATGTCGACGCCGTCGTCGGCGCGCGCGCGTCTCGCCCCGTGGGCGGGTTTCCGCGCGCGCGTCTCGTCGCGCCGCCGCGCCGCGCCGCGCGCCGCCGCCGCGCGCGTCGTCGTCGTCGTCGTCTCCGCCGCCGCGTCGTCGTCGTCGTCGTCGTCGTCGCCGCCCGGGACCCTCCGAGTCACGGTGTCGGGAAAATCCTCCGAGCACGCCCCCGGCGTCGTCGTCGGCAGCGCGCTCGTCCCGGGATTCGACGGCGTCGAGGTCGAGCACGCCAAGCTCGAGGTGAGACAAGGGCGCGTCTTCGTCACCTCCGTCGCGAAGAGCGAGGGGACGTTCTTGGGAGGGAGCCGGCTGTTTCCGGGCGTGTCCTACGCGGTTCCGGAAGGCGCGACGATCGCGCTGGGGGAGGAGGGCGCGGCGTTCGAGGTGGAGCAGCGCGACGGCGGCGCCGGGACCGGCGGCGTGGACGCGATGAGCCAGATGATGGCGCTGCAGTTCGAAGCGACCGCGAGCGCGGAGGTCAAGGAAGCGCTCAGGGGGGGGGAGTGACGAGACGAGACGAGACGACGCGAGGCGGACGTCGACGCGAAATTGGAACGACGTATCGAACGAATCGCAACACCTCATCACAACTCGCCGGCTTCCCGCTTCCTCTTCGCGTTCAAGCTCGCGCGCAGCGCTCTCAGCGCCTCGCTGTCCGGGTGCGCCCTCAGCGCGTCGTTCACCGCGTCGATCGCGTCGTCGCGCTTCGCGCACTCTTCCAACAGCGTCGCGTACGTTACCCTCCGTGCCTCGGCCTCCTCGCCATCTCCCGGCTCATCATCATCCATCGCGATCGCGTCCTTCATCCGCCTCAGCCCGCTCGCGACGCGCCGCTCGCCATCCGCGATCTCCTCCTCCGTCTTCTCCGCGCGGCTCGCCTCGGCGCACCCGAGACGCGCCTCGCACTCGCCCGACAGAAACGCCGCGTCCGCGAACGCGCCGCCCGCGCGCGCCGACGCCGCCGCCGCCGACTCGACGCACGCGCGCCATTCCCTCTTCGCGGCGGCGACGCGCGCGCGCCCGAACAGCAATCCGACGTTCTCTCTGCCTCCCGGGACGGACGCGCTGGCGCGCTCGTACGCGTCGTGCGCGCGGTCGCGCGCGCCGATCGACAGCAGATGCTTCCCGAGCGCCTCCCACGCGAGCGCGTCCGTCGGCGCGATCGCGACGGCGCCGCGGAACGCCGCCTCCGCGGCGATCGCGTCGCCGCCGCGCGCTTTAAGCTCCCCGAGCGCGATCCGCGCGTCGACGTACTGCGGCCACGCGTCGATGGCGAGCGCGTACGCCTCCGCGGCGAGCGCGTCGCGGTCGGCCATGACGTGCGCCTCGCCGAGGCCGTAGAGCGCCATCGGGAAGTCGGACTTGTAGCGCAGCGCGCCGAGGTAGCACGCCTCCGCGAGGAGCGGCTTCCTCTGCTTCAAGTGCGCGTCGCCCATCGTCGTCGCTCGGCGGTGGCCCGCGTCGCCGTGCTCGCACAGTGACGCGTCGGGGATCCCGTCGCGCGTCGCGAGCGGCGACGCGTCGGTCAGGCCTCTCGTCGAGGTCGTCGATGAGGCCGCGGACGACGACGACGACGAGGCCGCGTCGACGAGCGTGCGCGGCGAGGAGGACGCGACGAGGGCGAGGACGAGGACGAAGAGGACGCGACGCGCGGCGATCGCGATGACGCCGCGCATCGTCGTCGCTCGGACCCTCGTCGGAACGCGCAGTCGACCTGGCGTCGTCGTTGTGGCGCGCGGATCGTCCAGATCGCGTGAAGAAAATATCGTCAGATTCGAATCATCGTCAGCTCATTTACACCGCGCGCGCGAACCACCCGCCGCCGCGATGCCGGCGTCTCCGAAGTTCGGCCTCCCCGGGAACCGGTTCCCGCCGCAGAACGCGCGGTACCCGAACGGCGAAGAGCTCGTGTCCGTCCTCAGCAAGAAGCACGTGATATGCATCGTCCTGTTCTTCCTCCTCGTCGTCCCCGTGGTGCTCAGGGTCGAGCGCCAGTACACGGACGCGAGGGTGTCGCCGTCGACGTACGGGCGCGACGGCGTCGGGACGCGGCGCGACGCGGTGGACAAGGCGAGGATGGACGCGTTTAAGAACGACGGCGGCGGCGGCGGCGCGGGGAAGGCGTACGATGCGGGCGGGTCGAACGGCGGGTCGAACGGCATCGGGTCGAACGGCCGCGGGTCGAACGGCGCGTCGTCGAGCGTGGTGCCGGATCCGATGGCGTC
>Ga0209630_10005794_pt1 | contig 10363 bp, 10 predicted proteins | sample COG_01_FD_184745 | JGI IMG/M metagenome (GOLD analysis project Ga0209630, IMG submission 184745) | Pelagic Microbial community sample from North Sea - COGITO 998_met_01 (SPAdes) (version 2) | ecosystem: Environmental > Aquatic > Marine > Neritic zone/Coastal water | place: Helgoland, sampling... | reverse complement strand
GAAGAGAAGCGTTCTGTGATGCCAAACGCATTTGGCTCCGTCATCGCCACTGAGGAAGAATTCGTCAAATACGTTTGGTATCATATGCGCCAAAAGCAGCGCGATACGACCGCCTCCCTCGAGGCGAAACGGCTTCAACGGGACTTGACCAGTGCTAAGGGCCAGCTCGAAGCACATTACACCGAGTTCCCGGACGAACGCAAATCCGACGTGGAACTAGTGGTTATGTTTCGCAAGGTTGGCGTCTGGTCAGACGTTGTCTCCTCCGAGCAACGTCGCGTCGCGAGCAAGAAGCGACACGACAAGGAAGAACGTCTCATCAATATCAAGTTTTGCGGTGACCGTGCCGCGTACAACCGTTGGAAGGCCATGAACGAGAAGGTTTCGCTCGGACGCATTCGCGACGTGTCCCCACAGCTTCTGGTCAAGTTTGCACAATGGATCGAAGAGAACCCGGACTTTCTGTACCCGGGAAGTAAGGATACTTCGATGTTGAACGCCGAACACCATGTCCGGGACCCGCTGTCGTATCAGTACGATACACTCCGTGGATTTCACAACATTTCGCTCGTCAACGCCGACGTTTCCAAGGAACATATGCTGACGACCATCAAGGGGTGCATGTCTTCTTTGACTTCGGCCCGCATCGAGGTCACACTCGAGTTCGACCGTTCGCCCCTCGAATACACGATGACGGACAAGTACCCACTGTTGAAAATGCACGGGTGTCAGCGTCTAATTTCCGGCGAAAAGCACGTGATTCTCGCAGTCAACAATGACAAGCTTGTATTTGAAAAGACGACCATTATGATTAAGCGCCTTCCTGACGAGTTCCACCATCAGCTCAAGGGCCATTGTGAGCACGAGGGTCTCTTCAAGGAACTCGAGTGTCACAGAGTGTTTGCGTATACACCTGGCCTCATTACCAAGGCGACGATTTCGGGCCAGATAAGATCGAGTCCGTCTGACCGTGAAAATTTCAAGATCGAGCTACGCCTGACGAGCCGTGCGAACAAGACTTTTTCCTTGGAGGACATTCGACAAAAAAAGCGCCTTGAGTTTGTCAACAAGCTCAAGAAGGAGGCCGCCGAAAAGCGCACGGGAGCGCGGCGAAATGCATCACGCCCCTCTAGCCCATCGCCGGTTGGTATGGCCCAAAAGCTTCTACAGCTTGGTCAGATGTACAAAGAGGGTCTCTTGACGAAAGAAGAATTCATGAAGGCAAAGGACACCGTGATGTAAAGTAAAAATACAATATATAAATACAAGTCCTTTTATCGTACATGTCAGAGTTTTGGAATCCCCACGAACCGTTGAATATAATAGGACCGATACTTCTCGGGGATTTTAAAAAGTTGGTGTCGTTCTGCGACACCAACATGAAGGAAAAAACGAAACGCGAAATTGCTACCCAGTACATTGGGTTTCTAGTGAACGATGCTAGTCTACACCGAACAACGGGCAACGAAATGAAATGGTACGAACTAACACAAGATCAGCGCAACGAACTTGTTGATAAGCTGATCTCTGAATGGCATAATACGTATCCAAACGACCTGGAAACGGAATACGTCCCCTACAGTGCGCTAGACTCCGCGCGTTACCGTACCGTAATGGACTCGTTACCCGATTCTCGACCGTCAAAGAAGGCGCGGTTTGTTCAACACGTTACAGGGACATCTTCCGCCTCAGCACGCGCTCCGAACACCGATGTTCGTGAGGACGACGGCACCGCACCTTGGGACGCTTGGTTCGCAGAAGAGGACCGCATTGTCGGGGACAAGCTCCAGATTTACAGTGCAAACCAGCTATCGGGCATAATCACGTGGGAGGTTGTTCTGGATAAACACGGTAGAAATAAAATGGTTATCGTAAGCTCGGAGAGCGACAGTGACACCGACGAAGATTAATATTCAATTTCTTCTAACCCATGCGGATGAATTGCACTTATGTGACGCACGAAACAGATCGAATTCAAAATTAAACGAGCGAAATGGCAGGAATAAAAGAAATATACCTGTTTGACGGCTACGAATCCGATCGCGAATCAATAGATTCCGATATAGTTCTTCCCACGAGACCACAACAAACAAGTATTGCAAAACACGAATACCTGTGCTTGATGTGTGGGGTTACTGCAGTGGCCATAGTCGCCACTGTCCTTGTCGTCTTTCTCCGCCCGCACTAAGTTTGCGTATTTTTTCTCAGCATTTCGCGTACGCGACGGGGTTAGTATCCAAACACGCGTGTCTAGGACTACTTCTAACATAGTAGTGTCAAATCATAATGAATTCAATGTTTGTTATTTATATACGCGCGTTTACAGATAGCCGCGTCGTGCCGCGACGTTTTCAGAGCACTCTCTCGGGTCTTTGGTCCAGTATTTTACCAAAGGCCACGCGGATTCGGGTATGCCGTCGAATTTGGCCCTCATTGCTGCGATTTCGGACTCTGAAACGCGCGCCAATGGCAGATTATCAAAGTACGAATGGTCAAAGTCTGTACATCTGGAGACCAATTCGGGCGTAATTATTTCGTAGTTGTATTTTCCATTTTCGTCAAAGCAAAAGGACTGGAGCTTCGGCTTGAACGCGTTAAATGCCATCATATGCATCAGAAAGAACGTGGGCTTGTCAGACGGCCAGTAAGAGCCAGTGGAGTGGAATAGCGAGCCAAAGATTTCAGTCTCTCTGCGGGTCAGTCCAAAGTATTCTTTCGGGTGCTGTCTGCGTTGTCCTGGAAGCATGAGTGTTGTGGGAAGTGGTGGAGCGCTTACGACCGCCTTTTTCTTCGCGATTGCCTGCTTCCTAGTCAGGCCCTGGTAAAAATCAACCTCAGAGACCACTTTTTCTGGATCGTATGGTGACAAGAAGAGCGACAATGAGTTTTTGCCAAGACGGCTGATTTCGTGAATCACGGAGTCTGCAAAGAGTATGATTTGACCAGGTCTGGTCGTACAAATTGTAGTGCGTGGCCAAGGGACCAATTGGACCTGTGTGGGCTGTACGAATAGAGAGGTTTTGCCACCCATGTCTTGAAATATCTGACGGGCCCTTGGATCGTTGTTGGACCCCTTGTAATACGTGAACGTGCGTCCAGGAGTCACACAGACGACGGCGGAGATACCAGAATGACCAGATAAAACGTTCGGACCCTCTATGTGGGCCGCCTTGTGTCCATCGTCCTTGTTTACTGGATTAAAACGCATCCGGTTCGGCCTTATTTTCCAGTCAGCGGTACCCGTTGTTTCCGTGAAGATGGCATCGACAACAGGCGAGTCGAGTGCGAAATCGTGCGCTGTTGTCGCATACGCGTGCCACATACCCCCGTTTATGCCCGGGAGGCCCTTGCACGTCTTTGCGTCGATGTCTGACCAGCTTTGAGGCGTGGGGACGCGGTGTTTTGAAACTGCTCTCGCGTTCCAATATCTGACCATTTCAAGACAAGGACATTTCGGCACTGCCCCCGCGTCTATGATAGCCACTTCGATTTCGCCGCTTTTGAGGCGTGTAATCGCTTCTTTGACCTGATCCGCACTGAATGGCACGACGTGTTCGTGTTGGTTCGGGTTACCCATGGCCTTTTTGCGGCGCTTGGCTGGGGGGGCTTGAGACATGTTGTGTATACGTAGTAGGAATGATTGTGTGTATGCGTTGCCGTGCTCCTGGTGGGATTTAAATGTTGCCGTGCTCCTGGTGGGATTTAAATGTTGCACGGGGCATATTTAAAGGTTAGTCGTTGTCAACGACGTTTGTACCCAGCGACGCCAAAGAACGCTTTTCGCGCGCTATTGGCACCGCCGTCTTGTGCTCCGTCGTGGTCTTCTGCTCTTCGTCTTGTTGAGCATCATCGCGCAAACAAAAACAATACATTTGTAATGCAATACAATCGTATTTATACACGATAACATTGTCATAAAATAAGCATTTTATCAACCTCTCTGGGGATCCGCCACCCCTTTGCGTTCATCGCGCCTAAAACGTGGCCTAGACGGACGTCCTGACGAGTAGAGAGACGCATATCGCGGCGCTTTCCACGCAATGTATGAACGACACGCCTCAAGTCGCCAAGCTCTTTGAGGCTGTTGTTTTTGTCTTCGCGAACCATTTTTTCTAGAACCAGCAGCAATTCTTGCGTTTCGTGTTCTTCTTTCAGGGTGTGCACTATGGGTGCCACACGAGGCCGGGAAGCGGTTGCAGTATCCACTCCCGGATTCGCACTCCGTAATTCCGCCAGACTTTCTTTCAAATCGGTTATCTTGCCTTGAAGGAATGCAATATCTTGTTTCTTTCGCTCTTGTGCCCATATATCACTGTCGTTCGTTTTTGTGTTTTCTATTCGGCGACATTGTTCCTCCGTTGCCATGATTTCGTGGCGGAGACCCGCAACCCTGAGCCGTACTCCTCTGGCATGCTTTTTTCGATCCAAAAACGCTTTCCGTTGTATTTCCGTAGTAGATTGCGGATGTGCGTTATGCACAATCCGAGAGAGAGCATGTTGGACAAATTGTGACCGCTTGGAAGGCTTTTGACCGGTGCCATGGCCCGAGCTTGTGTGAGATCGCTTACGCGACGAATACGCGGACGTAGCCCTACTTCGTTGAATGCGTTCGTGACCGTGAAGATTTGGAACTCGATGCCTTTTGCTCATTTGACGAAATAATATGTTTTTATATAGATGACTTTTACTAATCGCGGTGTATTCGATCACAGTTTTCGCTTCTTGACACGGTCGGCAATGGTTGGCGTCGACGGCTTTCTTTTAGACACTGGAGGCACGACAACGACCCTTTCGAGTTTGAATACGGGATCCCTGCACAGGGGACATGTCAAGCGTGGACTAGAGGTCGCGTGCCACATGTCATTCATACAATTCCTGTGAAACAAGTGCTGACAACCCGTTCGAAATAAATCCTGCCGAAAAGGCTCGAGACAAATCGAGCAGACGTCGTCTGGAACAAGAAGCCTGACTGGTGGCTCGGTGGACACTGGGAGTCTCGCCGCTGTAGGGCCCCATTCGATGGGATGAGGCGGTGACCCCCGAGGGTCGCGCCACTCAAGACCAACCTGTAAAATAAAAGTATTGCCACGTCTAGATTTCGCGACGAGAATATCCACCAACGTGTCCGGATGATCGTGCAACACATCTGGGATCTCGGACCGTATTTCATCGGTCAAGTACGAAGCCATCGTACAGGCGTCCGACTCGTTAGCTTGAAACAACACTCCGTTTGGAATTCTCGCAAAGTGAGCTATGGAATTTACGTCCCAATGGGGCAGGGTTTCCATCGTCTCAAACAGAAAAGAGAAGCTGCCAGCGGTCTCCTGTACACACGACGGCGCCTGCACTATTATTCGATACGCGTTGCGCATGCCATACACTGAGCGCACGTACACACTTATGATATCGTCAACGTCTTCACACGATATAAATATTTTCACATGATCGTATCCGTTCAGACCTGTTTTGATCATGCTCTCTACGAACCGAACAAAATTACCCACGATGGGCGCTGGATCACGTGCGCTGATATGCACTTGTGCATTCTCACCATCTACGTCCCATTCCCACCGGAGGTCTGGGTGCGGCTTTGACTGTGCGAATGCGTTCGCGAACGTGTTTACAGACCAGTTGCCGCGTTGCGACGCCGCATTGCCTGATAAGTGGAGGTGTACAGATGTCTTTTGTAACATGAGTTTCCCTGTAATAAGAATAATAAGTTGTTAACGTTTACGTTTTTTCTGTACTGGTGGGTTGCTCGTCGAAATCGCTGATTTACCGTGCGCGAAGCGGGCATTGTCCGATTCTATGGAAGCTTTGTAGTCCATGCGTTCGATAAATGATTTAATAGCATGTCCCTGTTTGTCTTTTGGTTTCCATTTGTCAAACTCGCGAACAGCTTCGTGAGTCTCACGAACAAACTTTGCGGCCTCGTCGTCCAGTTCGTCTGGGTCCGCAAATTCAAAGTCAGAACCCTCGTCATCGGGAACCACAAATCCGTCGTCTGCATAACCATGCATGTTCGGATTTGATGAAGCTACGTCTTCCTCTTCGCCACCCGAATCGTTCTCGGCTCCCTCGTAAAGAGGCATAGAAGTCGTATTTTCGTCTTCAAGGCGGCAAAAGGTCATTCCATCACCACCCGGTAGAAACCCGACATCCTTCCACGCCTTGATGACAGCCCCCCGCGCAGAACCTTCGGGCACAATAACGTGTTTTTTTACGGAAGAACTCTCAACGAGTTCCCACTCGTTCGTCTCATCAAATTCCCACGCACGACCTTCTTGCTTTGGCGTTTTTTTAATAAAAGAGACCTCAAGTTGACCTTCGGGATTCACGCCCACAATTTCACCATAACGATCATCCGAGGACGTTGTTTGAACAATCAAGTCTCCGGGAGTGTACATACAGACATTGTTTAAGTTCCTTATATATTAAAAAACGCTTATGTTTTACTCTTTTGGGTTTATATGTTTTGATTTGATCCTGTGCGTGACGTCGTTCCCTTTGGATTTATACGTAATTATAGACATACCATCACCATTGTCCTTCACAAAAGTGCCCGTATACACCTTGTCCTTTTTAGCATAGTAAAATCGAATTTTCGATCCGGGAAAAAAGATTCGCTTCTTGCGGCGTGGAGTTGTACTTTTTTTTCGCTTAGACTTTTTACTTTGTCTCTGATCATTGTTCGCGCTAGAATCACCCACTATAAGCTGGGCAAGGTTGGTCACTGACAAAGCGACGTCGCTAAGAATTCCGACGGCCTGTGTCAGTACCGAAACAGCGTCAGGGTTGGCACTGTTCACCGGTAATTTTAAAGAACCCGGCCTTCTCTTTCCGCTTCGTTTCCGCGTGCCCAGAGAAGCCTTTTTCTTGGCGACAGCCTTCTTTGTCCCAGAGGCACTGGTTGGCGATTCCGTCAAGTCGATGGCGTCTTCAGCGCCTCTGAGGAGGCGGTCATCAAGTGACTGACTACCAATGTGGTGCACATATTCTTCTTCGTCCTCTTCTTCGCCAGACTCTTCGGCAGAGGCGGCTTGGCGGCGCAACGCTGCGATAATATCCCCATTTGAAGAGTTTAAGTTGATGCCAAACTCGCGAAGTTTGCCACCTCTTGCCAATCTGCGCAATTCGGATCTGCTCAACGACGCAAAGTTATCGCTACTCACTTCGGACTCTTCTTCTTCTTCGGACTCTTCTTCTTCTTCTTCGGACTCTTCCTCTTCTTCGGACTCTTCTTCTTCTTCTTCGGACTCTTCCTCTTCTTCGGACTCTTCTTCTTCTTCGGACTCTTCTTCTTCTTCTTCGGACTCTTCCTCTTCTTCGGACTCCAATTGGCGGTTTCCGAGTGCTAGCATTTTTTCATCAACGTATTTGTAATCTTTCATGTACGCTTTTTGGATGCGTTCGCATTCGGGGGCCTTAATCCTATAATGCTTCATATTTTTGAGAAAGTCCCAAAGTGTAAGATTAATATTTGGCTGTGGCCCTCTTTTCCTTATCATGGTGGGAGTAGTTTTTTTCGAAAATCCGTAATCAATAACGTACATACGTTTGTAAGCATCCAACATCAAATTTAACGGATTGCCGTCGTTTTGAAGGACACCCGCCGTGTCTAGGCGTACACATAGTGCGTAGAGCTGCGCCTGCATTTCTTTTGGCAAAACTCGTTTATCAGAGTTTGGGTACTCGCGTTTCATGTATGCAACGATAGTCTCTTCCATTTTCCCCATAATAATGTACTTTTGTGTAGCATTGACAGCATACACTTTAGGCGCGACGCCTTCAGCTGCTGCGGTTTTTTGCAGTTCTGCCTCTTTTATGATTGAGCCCGAAGATTTGGTGGCGGAAAACAACTTGATCGCATATTCTTTGCCCGAAGCCCCCCGTGCAATGAACGTGGTGCCTTCTTTGCCACTTTTTCCGCTGATACTGTACGATCTTTCTATTTGTGTTCGTGTCAATTTGGACAACTTGACAATGTCGGCCATTTATTGTATTTGGATTCGGCCTTTATATATATGCCTTTTTCTAATCAGACGTGTCGATACATTGTTCAAGTCCCATTTCGTAACGCCGGAGCTGTTCTAATTCGTCCCGCGTGAACGAGGAACACTCGCCCGGTGTCAAGCGCCCGCCCATGTACGTTAAAACGCTGTATATTGCGTGAGATAGAACTACGCAAGCTTTGTCTTGGTCCAAAGTGTTATGTAGCTTTGAGACGAGCGTTTCCAATATTTTTTCGCTGGCTTTGTGCATGGTTAAGAATTCGTAGTTAAGCAAAGTTTCGGTTTGCCACCCCGACGGGGACGGTTTACACAGTACCATTTCTTTGCTGGTTGACATCATAATCGGATTGTCTTTGTGCGCACGCATGAATGACTTCACTGCCCTAGATCGTCCCTCGTAGGATGCTCTCTCGCCCTGCCAGCACGAGTTCGGCCTGTGCTCGTGTCTTGACCAAGGCCAGTCGTCGGTTGTTATGTGAAAGGCTTTATTTTCTTTGTAAAACGGCTGGACGGCTGCCCACATACGATGCACTGTAACTGTGTCCGGGTCCAACCACGACGAAATGTCTTCCAGTGACTTTTGCGACTCTGTTTGCCAGCCACCGTTGGTCCATTTTACAGTTTCGAGAGTCTGGGGCTTGATGAACCCAATAAACCCCGGCCCGCGCCTCAAAAAATTCGGAGACAGGTCAAATCGCCAATGTCCATTGCGTGTTGTTGGTATACATTTCATACCACGGTCCCACAAGAACCTCTCGACAACTTTGAAGGTCCAGTGCCCTGCAGATTGACCAAATTCGGAGACTGGTCGGCCGGATTCTTGTGCCAAAAGCGCCGAAACGTTATGAAGCGTGGAAAATGGAACTTCATAAAGTAAATGCTCTAAACAATAGATGGCCTGCTTTCCATCGTTTGTTTTCAGATCTGACATTTCTGCGAATACTGTTCTGCTTTATATATGAATCATTTTTTGATCATGTGGATTCTCGTTTCGGTGATATGTATGTATTTAACCCTCGCGATTTGGTAAAATCATGACGTCTTTTGTTCGCCAAGCCGCTCTTGTTCGCCAATACTCTCCTCAAAAGGTTCTGTTCGGCATTCGACACGCAGTGGGCTGGCACAACGTTGTCTACGACCCCGCAGGCATGCACGGGTACTCGGAATTTCCCGATACGTCCCTGACCACCGAGGGCATGCGCCAAGCGGCCGTCGCCATAGCCCCCAAAGTCGATTTCGTCTTTGTGTCGCCGCTCATGCGAACACTCCAAACGGCCAACATCATGTACCCAGATACCCCACAAATTGCCCTCGAATACCTGAAAGAGTACCCTCCGGAGGAGAACATCGACAATCGGCGCCCCGAAACGTCGTTGCTCCGGCGTTTGTTTCCAACAGTCGACTTTTCCGATTTGACGGACGAGAGGCAGCCATGGCCCAACCCCGTGGACGTCGACGAAAGCGTGAAACGCGTCAAAGAAATTGTCATGGGCGCCAAAGCCACTCGTTTTGCCGTCGTGACGCATTCTACATGGCTCAAGTACTGGATGACGGGTACGTGTAACGCGGAATCAGAACTGATTCACTGTCATCCCTACAAATTAATTTTTTGATACGATTAAGTGACATTCCAAATAAACGACTCGTGAAAATTAGAACATGAGTCTTCGCAGGGCCAAAAACGGGACTGGTGGCGAAATTACGTTATGCAACAAGTACGTATATCACAAATGGGACACTGGCCAATACAGCGAGCAGACCCTCGGCCGCGGGATAAACAAGAAAGAGTGGATATTTGAACACGTGAAAGATGCTGAGCATACTCGCCTTGTCAACATTCTTTTGGCCGACTGGTCTGTGTACGAGAATGGATGGCTTGTCGACGGAGACTCAAACCAAAACTTGTTCTATTATAAATGTCAAATTGGGAATTGTGGACAGTACGCACCGGAAGCATTGGAATATTTAAAGAATATGAAATAAATAACGACATCAATTAAAATTAAGAAATGAATGCTACAAAAACGTCGGAACCCCCGAGTACATTTACCATTGTCATTTGTTCGACCTTTCCCTTTTTATTACTGTTGTGTAGCTGCTGTATCATAGTTTGTACAGCGGAACGGCGAAAGCCTCTTGCTCGCGCGCCCGTCGTTGTTCCAATCGTTTTAGAAGCAGAGTTGATAGACGCAAAAACGGTGCCTCCTCTGCATACAATTTGTATGAGGTTGTTGCTCGCTTGCTTCGATAGGTCCAAAACCCCATTTCCGCACTATTCGGTCATTTCAGCAAGCCTCTTAATAGGGCTGTAAGAGGTGTCCAAAAAAAATATTTCAGCTGGTTGCCCCCCA
>Ga0209630_10005792_pt1 | contig 10366 bp, 10 predicted proteins | sample COG_01_FD_184745 | JGI IMG/M metagenome (GOLD analysis project Ga0209630, IMG submission 184745) | Pelagic Microbial community sample from North Sea - COGITO 998_met_01 (SPAdes) (version 2) | ecosystem: Environmental > Aquatic > Marine > Neritic zone/Coastal water | place: Helgoland, sampling... | reverse complement strand
TCCGGAAATTCTGGTTGTTTTAGGCGGCTCTGCAGCGAAGTCTATGCTTGCTGAAACTTCTGGGGTGAGCCGTTTGCGCGGCAAATGGTATAATTATTCCACACCTAATTTATCTCGCCCAGTTCAAGCTACAGTAATGTTTCCGCCCGGTTATCTGCTTAATTCCCCTATACATAAGCGCGAGGCCTGGCAAGACTTGCTTATGATCCGCAACAAACTTGAAAGTCTTAATTTGGACTAAATTAATACTTAAAAACCGATAAGGATTAAGCTAATTATCCTACCACTATTTAGTGGTAGGATAATTTTAGTTAATAAGATGGTTTTATTCAGGCAATGGGAAGCAATTATGCTTTTTGCTGTTTTTCTCCAACCCAGTTAAAGACTAGGCTCGAAAAATATCCAATCATTATCCAAAAAAGAGCACTAAGAACTATTGTTGAAGCGGCAAATTGCGCAGCAAGTTCTGGAGGAACATCTGAAGCTCCACTGGCATGAGGAGCTCCCCAAACATGAGGTAGTGCTATGAGTACAAGACCCAAAAACTTAATTATAGGGGATTTTCCAAATGCGGTCATACCCAAACCTGCTGCACTGAGTAAAACGGTTGCCAGCCACCATATCTGGCGAGCGGTTAGATCAGCTGCCGGCATCGTGGGGAGTTCTGGTGGCAGTCCGAGATTTGGCGCCATTGTGAAAACAGCGAAACCAGCTAACCCCCATAAAACTCCTCTGCTAGCTCCAAATGGTGCCTTTTCAAAGGTCAAGCCAACTATGAGGAGTAACGAAAATCCAATCCCAACCACAAGATTAGCAAGAAAACTATATGCTTGCCTCTCTAGTCCATCTTGGGCCCCCCAATCTTCTTGTTCAGCATCATCGCTTGCTACTTGTTCTTCTTTATTGTCTTGCGCTTCGTTATGATTATGGGTTGAGTGATCGTGACCACCTGATGAAGTCTCATAGGTTTCGGCTTGAATTATCATAGGTGTGGTTACAAAAGCTTGAATTTGCGTTATTAAAACAGCAGAAAGCAGGCCTGCGGCAATAGCCGCAGAGAAAATTCTAAAAATCATAATTAAGTCCCTTAAGGTATTAGTGGCAAGGAAATGCTAATGCGTGGCGTGTGTCATGGGCCGCGTTGTGGGCTATCGTTGAATGAGAAAATCCAACCACAAACAAAATCGCAGTTCCAAAAGCAACAGCTAGAATACGAGCCTTAAGGGTTTCATTGATGGCGACATCGGAATCTGTCGCATTGATCGTTTTTATAGTCATTATTTTGTTCCTTTAACTATCTCACCCGATAGCATTGGGTTTAAATTAAGTGTGGCAGGTATTCTGGCTTTAATGAGAAAACTCACCTTCACAGTTGCGGGGGCAGCCACGTCAGCAATTCCTTGAATAGGTAAATTACTCGTGTTCCCTATTAGTCTCGAGGGTTGTACCCATACGAGAACCACACACTAGTTAACAGGTACATTACAAATGATTGTTCAGCAAGAAAATTCCTCACTGCTCGTGCTATATTATTAATTATCAACTCTAGGCCATCATATATTTCAAGGTGCAGGAGTCATTGGCACTAATTTTACTTTCCTTATACACACATCTTCGTCTAAATATATTAGATAGTTACAAGCTTTTATATAAAGTTTTTTTTGGAGTTTTTTTTTGGACGAAGTTGAATCCCCCTGTATCTCGGTATGCAAAATGGACCCCTATACGAACTATTGTCTTGGATGCTGGAGAACTCGCAGTGAAATAAGTGGCTGGAGTGAGGCATCAAATGAGGCTCGCTGGAGAATTATTAGTAACATGCACAAACGCCGCAAAGCTGCTCGTATGAAGAAGCCTCCAGAACCGTCAGGTCGTTTAATATAATTTTCTTTTTAACTTTATTTATAATGATTCTTCTAAGATTTTATCACGTCTCTATTAAGTTGTTTGGGTTGAAAAGTGTGAGCTTGCGATATAAATCCACTGCCTCTGTAATCTAGCTACTTTTTTTATATTAGACCTGCACAAGTGGAAAATAGACTACTCTGATAAAGTGTCTGCTACGCGAGAATTATATGTTAAAAAATGAGCTGCAGTCCTCAACTGCAAAAGTTTGCAAAAAATTTACTGACCCCAATGTCACTGCCAATGGGGTACAGAGGGCAACTGTTGCACTTACCCATCTGAGGACTTTATGGTTTAATACTGGAAGTCTCTGCAACATCGCGTGCCAGAATTGCTATATGGAATCAACACCTAAAAATGATTCTTTAGCCTATCTTTCAACTCAGGACGTTGAAAAATTCTTAAATGAGGCCCGTTCTGAAAATCTACCCATAGAAGAAATTGCCTTCACTGGAGGTGAACCCTTTATGAATAAGGCTCTAATTGCAATGTTACAGATGTCACTATCACGTGGCTATAAGGTTTTAGTGCTAAGTAATGCCATGAAACCAATGCACCATCGCTTTAAAGAGTTGCTAAAACTAAAACAGTTCTACGGAGAGAAACTGGCGATCCGGGTTTCTATTGATCACTACAGCCGTTTGAAACATGAAGTAATCAGGGGGGCTAATACATGGAAGCCAATGTTAGAAGGGCTCAAATGGCTATCAAAAAATAACTTTAATCTATCCATCGCTGGCCGCACTTGTTGGAACGAAAGTGAGGCTAAAGCTCGAAGTGGTTACGCCGCTCTATTCGAGGCTGAAAATATTTCCATCAATACCCAGGTCTCAACCTCACTGGTCTTGTTTCCGGAAATGAATAATGAACTTGATGTGCCAGAAATTACTATCAATTGCTGGGATTTACTAGGTGTCGCCCCTGAAAAGATGATGTGTGCCAGCTCGCGCATGGTCATAAAGCGCAAAGGGAGCGCTGATCCTTTGGTTGTTCCATGCACACTGTTGCCTTATGACCCCAAGTTTGAGTTGGGCCATGATCTCGGTGGTTCATCCAAAAATGTTCACTTGAACCATCCCAATTGTGCGAAATTTTGCGTACTTGGTGGCGCATCGTGTAGTGTTGGATAATTAGAAGAAATGGGCTTTTGTCAGACAATTAGACCAATTATGTCTATGGGGGTCTGTGTAAAATTGACTGTGTCTTAAACAGTTAATGTAACGACCAATACAAAAATATGAATTGAATTTTCTGGCCAAAAAATGATTGGAAAAGGGCCACCCTTGGCCCTCCTAGTGGCTTTGACACCTGCTGGTGGAAAAGATTTTGTGTCTTCTTAATGTTAGAGTACGCCAATAAAACAAGCTCTAAGAACGTTAAGTTATTTGTAATAAAAAATTAGATTTTTTTATGGCAATAGACATCTATAATAGGCATCCAGTAATTACATGAGATTGGAGAAACCGTGCAAAACATCGAAAAAAGCTCTTTGGGCGGCTACACCCAAACTACAGAACAGATCACTGTTACAGTTGATCCTATATTTCTTGATGATGAATCTGATCCCGATGCTGGGATGTTTTTTTGGTCCTACCATGTTGTCATTCAGAATAATGGTCCTGAAACTGTTCAGTTGTTGTCGCGCTACTGGCGTATAACCAATGCGTTAGGCGCCTTGCAGGAAGTTCGTGGAGATGGTGTTGTCGGCGAACAACCGGTACTTGAACCAGGACAGTCCTTTGAATATACTAGCGGTACGCCTTTATCCACATCCTCTGGCATCATGGGCGGAAACTACCAGATGATTTCAAGCGACGGTAAAAATTTTAATATCAATATTCCAACTTTTTCACTCGACTGTCCCTATGAGGGACATGCTGTCCATTAAATCTTGATTTCTCCGACCTGCAGACACACATATTCCATTATTATGGCTTTTCAATTTATGATATTGGTATAATTAACATGAGTACTGATGACAAACTACGTTTGATAAAAGACAAGGGTACCAAGCCCTCGCGCGAAGAAGCAGAAGATGCCATTCGCACGCTGCTGCGTTGGGCTGGAGATGATCCTAATCGAGAGGGCTTGATTGACACTCCAGCTCGTGTGGTACGCTCATATGAGGAATTCTTTGCTGGCTATGAAGCCGACCCTAAAGACCTGCTAAATCGTACCTTTGAGGAAATCGACGGGTACGATGAAATGGTACTACTTAAAAATATAAGATTTGAGTCTCATTGCGAACACCATATGGCTCCAATTATTGGCAAAGCTCATATTGCCTATCTTCCTAGAACTAGAGTAGTTGGTATTTCTAAACTGGCTAGATTGGTGCAAATGTTCGCTAAGCGCCTAACTATTCAGGAAAAAATGACATCGCAAATTGCCAACACTTTAAATGAAGTTTTGCAGCCTCAAGGTGTTGCAGTAGTCATTGAAGCGGCTCACCAATGCATGACTACTCGCGGCGTACACAAGCCCGGTGTATCAATGATAACCTCAAGAATGCTTGGTGCGTTTCGCGACAATCCGTCGACCCGTCGAGAATTACTATCTATGGTTAGTTACTCATCCAAGGCTGAAGGTAGCCTCGTTTAAGCCTTTGTTTTATTCTCGACTTGACCAAACTAGTTACAAATAGGGATTATGACTTTTCGATAAACGGGCGATAGATAAGGCGTGATTCTATGATGGATTATCGACCCATTTTTTTGGTCATTGGTATTTTACTGTGTGCTCTTGCTCTCAGTATGATAGTGCCTGCCATTGTGGATGCCTTTGCGGGCAATCCAGACTGGCAGATATTTGCCATCTCCTCTGGGGTAACCCTTTTTATCGGAGGCGCCATGACACTTACGTCTAGGTCCGGAAACCTGCGCTTGTCGGTACGCCAAGCTTTTATAATGACAACTCTCAGCTGGGTCGCGTTGACCCTATTTGCATCTATTCCATTTATTTTTTCTGAATTACAGTTGAGCTTCACTGATGCTTTTTTCGAGGCAATGTCGGGCATCACAACGACCGGATCAACGGTTATTACGGGCCTGAATACGGTTCCACCGGGTATCTTGCTTTGGCGTGCGCTACTGCAGTGGTTGGGTGGAATTGGTATTATTGTCATGGCTATCGCAGTATTTCCCATGTTGCGCGTTGGTGGCATGCAATTATTCCGTATGGAGTCATCTGATCCATCGGAAAAAGCCTTACCCCGCGCAGCTGAAATTGCTAGTACAGTAAGTTTAATTTATTTGGGGCTGACCTTTCTTTGTGCCATTTCTTACTGGCTCGCTGGGATGTCAGGCTTTGATGCTGTTGCACACTCGATGACAACTATTGCAACTGGTGGTTACTCAACAACAGATGGTTCTATCGGTAGCTTTGAGAGCTGGCCCATTGATCTTATAGCCACTGTTGGTATGATCGTTGGAAGCCTTCCGTTTATCCTTTACTTGAAAACACTTCAAGGTAATTACAGAGCCCTTTGGCAGGACTCACAGGTCCAGTGGTTTATTTCAATTGTAGTTATAATAATGCTAGCAGTTGCCTCTAGATTGTGGCTCTCAAGCGAACTTGAACCGATACAAGCGCTCCGCTATGCCGCTTTCAACGTGGTCTCTATAATCACTGGTACCGGCTATGCTACTTCCGATTATTCTCAATGGGGAAGCTTTGCAGTGCCAGTTTTCTTTTTCATAATGTTTATCGGTGGTTGTGCAGGATCAACTACCTGTGGCATCAAAATTTTCCGCTTTCAGGTCCTTTACGCAGCGGCACGGGCCCAACTGCACCAGTTGCTGCAACCTCACGGTGTTTTTATGCCATATTATAATCGGCGCCCTATTTCTGACGAGGTAATAGTTTCCGTACTAAGTTTTTTCTTCGTCTTCGGTGTCTGCTTTGCCCTACTGGCTATTGGCCTCGGTATGTTAGGGTTGGATTATCTGACAGCAATTTCAAGCGCTGCGACAGCCATATCTAATGTTGGTCCAGCACTAGGGCCAATTGTGGGTCCGGCTGGAAATTTTCAGTCTATTCCTGACGCAGCCAAGTGGCTGATGGCCGGGGGCATGCTTCTGGGAAGGTTGGAGCTGTTCACTGTTATTATACTGTTCAGTCGCTCATTTTGGCGCGGTTAATTTGACCATTCGGATAGATATTTTAAGAAATTTTTTTCTAATTCAGCATTTATGTCCATGATCAATTTTTCTGTCAGAATAAACCAGGCCTGCTCACGTTGATTAATGCTTGAATCTTCAGGAACCGTCACAGAACGAGTAGCACGTGCTTTTGCAAACCCTTTGCTATTACCACTATCATCAAAAATTTCTAGCTTTGCTTCGAGAACGGCATCATATCGCTCAGATTGATCATTGGTAAATACCCCTATGATCCCTTTTTTTTTGTCTAACCTAGTTTCCGTGACTGAAGCCTCGATGATGGTAAAACGTGCGAAATTGTTTGTACCGTTAGCATTAAGACGATCTTTGGCCCAACTGCTTAGGGCACCCGCAGGCGGTATATGGAAAAGATGGTCGACGTTAGGAGAACTCATTGGCTGATTGTAAGAATTAACGATTTCTAATTTGGCAACATTCAAGCTTAGCAACTTTAGGTGCTGGAAAGTTAGTTCAGGAAAAACCTGAGTAGTTGAATTAATTTGACAGCTTGCCAAATAAAAAATCACGAATACACAAGGAAATAACCTAATTATTAGAAGAAACCGCTTAATCATAGTCGTTGCCTTGTTTATCTATAGAATTAGATGAATTTTGACAAAACGTTATAAGGTCTTAGAAATTTCTCTCCGAAGAAGCAAGGCGGTTGTTGTATTTTTTTCTATTCTCCAAAATAGCATTATTAACTTTACTATCAATTAACGAAGTGAAATTTACGCTACAAAATAAACATAATTGAAGTTTGCACATCACCGAATAAAAAAGTAATTCATACTATTACCATGGAGTGCCAATGACATTTGCCAACGGGTCTGCTTGCCTGAGATTTAGTGATACTTTATAAGAGTTATTTCAAGAATCTAGTCTGGAGTTGTTAATTTTTTGTTCTGTAAATACAGTTGGCATTCGTACAAAAGTGGACTGCTCTTTTTAGCGCTACTTTTAATGCTGTTCCTATCTTCTAATAGTGCACTTGGTGAAGACGCGCCTCAATTGGTCTTGCCTAAAATTTTGAATTATCAAGATGTTGGACGTTATCAACGTATTTTTGAACTTCAGGAAGATGGTCATTGGAATAAAGCCAACAAATTGATCAAAGGACTAGATGAACCAATTTTGATGGGTCATGTTCTAGCCCAACGTTATTTGCATCCAACTAAATACCGATCCAAATACAAAGAACTTAAGGAATGGATGGCTCATTACAATGATCATCCAGACGCCAATCGCCTTTACAAATTGGCGCTAAGGCGAAAACCTTCAAATTGGCGTGCGCCTCAGTTTCCCGCTAAAGTTTTTAGGCATGCTAATATCAAGCCTCCAAAAAAAACTTTAACGAAAGGAAAAAATCTTTCGCGGTCTCAAAACCGCAAGGTACGAGACTACAAACGTCAAATTAAGAGTTACCTGCGTAAAGGCTGGACTAAATCAGTCAAAAGGCTAATTGACACGAAGGAAGTTAAACGTCTGTTTTCTGATTTTGACATTGACCAGGCTAAGGCTCGTCTTGCTTTAGGGTATTTTTTAGCTGGCCGTGACGAGTGGGCTACTATGTGGGCAAGCGAAGCGGCCGAGCGCTCCGGGCGTTTTTTACCAGAAGCGAATTGGACTGCCGGTCTTGCTTCATGGCGTTTAGGAAATCTATCCAAGTCTGCCTATTTTTTTAACGCAGCTGCTATCACTCAAGGCATGTCCGACTGGATGAAATCTGCATCTGCATTTTGGGCAGCGCGGGCTTATCTGGTTAGTGGTAAACCTGAAAAGGTTAACCCCATGCTGGGTCTGGCAGCGGCCTATCCGCGGACTTTCTACGGCCTACTAGCCCGGAAGATGCTTGATTTGCCAACTACATTTTCGTGGTCTCCACCCGCGCTGGAGCAACTGGAGCTTGACGCTTTAATGACAGCGCCAGCAGCTCGTCGCGCCATTGCCTTGTTGCAAGTTGGAGAAATCCATCGTGCCGAACGTGATCTGCGTAGTTTTGCTGCTCGCTCAAGTTCAAATGTCAGCAGGGGAATTTTGGCTTTGGCAGCACGTGCCAATCTGGCGTCCTTGGCGGTTCGTCTAAACTATATCCTTTACCCAAAAGGCGGGGGCTTTGATGGCGCTGCTTATCCACTACCAACATGGAAGCCTAAGGGGGGGTACAGCGTCGATAAAGCATTAGTTTTCGCATTAATCCGTCAAGAGTCAGCCTTTAATCCTAAGGCAAAAAGTTGGGCTGGGGCACGTGGCTTGATGCAATTAATGCCCCGCACAGCAGGCTTTGTTGCGGGTGACTGGAAATTTCACCGTACCACTTCAACTTTACGTACACTTTACAAGCCGGAAATAAACATGATGCTAGGCCAACAATATATTAAGATACTGCTACAAAACAAAAAAATAAACGGTGATCTTTTCTTGATGGCCGCGGCCTGGAATGGTGGACCAGGTAACCTAAATAAATGGCGCAGCAATACCAACCATATGGATGATCCACTATTTTTTATTGAAAGCATTCCATCTCGGGAGACGCGTATTTTTATTGAAAAAGTACTAGCCAATCTTTGGGTTTATAGGGTCCGTCTAGGGCAACCAACGCCGTCCCTAGACGCTATTGCCGCTGGTCATTGGCCCGTATATAAAGCCTTTGATAACACACCTGCCCTACTTGCTGGAAATAGCTCTTATGTTGAAAACTGACGGAGTACGGGATTTTCTTGCTGTTAATATTGCAGTCTTGACAGTTTCGGATTCTAGAACTTTGGCGGATGACAAGTCAGGCGTTGTTCTTGTCAATCGAATTGATAAGGCTGGCCATAAGGTTGTCGCACGCGAAATTGTGACTGACGAAATCGGACGTATCGTTGAAAAGTTAAATAGCTGGATTGCTAATGAATCTATTGACGTGGTGATCGCAACTGGTGGCACGGGAGTAACTGGTCGTGATGTCACCCCAGAAGCTTTTTCTCAGGTTTACGAGAAAGAAGTTCCCGGCTTTGGCGAATTGTTTCGCTGGATCAGTTATAAAAAAATTGCCACGTCTACAATCCAGTCACGCGCAACTGCAGGAGTTGCGGGCGGCACTTACCTGTTTTCTCTGCCGGGCTCACCCGGGGCCTGCAAGGATGCCTGGGATGAAATTCTTGTGCATCAACTTGATTTCCGCCATAAGCCCTGTAATTTTGTTGAGCTAATGCCACGCCTCAAAGAGCACCTATGAGGTGTTTGTGGTAAGATTTGACATCATCAACATCTTCCAGAGTTTCGAGCAAGGCTACTTTCAACTTTTTTTGGCGCACTTTGATCAGAGAGTCAGTCAGTGAGTTTTTGCTTGACCAGCGCACCTGTTTGAAAAGCTCTGGTACGCAGGGGCTGCGTCTAGCCCCAACCAACCAATAGCCTCCGTCCACTGCGGGGCCAAAAACAACATCGTTGTGTCCAACCGCCTTGAAGGCAGTCTCAATATGATGTGGGCGAATGGCTGGAATATCGGTGCCAATAATAACCACTGGGCCTGGCGGCATATCTGCCATAACGCGACCCATGCGCTCGCCTATATCACCCCCTCCTTGTTTCAGGGCAGTAAAGCTATTGGGCCAGAAGGGCTTACCTCTGGTTGCTTTATCTGGACTGAGGGCAATCCAGCATTTCCAGCGGCTATCATTTCCCAGATGCCTTAGTACTTTGGTTGCAGTGCGACGATAAAACTGAGTTGCCAAAGGCATGCCAATGTCGTGGCCAAGACGTGTTTTAACCAGGCCCATCATCGGTTCTTTGGCAAAGACGACGAGGTGACGTTTTACTTTCATTAGTATATTTTTGCAATCAATTGAGGTTGAACCCCAAGAAAATATAGGGCTAGGCATAATAAATTTCTTAAGGGCCTCAGGATGTATCCATCACGATGGTATTTATAGGATGAAGTTATGGCGTGGGACTTGAAAATGTGAAGCCGGCTACGTCCAATTCTGCGTACGATCTCAACGTCCTCCATGATGGCGATGGGGGCATAACCACGGAGATCACGGTAAAACATCTTACTCATAAGCAAACCCTGATCTCCATAAGGTAGGGCTAGCGTTCGGGTGCGCCAGTTGACAATGGCTTTAAGGAGACTGGCTGCTGGAGTATTATTATCCAGCTTGTAGCTGAAAACCCCAGCGCGGCAAAGTCCTATGTTCTTAATAATGAATTGTTCAACTTCCTGAAACCAGCCAGCTTCAAGTTCGGTATCAGCGTGGAGAAACAAAAGCCATGCTCCCGTGGCTTGCGTGCCTCCGGTTGCAAGTTGTTTGCCG
>Ga0209630_10005787_pt1 | contig 10371 bp, 10 predicted proteins | sample COG_01_FD_184745 | JGI IMG/M metagenome (GOLD analysis project Ga0209630, IMG submission 184745) | Pelagic Microbial community sample from North Sea - COGITO 998_met_01 (SPAdes) (version 2) | ecosystem: Environmental > Aquatic > Marine > Neritic zone/Coastal water | place: Helgoland, sampling... | reverse complement strand
AACTCATCTGCATCAGCAGACATCTGCCCTGAAAAGGAAATCTTAATAGAATGGGAGGAAGAAGAAACGTCTCTCTTATTTTTGTTACGCGAATTAGAAAAGTTTTGCTGTTTGCTGCCTGCTCGTTCTTGGCAGCTTTCGCACACCCTAAATTATAATGGTAAAATTCAAAAATTCGGACGTTTGACGAGTAGTTCGTCACTTGAACTTCTCACTCCGCGCATTTCTTGTAAATGCGAACTGTAAAAAACGTGCAAACTGCAGTAATTTGATCGGAAACTGTATTCATCAGCTCTTACAGCAGAGATTCGTTCTCGCGACGAAGGTTTACGAGCACGAAGTATGGCCGAAGAACTCAATGAGATCAAAAAAAAATTTGAGGAATTCCTCGAAGAAGTCCCGGAGGTGAGCAAATACAACTCAAAAGAAACACTTCTGACATTTTTCTGAATAAAAAGGAAAGATCGCTTAGGACGACGTATAATTCTGGGTGTACTCACGTTGTTGTAGATCTTGATGAACTTCGAGCATTCGATCGGAAATTCGCGAATCGGTGAGACTCTATTTCTGTTGAAATTCCTATCTAAATCGCTACTTTAGACTTCTTTCGTATCCGGCTACGTATTATCAAGCAATGGAAATTGTACTTGGCCAAAGAGAACAAGAAAAGAACCAAAAAAGTTCTGACCAAAAGATTTTAATAAGTTTCTGTGGGAGGTAATTCAGTTCACGGAATTATCAGTATTAAACTTTTGTATACGATAGTTTCGGTCAAAATCACGTATCTCCTCGCGAACTTCTATCATCTTTTATGGGGAAGATAGTGAGTGTAGATGGCATTGTGACAAAATGTATGAAGCATGTTCTTGTAATTTTCTATTATAACAAATTTCAATTAAATATCAGGCTCCATGGTCCGGCCTAAAATGGTGCAAAGCTCGCAATATTGCACCGAGACAAAGTAAGTATGAATAATTTACACGAAGTGTAAACCTTATACACAATGACATATAGAGAGTTAACTCGTGATTCCTACCCGGATTTCACTGAAATTTATGGGAAAACTAATTTAAGGACATATCGTACCAGGTACGTTTTTATTTTCAACTTCCAATATTTTATCCCAAACAAAAATGGTAGAGATAAAGATGGACATATTCTGATCACAGAGTATGGACGAGAATTCAGCGTATACCGCGACAACCAAAGTATTACAATTCAGGAAATGCCAGAAAACGCTCCTGCAGGTATGATATTCACATGACAAGAACCCATCTGAACTTTGCAACTTAGGTCAGCTACCAAGATCAGTCGATGTAGTACTAGAACGAGACTTGGTAGATAAGTGTAAGCCGGGAGATAGAGTCAACGTTATTGGAATTTACAAGGTATCGAATTTTCGAGGAATGATTGCCATGCTAAAGATTTTGAAAGGCCATTCCAACCACAACGATAAATTCAGGTATATTCCGCACTGCCTTGATCGCATTAAATGTTCGACAACTTAATAAGGAAGTATCACGTCCAACATTATCAGAAAAGGTTTTTTGATTTTTTAACGCTTTCCTATGTTCTGATCATTCAATAGGATATCGAAGCAATGAAGAAACTCAAGAATATGGCTGCTGAGCAATTACTAGAACTATTGGGTAGATCATTGGCCCCTTCAGTTTGTGGACACGAGGTGCGCTCTTTGTTCATATTCTGCAGGCGTTTCATTATGCTTTGCTGTAGACTTTAAAACAGGCTCTCATTCTATTGTTACTCGGTGGTACTGAGAAAAATTTGCATAATGGTGCTCATATTCGGGGAGATATCAATTGTCTATTGGTTGGGGATCCATCTGTTGCTAAGTCACAGCTTCTACGCTGTGTAATGCGAGTTGCACCGTATGCCATCAGGTTTTCTCATTCTTTTACGTAGTCGAATGTTTTGAATAATTTTTATGCGCAGTACAACTGGACGAGGTTCATCTGGTGTAGGTTTGACAGCTGCTGTAACGACCGATCAAGAAACTGGAGAGCGCAGGCTTGAGGTATATTTTCGAAATACTCATGAATGATCAATGATTTTAAGTGTAGGCTGGTGCAATGGTGCTTGCGGATAAAGGCGTTGTTTGCATTGACGAGTTTGATAAAATGAGTGATGCAGATCGAGTTGCAATTCATGAAGTCATGGAGCAGCAGACTGTCACAATTGCAAAGGTATGCCACTCGGATATAAATGTGTTTGGCCATAATGAGCATTTTTTAGGCTGGCATACATGCCTCCCTGAACGCGAGGTGTAGTGTGTTGGCGGCAGCAAATCCTATTTATGGCAATTATGATCACAGCCAGGGAGTTACTCGAAACATAAACCTTCCAGATTCCCTGCTGTCGAGATTTGATATGCTCTTCATCGTTCTTGATAATTCTAATCCTGAGGTATACAAATACATTTCATTCATCTTTGTTCTTTGATTTAGTCCTTTCAGATTGACAGGAAAATTTCTACGCACGTACTCAACTTGCATTCGACTAGAATTGTTCCCCTGATGGATAGTGTAGACAGCGAGTGTGCACATGAAGATGTAAGAGATACCATACTTTTTTGCTGGAACTGTGAAAGAATACTTACGTGTTTAATCAGGAAGATTTTATGTATCAAAGGAAAGGCAAAGAAGGTTTTGCTTCGAAAAGTGAACTTCTCTCCCGGCGCTCCTTGCAAAAATATCTACACTATATACATAGAAAATATTTAAACGTCGGACCGGAACTCTGCATAAGCGCAGAAAGTTTTATTGCCGAACAATATTCACTCTGGCGAAGTAGCAAGGTATAGGATGTGTGCTCATTATTTTTATGCACCATCTAAAGATTGAAGCAGGCTGATGACATGAGGAATAGAAGAAGCATTCCTATTACTGCTAGAACGCTGGAAACGTTGATTCGCCTTTCAACTGCTCATGCTAAAATGCGTCTTTCAGGAAAAGTTGAGAGGATGGATGCCATGGCGGCAGTTGAGATAGTTAGACATGCAATCGAAGCTGAAGATTTAAAAAACGCCGCCTCCTTCAATGATGTAACTAGATTGGATACGGGAAGTACGTTTACAGCTTTTAACCATGAAGACTCCAAAATTCTGAAAATTCTAAATCTTAGTGAAAAATCGTGATGAAAGAAGAACAACTTTTGAAGAAAAGTTCAGATGGTGAGTCTTTTAATTATTCTTTAATTGTAAAAGAGTTATTTTTTTACTTATTAGTCTCATCCATCGGAGGGAAACCATCGAACTAGAATCAGTTTTGGGACTGGGCAGAAGCTGTGACTTGAACGATGGGGAAACAGAAGAGATTATAAAAAATATGCAGGTATTGAAAATCTCTTACAACTTATCCTAAATCAAGCTTCGAACTCTAGGAAAACAACCGTCTCCTTGTGAGTGAGGGAACTATCCATTTAATTTAAAATGTCCATCTTTGCATCTTGTAATTTCATTCCAAAGTCTTTCTACCATTTACGTATCGATCAGTCACTGATTGTTCTCAAGCATTTCCTCTTTCTGATTTTTTTCGTAGCTCATTCATACTGGTAGCAACCTTTCTTAACTAGGTAATGATAACCTTTCATTCTTACGCCAAGACTGTATATAATAATAAAAGAAATCGCAGTATATCGCAGTCTGAACGACACCACTACACCATACGATCCATTGGCGGTAGCCAGATTCTGTAAAGAATCGATATATCCAATTCAATAAGTAAAGAGCTCTGTATCCGCCCAATAGAAATACATAGTTTCCTGTGAGCGTGTCTACATTTTTGGTGCGCTGAAGTAACACCAACTGTGGCAAAATTGCAACTGCTTCCAGATAAATTGAGAAAGTCCACAGAATTTCGGGAATCGTAAAATCATGGTTAATCACCAGCGCGAGAATTAAACACGGCATTATTAGGAATATAACACGAAAAGTATCTTGTTCCTTATCATAAGTTTGGCGCACTACTCGATGAAACCGCATATACCAAATGATGCAGCAGCTACTACTTATAAAAAATAGTTTCATGACCGTATTGTAAATACTAATGAACGAAAAGAACAAATCGAGATAACGAGACATAAATATGATCCCATACAGCTCTTGCGTTTTTAAAGACACACCCGCACAGTTCTTTGTTGCATGTATTTTCAACAGGAGGACCTATGATAACAAAATTTGAAAAAACAGCTTTTGGAAATTTAGTCAAAACGTACGAATATGCTGAGGAGGTGAGTCATATCACCGGCTATGAATTCATGAAGTTAGAAGATGAAGCGGAAATCTTTATTATGAAGGTAACAATTACTTACCAAAACGGAAGATATTCATGGTATCTTTGCGGTGTATAGCAGGCTATCCTTTTTAAAAATCACACTCTTCGAATACTTATATTTTTGCTATTTGATATTGTTATAAGAATGTACTTAAGTAATTTGTGTTGCTCGTCCTTTAATCGCTCGGCGAGCAATATCTTTGGATAAGGCACGCGTACACAACTCTCTAAGACACTAAGTGAAGAAGAAGATCCGCGAGTCTAGCTTTCTTAGAAATTTCCTTTCTTATGCGATTCTAGAGTAAAAGTCGGGTAATGCGGATTGAGGGAGGCGTTTCCGATTTGCTTTGTTCGCACTGGTTGCAAATTTTTTTGACACTCACACCCCAAACGACCAACTTCGGAAAAGAAAAGTTCATCAAGTACAGCCTGTGAGAGACGAGATACTCAGAGAGTACGAGGAAAAAAAATTGTGCAAAAGAAAGCAGGTCGCAAAGTTCATATCTAACACGCTTGTTCAGGCCGGAATCTCAAGAAACTGGACGAATTCGATCATTTGATTATATATAATAATATTTACACGGAAGAGAACCTGTGGAAGTGGGTTAAACATTCTTTACGGACAGCATGCTCACACAATGTAGCCCGAGAATGCGGTTCTCTACTTCAATTGAAAGACAGGTGCGCGCTCAAAAGCTTCAGAAGATAAAGTGCAGTGCTCTTAGTGATTTTGCGGAACCTGAATTTATTATTGCCCTCGGTGCGATTGGAACTTGTGCGGCCATAGGAAAGCGTTTCAGCCAAAATACTGGAAGAATTGAAAACACCGATAAGTTGTCCGAAGACCCACCTCTATGTGTGTCTTCACCGAGCGTTTTAGGAAAGAAAAAAATATTTTCTTGGGGGGCTGCAAGTAACAAGGGACCTCGGGAATATATGGAAGATACGTGGTGCGTTAAAGAAAAGAATGGAAAGCCGTTCGCAGACTTCCTATATGCTGGAGTCTTCGATGGCCATGGCGGAGTTGGAAGCTCAGTTTTTTTGAGGGAGTCTCTTTTCGGAATATTAGGTAGATTTTTTAGTAAGGTCTCTGCAGTACAATTTGGGAGGAGCACAGAATATTCATGCACAGATCACATGCTTAAAGAAGCTTTTCAATATGCAGATGGCTTACTAATTGATCACATCTCAACCTTAGGTGATCCGGAGTGTTGGAGTGGAAGCACGGCAACAGTTTGCTTTGTCAATAAAAATTGCCTCATGTGTGCAAACGTAGGAGATAGCAGGGCTGTATTGGCCCGAAATGGAAAACCTATCGAATTGACACAGGATCATCGTCCACTCGGAAGTTCAAAATCTGGAAGATCTGAGATTGAGCGGATCAATGCCTCAGGCGGATGGGTTGTTCAAGGTAGAGTATGTGGAATCTTGGGAGTGAGTCGAGCTTTTGGAGACTATGAGTTCAAGGGAGGAAGAAAAGAACTCTTAAATGATTTATGCGCGAGCTCAGACAAACAGGCACTAAGAGCAAACATGGAATTTCCACCTGTGGTTGCAACACCAGACTTTTTTGAAATTAGTTTAATGGCAGAAGATGAGTTCATAATTTTGGCCACTGATGGTATTTGGGACACGATGAATAGTGCACAAGCTGTGACTTTTGTGAGTAGTACGTTGAAAAGAGACCCAACTATCACAATGAATGAACTTGCTTCTGCGCTTGTGGAAAGGGCACTGCGTAGTCGTTCTCAAGACAATATTGCTTGTGTGATCATTGACTTGCGATAGATAACTTGCGATATATTTTGCGATAGATAGTTTCATTGTAAAAAATGAAGAAAGAACCGGGTTGCCTCTCATTCCATCTGCGACCTCTCATTCCCTCTGCGAACGGAAAGAACCTACAATCTTCCTCAACTCCTATATTTATTTATTTATTTATTTTTAGAATGCCACAAATTTTTGCATGCTCTTACCTGCTCGGAAGTATTCCACTGCTTCTCGCTTGCCGAACAAGCAACTATCATGATATAATTCTTGACAAGAAAGATTACTCCTCAAAGAAGGTTTTTTTAAATATTCACACCTGATTTGTTGTTACACACGCAAGATTATGAAGTCCCGATTCTGCAAATGGCGTGAGAGCTTCGTACTGTGTTTGAAATATAAGACTTTCAACTCTTAGAAAAAGAGAAAAAATATTTTACCACATAATAAGTCTTGCTTTCAATATCAACTGTACTCATGTTTACAACTTCTTCATCTTCGATAGCGACACTATAAAATTAGGGTTGTAAAAATGTTTAAACGTATCAAATCTGTTTAGCAAATCAGTGTACCTTCCTGTGATTGATGGTGATATTGCGTTAAGAACATCACTGAGAGATCCAACTTCCTCAATTGAAGGAAATTTTTTAGTTATCATTAATTTCGTCGTTGGAATTATGATTATTTGCACACTTCCGGAATTTTTCTCAGCAAACTGAACTTCTAGCGTAGCCTGTTTTAAAATAATGTTAGATTCAATGGTTTACACTCTTATTCTGTTACTTCATCACAGCGCGGTTGGCAGTAATTACCACTCCTTGCATTACTCACTGGAATCTACAAAGCATTTAAATGAATCTTGGTACATTTAATTATAATAACCTCAATCCAATCCAGTGGCAGAGCGATAGAATATGGATTTAAAACTCCAGCTCTTGCAATAATATAAGAACGTAATTGAGCCTAGAAATATGCTGTTACCTTAGAGCAGGTGTTCTTGATTTATCAGCAACAAAATCAACAAAATCCGTCTACATTTTAAATTTTAAAAGATGAATATGGAGGTAAATATACAAGATTACACACAATTGATTCAGAACCCCGGAGATAAGCTCCGACCTGTAAAAGCCAAAGTAATATTGTAAGTTTATACTAGCTAGGTACGTGCAAGTGATTCATATATTTACCATTTTAGATTCCTATTTTGACGAAATAAGCAAATTTAGATTAGAAGTAGTAATTTAACATAAGTAGTAGGTCTTACCTCAGGAGATGCATCTGCTGTAAATGGTGTAAATGCACATAGACCAGTTATCATTCCAAGTAATTTTCTCCTCGTTGCATTTTGCTAAAATAAGAAAGATGCTGAAAACAAGTACAAAAAAGTATTCTATTTTACCTCTGATCCCTCAAATTGCAGTTGCTTGTGTGTGAAAGTAGGCTGTTCGTACTTGTCGGCGCAGACGTACTTATGCACTTGCCGTCTCGGTCGCGAATCCTGAATAAACACGTTACTTGCAAGTAGCGCACGTGGGACACTTGAGGTCAACATATTCGCGCAGTTAAAAGGCAAAAGATACACAAGCCAATTTTCAAGGTGCGAATAACCAAAATTGCAATCTAGTGTAACTTGCCGACGTCCTTAACCTGCTCGGCCACTGTGGGGTGAGTTCCAATCTTCCAAAATGAAAAGGTGAATATGGACGCGAGAAAATTTTCTTCTGGCGTCTGGGTCGTGAAAATACATTTCAAAACTAATAAATAAAAAAACACCAAGAGAGTGTTTTGACCGGCGGTTAACGGGAAAATGTTTTTCATGAAATACTGGTTGTGACATGACCTTGAAATTTATAATGTTAAGACAATCCATAAATGCTCAAGGATGTTTTATAAGAAACTTTCCTTGAATTAAAGCTATGAAATATCTCATTCAACATCATCACAACTATCATAGCTTAATCCTAATTGGATAACTTGAAAACTTGTTGTCCTTCTCTGAGATTCGGCATTAACACCCGTCTCTCTACTTTTATCGTTTATATCGTTTTGTGTCGACACGGTGTTTCTATTCCAGCGCTTCACTATACTTTTCCTAAGCATATTCCAGCTGTTTTGATTGAATACTGTCGGCCTTGAATTTCCCGACTGTGCTTCTCTTACCTTCACAGAAGTAGATCTGGTATCCAAGTTAGTACTTTGCAATTGAACTCCAACTATGATTTCACTTTCAAGCATCTTAGAAGACCCATATTCTTTGCAAAATAAATCTGCCAAAACAACTGAGGCTTCACTTGTCACTATTCCTTTAGATGCAGTGTAACTATCAGGTCCAAAAGATTCAGATTCTTCATACCATCGTATACAAAGAAGCTGACGTTCTGGATCTTCCACAGCAAATCTTAATTTTCGTTTATCCCCTATTTTTCCTTCTATAATCTTTAAGTTTTTTTGCTCTGATTCCGCTTTAGAGGAGAACGTTGGCCAATTCACTTCCAGCATCAAATTTCCTGGGATTTTAGGAAAATTTTCAAAAGACAATATGGTTACCTTCAGGACAGATTTTCTCCTACTCTTATTTGTTGCTGGGAGCGAATATCCAGTTCCTGGGATCGGCACAGTGATACTCCGGGGCCATACAAGATAAGAAGCTATCAATGCAGTTATATATGAACGCAATCGTTGAGAGAGGCCTGGAAGCACAGTGATGTCACCACCTACTACTCGCAAATCGAATTGAAGTTGTGGATCATCCATGAGAGCAATCGTAAGCGCACCAAAACATGGAAATACTCCGATTAAGGGCGCAAATATGAGTCTTAACGTAAAACTGCACTGAAGTTCAGTTAGAGATACGGGCACATTGAGTGTATCTTGTGCAGCACGAATACCAAGAACAACGTCAGGATCTCCAGCCCAGAAAACTTTGATGTCAATCTCAAGTGCTCCTTCATCCTCAGTCTCATAGACTTTGACTGCTTTGATTTTCGCTGGAACGGAACCGAAACTAAATCGTTCAAACTGGAGTGTCGTCAAGAATGTAGGTCTCGTGGATTGAAGTATTGGATCTAAACTTTTTCTAATGACGTTACTTGTTGCTTCATCAAGATATGGCCAAGCTGCTGCAACAACCTTATTTATCCAACCAGCATTCTCGAGATCCTGAACAGCCAACCAACCGGGAAAAGCACCAAATAACTTTTGGATTTCTGGTTCAGTCAAGGATCGTAAGTGTGCAAGAACTTCTCTGTTGATCATCTTCTTATTTGCTTCTTTACTCTGAATTTTTTGGAAGGAAGTGAAAGTGATAGCTAATAAAATACCGATGACAATCCCCATTACTAGGCTATAAATTCCAATATGATCCACATAATTAAAGGCTAAATCGCTATTGTAATTATGAGTTACTCCATTGCTCGATATTGCGCTTGAACCTTTCGTATTTGTGTCTGTGTGGGAGACACCAGTGTTTTGTCTATTGAATTCTGAAATAGACTGTGAAGGCCCGTGCCTGCGGCTCACAATATTTGATAAAGCATCTGATCTTAGTGCTGATAGTCGCACAGGAAATGATTCGCCCATAATGCCCATGATATTTCGAGCAATTCTTTTTTTTCTTAGATGCGAGAGTAAGCATGACTTAATATTATCTCCACTCCGACCCAAAGGTTTATACATTTTTTGCACTTTCTATTTCAGACCGAAATCGGAAAGGAGCACTACATTATTTTTTTTCATCCAAAAGCTTTCAGTACCTCTAGAATGTACAGAGGAGATTAGCTCTACCGCTTGCCTTTCGCAAGGAGTAACACGGTTCACTCAGATCATAAGAAGCAATATATGAATGTTGACGTATAAATAAATCAGAACCTCGAATACTCTAGGAGTCGAGGTCTCGAGCAACTCATTTTTAGAACAATCTAATTTAAAATGAAAAAAAAAATTCAAATTTTCAAATTTTCAAAATATCCAAAAAAAACGTGCAACATCTAACTATCTTGCACTTGAATCTTGAGTACGCTACCGTAACACTGTTTGGAAAGGTATTAGCATCGCCTTTCTCCATTTCCTATTGCATTAATCCAACCGGTATAAGTCGATTTAAGGTATCAAAGTTGTCAAAATTAAGCTTTCTTCCCTAACAATTTACATATTTTTAGCACCTTTCAGAAGTTTTAGGCTAACTTCTATTGGATTCATTGGCGCCTTGCCTGCGCATATAAATGCATTTATACCAGGCAACGTGGCGATATGATTATCACCCTCAACGCGCAAAGTTCAACGAAGACCCACGTCCCACTTCAGACGTAGTCTA